>Ga0187775_10000152_pt1 | contig 16064 bp, 21 predicted proteins | sample 0216_BV02_MP12_1_FD_132441 | JGI IMG/M metagenome (GOLD analysis project Ga0187775, IMG submission 132441) | Tropical peat soil microbial communities from peatlands in Department of Meta, Colombia - 0216_BV02_MP12_10_MG | ecosystem: Environmental > Terrestrial > Soil > Wetlands > Peat | place... | reverse complement strand
TGCGGACCATTTCTATACCGGCCGCGAGGAGGCGCTGACGGACGCGGTGGCGGCGTTCATCGCGGGGCTGAAATGACGCTCACCGAGCTGCGCTACATCGTTGCGGTGGCGCGCGAGCGCCACTTCGGGCGCGCCGCCGAGTCCTGCTTCGTGTCGCAGCCGACGCTTTCGGTGGCGATCAAGAAGCTCGAGGAGGAGTTGGGCGTCGCGCTGTTCGAGCGCGGGCCCGGCGAGGTGACCGTGACGCCGATCGGCCAGCGCATCGTCGAGCAGGCGCAGCGCGTGCTCGAGGAAGCCGCGCGCGTCAAGGAGCTTGCGGCTTCGGGCAACGACCCGCTCGCCGGCATGCTGCGCCTGGGCGCGATCTACACGATCGGCCCCTACCTGCTGCCGAAGCTCATCCCGGTGCTGCGCAAGAGCGCGCCTGCGATGCAGCTCCTCATCCAGGAGAACTTCACCCACAAGCTCGCCGAGATGCTCAAGCAGGGCGAGGTGGACGTGATCGTCATCGCGCTGCCGTTCGCCGAGCCCGGCGTGGCGACGCGCGCGCTGTACGACGAGCCGTTCCTGGTCGCCGTGCCGCGCGGCCACGCCTGGGAGAAGAAGAAGAGCGTCTCGGCCGACGAGCTGACCAGGGAGAGCCTGCTGCTGCTCGGCGAAGGGCACTGCTTCCGCGACCAGGTGCTGGAGTTCTGCCATGCGGCGGTGCACGCGCCGCAGCGCAGCGGCCTGGCGCGCGCCCTCGAGGGCGGCTCGCTGGAAACGATCCGGCAGATGGTGGCGAGCGGCGTCGGCGTCACCGTGCTGCCGTCGACTTCGGTGGCTGCCGGCGGCGGCGCGAACGAGCTGATCCGCATCCGCCCGTTCGCCAGGCCGGTGCCGGACCGGCGCGTCGCGCTCGCCTGGCGCAAGAGCTTTCCGCGCCCGCAGGCGATCGAGGTGCTCAGGCAGGCGATCCTCGCCTGCGACCTTCCGCAGGTGACCAAGCTGCCGAACGCGGCGACGGAGAGCTGACATGAAAGGCGTAGTGTTTCTCGGCGAGCGCGAGCTCGAGCTGCGCGAGTTCGCCGACCCGGCGCCCGGACCGGGCGAGGTGGTGATCGAGATGAAGGCGTCGGGCATGTGCGGCAGCGACCTGCACGCCTACCGCGCACCGCGCGCGGGCGCGGGCATGGGCGCCGCGCTCGGCCTGGGCGGCGCGGGCGGGCCGGTGATCGCGGGCCACGAACCCTGCGGCGTGATCGTGGCGCGCGGCACCGGCGTGAGCGAAGCCGAAGCGCCGCTCGGCGCGCGCGTCATGAACCATCACTACAAGGGCTGCGGCCTGTGCGCGCACTGCCGCACCGGCTGGTCGCAGCTGTGCCGCGCCGGCATCACGGTGTACGGCGTCACCGGGCACGGCGGGCACGCGCGCTACCTCAAGGCGCCGGCGCGCACCATGGTGCCGCTGCCGGACGCGCTCTCGTTCGAGGAGGGCGCGGCGATCTCCTGCGGCACCGGCACGGCCTACGCGGCGCTGCACCGCATGAAGCTCTCGGGCGAGCACACGCTCGCGGTGTTCGGCCAGGGCCCGGTCGGCCTGTCGGCGACGCTGCTCGCCTGCGCGATGGGCGCGCGCGTGATCGCGCTCGACACGAGCGCCGAGCGGCGTGCGCTCGCCAAGGACTTCGGCGCCGACACCGTGCTCGACCCGCGCAACGCGGACCCGGTCGCGGCGCTCAAGGAGCTGACGCACGGCGAAGGCGTCGACCTGACGCTCGACTGCAGCGCTGCGCCCGAGGCGCGCGCCGCGACAGTCAAAAGCGTACGGACGTGGGGCACCGCGTGCTTCGTGGGCGAGGGCGGCGACGTGCGCCTCGAGGTGAGCCCGGACCTGCTGCGGCGCCAAGTGACGCTCATCGGCTCGTGGACCTTCTCGAGCGTCGGGCAGATGGAGTGCGCGCGCTTCGTCGCCGAGCGCGGCATCCCGCTCGGCAGGCTCATCACTCAGCGCTGGCGGCTCGAGCAGGCCGCCGAGGCCTACAGGCTCTTCGACCGGCAGACCACCGGCAAGGGCGTGTTCGTGTTCTGAGCCGCATGGCCCACGCCGCGCTTTCCCCCTCGGACTGGGTCGTGCGCTGGTCGCGCCTCGTGCCCGCAGGGGATGTGCTCGACCTCGCCTGCGGCGAGGGACGCCACGCGCGCTACCTTGCAGCGCGCGGACATCGGGTGACCGCGCTCGATCGCGACCGCGCCGCGCTCGACGCGCTCGCGGGCGCCGCGCGCGTCGAGACCGTGTGCGCCGATCTCGAGGACGGCCGCCCCTGGCCGCTCGCCGGACGGCGCTTCCAGGGGATCGTGGTCGCCAACTACCTGCACCGCCCGCTATTCAGTCACTTGATCGACTCACTCGCGCCGGGCGGGGCGCTCGTCTACGAAACGTTCATGGCGGGGAACGAGCGCTTCGGAAAACCGTCTAACCCGGATTTCCTGCTGCGTCCGGGTGAGCTGCTGGAGGCTTTCGGCACGGCGCTCACCGTGGCGGCGTTCGAGCAGGGACGCGTCATGCGGCCGAGGCCTGCGATGGTGCAGCGGCTGTGCGCGCTCAAAGGCGGCGCCGCCGACGTCGCGCTGGAGCCCTGAAGCGGATAAAATTCCGCCTTTTCGCACCATACACGGAGGCGGACAGCATGATCACCGGAAGCCTGGTTGCGATCGTCACCCCGATGCACGAGGACGGCAGGCTCGACCTCGAGAGCTTCAAGCGCCTGATCGACTGGCACGTCTCCGAGGGGACCGACGGCATCGTCGTCGTCGGCACGACGGGCGAGTCGCCCACCGTCGACTTCGACGAGCACAAGGCGCTGATCCGGCTGGCAGTCGAGCACGCGAAGGGCCGCATCCCGATCATCGCCGGCACCGGCGGCAACTCGACCGCGGAGGCGATCGAGCTGACCGAGTCCGCGAAGCACGCCGGCGCCACGGCCTGCCTGTCGGTGGTGCCGTACTACAACAAGCCGACCCAGGAAGGCCTGTACCGGCACTTCCGCAGCATTGCGGAGAAGGTCGGCCTGCCGATGATCCTGTACAACGTGCCGGGCCGCACCGTGGCCGACCTGCACAACGACACCGTGCTGCGCCTCGCGCAGGTGCCGAGCATCATCGGCATCAAGGACGCCACCGCGAACATCGAGCGCGGCACCGACCTCATCAAGCGCGCGCCGCGCAACTTCGCGATCTACAGCGGCGAAGACTCGACGGCGCTCGCGCTCATCCTGCTCGGCGGGCACGGCGTGATCTCGGTCACGGCGAACGTGGCGCCGAAGCTGATGCACCAGATGTGCGCGGCGGCGCTCGTCGGCGACGTCAAGAAGGCGCGCGAGATCAACCTGCGGCTGCTGCCGCTGCACCAGCGGCTGTTCCTCGAAGCCAATCCGATCCCCGTGAAATGGGCGCTCGCCGAGATGGGCATGATGGCGCCCGGGCTGCGCCTGCCGATGACGCCGCTGACGGAGAGGCACCACCAGGCGCTGCGCGAGGCGCTGCACGAGGCGGGGGTGTCGCTGCCGGGGCTGCGCGTCGTGGAGGGTCGCGCCTGATGATGCGTCGCCTGACCGCCGCCGCGCTCGCGGCGCTGCTCGTCGCCGGCTGCAGCACGGCCCCCGACACCGAGTACAAGAGCGCCGGCTCGATCCCGCAGCTCGAGGTGCCGCCCGACCTCACCACGCCCAAGGGCGACAACCGCTACGTCCTGCCCGACGAAGGCGAGAAAGGGACCACGCTGTCGGGCTACCAGGCCGGCCAGGCGCAGCAGGCGAAGACGGGCGATACCGGCGTGCTGCCGCAGATCGCCAACATGCGCGTGGCGCGCGACGGCGACGAGCGCTGGCTGGTGGTGGCGAACGAGACGCCCGACAAGCTGTGGAGCCAGGTGAAGGACTTCTGGCAGGAGAACGGCTTCCTGATCAAGACCGAGATGCCCGAGGCGGGGATCATGGAGACCGACTGGGCCGAGAAGCGCGCCAACGTGCCGCAGGGTACCGGGATCCGCGGCATGCTGAGCAAGTATCTCGGGCAGAGCTACGATACCGCGCAGCGCGACAAGTTCCGCACGCGCATGGAGCACACCGCCGACGGCAAGGGCACCGAAATCTACATCAGCCATCGCGGCATGGAGGAAGTGCTCTCCAACGACCAGAACGGCACCACGATCTGGCAGCCGCGGCCGCCCGACCCCGGCGTGGAGGCCGAATTTCTGCGCCGCCTGATGGTGCGCCTGGGCGCCGACCAGCAGGTCGCCAAGCAGCAGGTCGCCGCAGCGCAGACGGGCAATGAGCGCGCCGCGTTCAAGAAGGGCGCGGACGGAAGCGAGCAGCTCGCCGTGTACGAGCCCTTCGACCGCGCCTGGCGGCGCGTCGGACTGGCGCTCGATCGCGTCGGCTTCACCGTCGAGGACCGCGACCGCAGCAAGGGCGTCTATTACGTGCGCTATGCCGATCCGGGAGCGGAGATGCGGGCGAAGAGCGACGAGAAAGGCTTCTTCTCGAAGCTGTTCTCGAGTAGCTCGTCAAACGTGAAGGCCGAGCAGTACCGCGTCGCAGTCGAGGACCAGAAGGACAGCAGCATGGTCCAGGTGCTCGACAAGGACGGCAAGCGCGACACCTCCAGTACCGCGCACCGCATCCTCGCCCTGCTGCACGAGCAGCTCAAATAGGCACGGCGCGGCGCGCATGCGCTTCGCCTCGCTCGCGAGCGGCAGCAAGGGCAACTGCCTGGTCGTCGAGGCCGGCGTCTCGCGCCTGCTCGTCGACTGCGGCCTCGCGCCGCGCGAGGCCGAGCGCCGGCTCGCGCGCCTCGGCCTCGCGCCGGCCGACCTTTCCGCCATCGTCCTCACCCACGAGCACGACGACCACGCGAGCGGCGCCTTCGCCTTCGCGGCGCGGCACGGGCTCGAGCTGTGCATGACGCGCGGCACGCAGCGCGCGCTCCAGGAGTCGGCCGGCCCCGCCTCCGGGATTGCGACGCGCCTCGTCGACGCGCGCACGCCGTTCGCCGTCGGCGATCTCGAGCTGCACCCCTTCACCGTGCCGCACGACGCGCGCGAGCCGGTGCAGTACGTGCTCTCGGACGGCGCGCGCAGGCTGGGGGTGCTTACAGACATCGGCGCCCCGACGCGTCACGTCGAGGAGACGCTCTCGGGCTGCGACGGGCTGGTGCTCGAGTGCAACCACGACCTCGAGATGCTGTGGGGCGGGTCGTATCCGAAGTGGCTCAAGGAGCGCATCGCCGGGCCCTTCGGGCACCTCGCCAACTCACAGTCTGAGCACCTGCTTGCCGCGCTCGACCGCTCGCGCCTGAAGCACGTGGTGGCCGCGCACCTTTCCGAGCAGAACAACCGGCCCGGGCTCGCGCGCGCGGCGCTCGCGCGCGCGCTCGGCTGCGCGGAGCACTGGGTCGGGCTCGCGAGCCAGGACGAGGCTTCGGCTGGCGCGCGCTGGAATAAAAAAAACGGCGGCGGGCCGTGAGGCGCGCCGCCGTCGCGGATCGAATCCGCGCTTACTTCTTCTCTTCCTTCTTCTCCTCGGTCGCGGGCGCGGCCGGAGCGGCCGGCGCCGCAGCCGGGGCTGCGCCTTCCTTCGGCGCTTCCGCCGCCGGGGCGGCCGGCGCGGGCGCCGCCGCCGGAGCGGGTTGCGCCGGGGCGGCCGCCGGGGCGGGCGCCGGTGCGGGCGCGGGTTCTTCCTTGCTGCAGGCGGCCAATGCGGCGACGGCCACCGCTGCAGCGATGAGCAGCGATTTGTTCATGTGCGTTCCTTCTGAGATTTAATGTGGATCAAATACCTGAGCATCACGGCCGACGGGACGGCCGGGGCCGCATTCTAGCTCAAAGTCCGAGCGTCGTGGGCGCGACCGCGGGAAAGGAGGCGGTCCAGATCTCGCCGAAGCGGCCGCGCATCGCGAGCGCCTCGTTCTCGTCGTTCAAGCCCAGCGCGCCGCGGAAGAAGTGCGCCGACGGCCGGCGCACGTAGTGCAGCGCGTCGAGCACCAGGAACGAGTCCTGCGCCTTGCGTGCCTCTTCCTGCGTGCGGTTGATCTGCACCGCGTGCGAGTGGCGCGCGACGAGCGCCAGCATGCGCGGGCAGTACTTGGTGAGGAAGTCGGTGTCGTGCAGCGCGACGTACAGGCGGCGCGTACGGCTCGCCTGCAGGAAGCGCTCGATGCGCCCGATGCGCTCGGGCGAGTCGAGGCGCAGCCGCGACAGGTCCGGATCGAACAGGCGCAGCTCGCGCCCGTCCTGCATGAGCAACAGGTCGACCGCGGCCTGGAATGCGGCCTCGTCGTCGAAGCGCTCGTAGCGCGGCGCGCGCGCGTCGCTCAATGCCGTTTCTCCAGGTGCAGGTAGCCCGACCGGTACCAGTCGTAGATTAGATCGGCGAGTCCGGCCGCTGCAAGGCGCCGGCCGGCGGCGCGGCGCGCGTCGGCGAGCGCGGCGAGCGCGGCGCGCTGGCGCGCGGGCGCCCGCAGCGATTCGCCGTTCACGAACAAGCGCACGCCGTGGTAGAGCAGCTGCGTGCGCGCATCGAGCGCGACCTCGGCGCGCGCGAGTCGCCGGGCGAAGGCCCCACGTGCGAGCGGGCGCCGGGGCAGGGCGAACACGACCTGCGGCTTGGGCGCGCTCAGGTAGGCGCCGAGGAACTCGTCGACGTCGCGCGCGGACCAGCGGATGCGCGCGAGCAGCCGCCGCGCGTGCGCGCGCAGCGGGGCGGGAACGCGCGCGGGCTGCGCCGCCGGGCGCAGGTCGGGGTCGCGGTAGGCGAGCTCGGGCAGGCCGCGCTCGTGCAGCCAGTCGAGGAAGGCCGCGCCGAGCTCCGCGCCGCGCGGCGCGCGAAAGCCGATCGAGTAGGTGAAGCATTCCTCGAGCGCCACGCCGTCGTGTCCCCAGCCCGGCGGCAGGTAGAGCAGATCGCCGGGCTCGACAAGCAGTTCCTCTTCGGCCGCGAAGCCCTCGATCAGCCGGAGCGGCGCGCCCGGCAATTCGGCGAAGGAGCGCGGGCGCGCAAGGTGCCAGACGCGCCGGCCCGGGCCCTGCAGCAGGAACACGTCGTAGGAGTCGCAATGCGGGCCGACCCCGCCGCCCGGCGCGGCGTAGCTCACCATCACGTCGTCCAGGCGGGCGTAGGGCAGAAAGCCGAAGCGGCGCAGCAGGCGCTCGGCGGCGGGCACGTGCAGGTTCAGCCCGCTCACCAGCAGCGTCCAGTCGCGCGGCGGCAGGGCGCGCAGGCGCGCGCGCGGCAGCGGCCCCTCGGTGACCCGCCAGCGCCCGCGGCGCCGCTCGACCAGCCGTGACTCGACGTCCGCGCGCGCAGCGAGCGCCGCGAGGCCATCCGCGCTCACCGCGCCGCGGAAGCCCGGCAGCGCGCCGCGCACCAGGAGCGGGCGCTTCTGCCAATGACGCCGTAGAAAGGCCGCCGGCGTCAGCCCTCCAAGCAATGAATCGCGCATCACGAAATTATAGGCGGCGCGCGCGTTGCGAAAGGCGCGCGCAGGTACTTGTCATGGCGGCGAGGCAATGCTTTAGAATCGGCGCGACATGTTGCAGACCGGACAGCCCGCGCCAGCGTTCTCCCTGCCCGACGCCGACATGCAGAGCGTCAGCCTGTCGGACTACAAGGGCCGGAAGCACGTCGTGCTGTACTTTTATCCGCGCGACGGCACGCCGGGCTGCACGATGCAGGCGGTGGATTTCTCCGACCACGAGGAGCAGTTCAACAAGCACGATTGCGTGGTGCTCGGCGTGTCGCGCGACGACTGCCTGACGCACGCGAGCTTCCGCGACAAGCACGGAGTGTCGGTGGGGCTGCTGTCGGACCTCGACGGCGAGGTGTGCCGCCGCTACGGCGTGCTGCAGCAAAAGGAGAACGAGGGCGTCTCGCGCGAGAGCCTGGTGCGCTCGACCTTCGTGATCGACAAGAAGGGCGTGCTCCGCTATGCCGCCTACGGAGTGAACCCGCGCGGGCACGCGCTGGAAGTGTTCGAAGTGGTGCGCAAGCTGAAAAGGTGACCGTGGGCGCGATCGCCGAGAACACGGTGGTCGAGCTGGCGGTCGATCTGTACGACGCGCAGGGCGCGCTGCTGCAGGCCGGCGAGGAGCCGCTCGTCTACCTGCACGGCGGCTACGGCGGCTTGCTCGACGCGCTCGAGCGCGCGCTCGAGGGCAGGAGGGCGGGCGACGTGGTGCGCGTGCACCTCGAGCCCGAGCAGGCGTTCGGCGAGTACGACCCGGCTCTGCTGCGCGTCGAGCCGCGCGGCCGCTACGGCGAGGGGCTCGGGGTCGGCATGCAGGTCGAGGACGCGTTCGACGACGGCGAGCCGCAGGTCTATACGGTCACCGACCTGGCCGACGACAAGGTGGTGCTGGACGCCAACCATCCGCTCGCCGGCATGGCGCTGAACTTCTCCTGCCGCGTGCTCGCCGTGCGCGCGGCGAGCGCGGAAGAGCTCGCGCGCGGCACGCCGCAGCCGGCGGCGCGAGCGCATTGAGCCGCTAGCCGAGCGACACGCCGAGCGCGGCGCCGATCGCGTAGGTCACGCCGCCCGCCGCCGCGCCGATCGCCAGCATGCGCAGCCCGCCGGCGGCGGCGGAGCGCCCGGTGAACAGGCTGGTCGCCGCCCCGACCAGGAACAGGGCGCAGGCCGACAGGCCGATCGCCGCCGCGAGCGCATGCGGCCCGCGCGCCAGCACGTAAGGCAGGAGCGGCACCGCGCTGCCGAGCGCGAACGACACGAACGAATAGATCGCGGCGCCCCAGGGCGAGCCGAGCTCGCCCGGATTGAGGCCGAGCTCCTCGCGCGTCAGCGTCTCGAGCGCCTGGCGCGGGTCGGCGATGAGGCGCGCCGCGTGCACCCGCGCCTCGCCCGCCGGCATGCCGCGCGCTTCGAAGATGAGCGCCAGCTCCTCGGCTTCTTCCTCCGGATAGGCCGCGAGCTCGGCCTTCTCGAGCGCGATCTGATGCTCGTACATCTCGCGCTGCGAGCGCATCGAGACGTATTCGCCCGCGGCCATCGAGAACGCGCCGGCGAGCAGTCCGGCGACGCCCGCGAGCAGGATCGCCGCGTTGCCGCTGCCGGCGCCGGCGACGCCGAGGATCAGGCTTGCGTTCGACACCAGCCCGTCGTTCACGCCGAACACGGCGGCGCGCAGGCCGCCGCCCGCGCCGGCCTGAGAGCCGGGCTGATGACGCTCGCCGACCTCGTCGTGCTCCGAGGGCAGCGCTCCGACGCCGCGCGGCGCGCCGCCGCGGTACACCGACATGCCGCGCACCTTCATCGCGGTGAGCGCGTGCGTCAGGCGCTCCGCGCCGAAGGCGCGCACGAGCAGCGCGACCAGCCGCGCGCGCGTCGAAGGCACGAAGGGCGCGGCGGGCGCGCCCGCGCGCGCAAGCAGCCCGCGCCAGTGCTCGGCCTGCGACTCGGCGTCGCGCGCCAGCTCCTCGAACAGGCGCCGCCGGCGTGGCTCCCGTTCGCGCTCAGCGATCACTCGGTAGAGGAAGGCCGAGGTGAGCTCCCCGTTCAGGGACTCGGCGGCGGAGGCGTTCGGGTCCATCGGCGTCCGGATAGGCGAATATCGCCTATTATTCGCGAAAAGGGCACGATCCGGATACGAGAGCCGCCGCCGATGCCGATCGAGGATTTTCCAGACCGCAGGTATCTGATCGACGCGCGCACGCTCGGCGCGCGCCTCGGGCAGGTCACGCTGCTCGACCTGCGGCCGGCTGAGGATTTCTCGCTCGGCCACATCGAGGGCAGCAGGCACCTCGATCTCTACGGAGTGAGCCTGAACGACTCGTCGGAGGCTCCGCTGAATGCGTTCCTCGCCATCTTCCGCACGCTGTTCGGCGGGCGCGGCGTGACGCAGGACAAGCCGGTCGTGGTCTACGATCACGGGACCGGCGAGCGCGCAGCGCGCGCGCTCTGGCTGCTCGCCGTGCTCGGGCATCCGGAGGTCAGGATCCTCGACGGCGGAACGCGCGCCTGGACCGCTGCCGGCGGGGCGCTGGCGCGGCTGAAGGAAGCGCCGCCACCTCCCGATCCGGCAAAGGCGCCGCCGACGGCCCCGCCGTACAAGGGCACGCCGAACTTCGAATTGCTCGCGACCCGGTTCGACGTCCAGCGCGCCATCGGCGACGCGCAAACGGTCATCGTCGATGCGCGGCGCGAGTCCGAGTACCGCGGCAGCGAAAGGCGCGCGCGGCGCGCGGGAACCATTCCGGGCGCGGTGCACGTCTTCTGGCGCGAGCACCTGGACGGGCGTGGTGCGCTGCGGCCCGCGGAGGAAATCCGGGCGCTCTACCTCGCGAAGGGCGTGACGCCGGACAAGACCGTCATCCCGCTGTGCCAGGGCGGCTATCGCTCGGCCAACACGTTTCTCGCGCTCAAGTCGCTCGGTTATCCGCGCGTCCGGAACTATGTTTCGTCTTGGGGAGAATGGGGCAACCGGGATGATTCGCAGATCGTCGTCCCGAACGCGCTCATTTAGCCGCCGTTGAGGTTAGAGTATGGGCCGGCGGCCGGGAACGGGCCGCGGCTCTGACGGGTGCGTAAGGGGAGGGCGATGGCGAACGGCGGTGGTGCGCGCTCATGATGACCTGCGTTGCGCTGCTGCGCGGCGTGAACGTCGCCGGCAAGAAGAAGATCGGCATGCCGGAGCTCGTCAGGAGCTGCGAGGCGCTCGGCTTTTCCGAGGTGCGCAGCTACCTGCAGAGCGGCAACCTGGTGTTCGTCGCGCAGGGTACCGCGTCCGAAATCGCCGCCGCGCTCAAGGCGCGCATCGCGCAGGATTTCGGGCACGAGGTCGAAGTGCTGGTGCTGCCGGCCGACGAGCTCGAGCAGGTTCTCGGCGCGAACCCGCTGCAAGGGCAGGAAGAGAAGTTCTGCCACGCGACGTTCATGTTCCGCCACGTCCCGGAGACGCGCTTCTCGGAGCTGGCGCTGCCGCTCGCAGAAGGAGAGAAGGCGGTGCTCGTCGGCCGCGCGGTGCTGCTGCATTGCCCGCACGGCTACGCCAAGTCGAAGCTCAACACGCGCTACTTCGAGACGCACCTCGGCATCCCCGCCACGTCGCGCAACCTGCGCACCGTGCGCGCGCTGCGCGACCTGTCCGCGCCCAAGGCGAAATGAGCGCGCGCGTCGTAGTCGCGCTCGCCGCGCTGGCGGCCGCTGCGAGCGCCTACGCGGCGCTGCCGGTCGTGCAGCCGGGCAAGTGGGTGCTGAAGAGCAAGGCGAACGGCCAGTCGCAGGAAACGACGCTGTGTGGCAATCCGCTCGACAAGGTCGCCGCCGCGATCGCCGCCGCGCACGAACGCGAGAAGAGCGGCTGCCGCGTAACCGTGCGCGAGCCCGTGCCGCGCACGACGAGCGTGCGCGTCGAATGCCCGGACCGGGAAAAGAGCGAGCTGACCGTCAACTCGGCGTCGATGCAGTCGGTGACGATCGACATGTGGCGCGCCGGCCGCCACGAGACGGTCGACGCCGAGCGCGTCGGCGCCTGCGAGAACTGACAACTGCGTTCGAAAGTCGCGCCGGCGCTGCTCAGCGGCCGCTCGGCAAGCCGACGACCACTTCGCTGATCTGAATCACCGGCGCGATGTCCGTGTAGTTCGGGATGTCGGCCATGATCTCCTGTGCGTGCGGGCCGAAGCCCGCCTGGAAGCTCTCCACGGAGTCGCAGAAGATGTGGCACATGCCGACGTAGGTCGCGGAGGTGCCCGGAGCGCCGCCGGCCAGGCCCTTGTCGATCGTGTAGTACTTGCACTTGTCGCCCATCCGCGCCTTCACCAGCGGCATGTGCTTGTCGCGGTAGTAGTCGTGATTGAAGCGCGCGCCGGTCTTGTTCGGGTACATCACGCTGACTTTGATCATGTCTCGTCTCCTCTTGGCGGTTCTTAGGTGAGGGGAGACGATGGTGCGCCTCGCGCGGGGCCCGAGGCAAGCTGTCGGGCGGAAACGATAGGCGCCCCCCGCCGTTAAGTAGACGCGATGGGGCCCAGCCGAAGCAGCCTCCAAGAGACATTTCGCGAGCTCGCCGACGACGAGCTGCAAAGGCGCTGCGCGTCGGGCGAGCTCACGGAGTTCGCGCAGTCGATCGCCTTGGAAGAGCTGCGCGCGCGGGGCCTAGACCTTCCTCAAGAGCCTGCGATTCAGCAGCAGCCGGAAGAGCCTTATCTCGGGGACTGGGTGACGGTCGCGCAATATCTCTCCTACACCGAGGTGCATGTTCTACGGTCCTGCCTGGAGGCGGCGGGCATTCCCGCCGAAGTGGCGGACGCGCAGCTTATCCAGACGGATGGACTTCTGACGCCGGCCATGCGCGGGGCGAGCGTCCGCGTTCGGGCGGCGTACGCGGGCGAGGCACGCAAGGCGATCGCGGCATACCGGCGCGGGGACTTCCGCCTCGACGACGACTTCGACCCCGGTGCGCGCTGAACGATCGGGCGGCCTATGTCGCTTAATCGGTCAGCGCGCTGAACGTCTCGGTCTCCGCGGGGCGGGCGAAGATGCCTTCGGCGGGTGGGCCGAGGTCCTTGCGCATCGCGGGGAAGGTGACCTTTGCGTGGTGCTCGAAGGCCGCCTGCGAAGGATAAACCTCGTAGAACACGAAGACCGCCGGATCCTTCTTGGAGTGATACAGCCGATACGTGTAGCCGGGCTCCGCCTTACGCACGTAGGCCACGACCTTGAGGAAGCGCTGTTGCAGCTCGTCCTCGCGTCCCGGCGCCGCGTACTGGCGCGAGATCACGATCACCGATTCGTCTCCAAGTGCTGGCAGCGGCGTGCCGGCGAGGGGCGCCGCTGCGATAAGGCCGATGGCCAGGGAAAATAACGATTTGCTCATGTCGCCTCCTTAGTTTCGCGTGACGCGACGCTGCGCGGTCGACCGCCCTTCCCGCGTTTGCAGCCGCGCTGTAGCATCAATACCAAAGGCGCTAGAGGAAGTAACGAAGGCGATCCGAAAGAGCGCCGAAATTCGGGTGGAATCCCAGCGGCCGCCGCGTGAGATAGGGGAGCGACCTCGTGCAGACGCAAGTGACGGAGGGACGCGGAGTACTCTGCTTCTCCGGCTTTGCCCTTAGCCCGGACGACGCTTCGCTGCGTTGCGGCGCACGCGAGATCGAGATCCGACCGAAATCCTTTGCCGTGCTGCAGTATCTCGCCGAACACGCGGGGCGCGTGGTATCCAAGGACGAGCTGATGCGCGCCGTATGGCGCAACGCCGTGGTCACCGACGACTCTCTGGTGCAATGCGTCCGCGATATCCGCCTTGCGCTCGACGACCCGTCGGGGAAGCTCGTGCGGACGCTGCCGCGCCGCGGCTACCTCTTTGCCGCATCCGTCACTGAGCGGTCACCTGCGTCGCCGCCGGCCGCGCGACCTTCGATGTCGGTCGTCGTGCTGCCGTTCCTGAATCTCGGGGGCGATCCCGACCAGGAGTATTTCGCCGACGGGCTGACCGAGGACCTGACCTCCGACCTGTCCAACATCGCCGGTAGCTTCGTCATCGGGCGCGGCACGGCCTTCGCGTTCAAGAGCAGCGGAGCCGACGTGCGCCAAATCGCGCGCGAGCTGGGGGTGCGCTACGTCCTGCAGGGCAGCGTGCGGCGCGGCGCGAGCCGCGTCCGGGTGAACGCGCAGTTGATCGACGGCGAGAGCGGAAGCCAGATCTGGACCGAACGCTTCGACCGCGAGCGTGCAGATCTGCTCGAGGTCCAGGACGAGATCACCGGGCGCATCGCGCGCGCGCTCGATCTCGAGCTCCACGTCGCCGAGGGCCGGCGCAGCGAGCGCGAACGTCCCGAGAATCCGGATGCCACGGACCTCGCGCTGCGCGGCTGGGCGGCGGTCCACACGCAGTTCTCCGCCGAGCGATACGCGGCGGCGCGCCGACTGTTCGAGCAGGCGCTCGCGCTCGACTCCGGCAATGCCAGTGCGCAGGCGGGTCTCGCCTGGGCCGTCGCGCACGCCTACCTCGCCGGGTTCTCCGGCGCGACCGTCGACCAGCTGCCGATCGCCGAAGACGCCGCCAATCGCGTGCTCTCGATCGGCCGCTACCAGGCGATCGCCCATCACGTGAAAGGCTGGATCGCGCGCGTTCGCAAGAGGAGCGCCGTGGCGCTCGACGAGTTCGAGGCGGCAATCGCGGCCAACCGGAACTTTCCCAACGCATACGCCCAGCTGGGGGTGCTCAAGACCGAGCTCGACCGTCCGGAAGAGACCCATGCGCTGGTGACGAAGGCGATGCGCCTCAGTCCGCGTGATCCCAGCTTCGCGATCTGGATCAGCATCGATGGCCTGGCTGCGTTCCACATGCAGCGGGACGAAGCCGCGATCGCCCTGCTGCAGAAGGCGCTCGGCACCGGGCCCCGCCTCGCGTACGAGTACGCCTATCTGGCGAGCGCGCTCGCGCTGTGCGGCAGGACAGACGAAGGCCGTAACGCCTTCGCTGAATTCGAGCGCTTGTTCGGACCCGCGAGCATCGGCAGGCTTCGGGAGCGCGCGATGTCCGACCATCCGGCCTATCTGGCGCAGCGCGAACGCCTGTTTCAAGGGTTGCGCAAGCTCGGTCTTCGCGAGTGAAGCGGTTCCGCGCAGCGCCTTGGCCGACGAGCCTCAAGGCCACTTCCTTCGCCGGCAGCGCGATCCTGATCGCGGTCGGCTACGCGCTGGCCTATGCGGTCCCCACCGGCACGCGCGCGCCGTACGCCGAGAGCTTCGGCGCGTTGATCGCCTGGATTCCGCCGCTCGTCGGCGCGGCTGCACTGCTGTTCGTGGTGCGCGGCTACGAGCTCGCGCCGGGCGAGCTTCGCGTGCGGCGGCTGCTGTGGTCGACGCGCATCCCGCTCGCGCGCCTCGCCGAGGCGCGCGTCGATCCGCAGGCGATGACGGGATCGATGCGGCTGTTCGGCAACGGCGGCCTGTTTTCCTTCACCGGCCTGTTCCGCAGCCGGACGCTCGGCAGCTACCGCGCGTTCGTGACCGATCCGGCGCGCGCGGTGGTGCTGCGCACGGCTCGTCGCGTGGTGATCGTTTCGCCGGCGGAGCCGCAGGCATTCGTCGAGGCGGCGAAGGCATTCGGCTGATGCTGCTCGTTCGCACCCGGCTCGCGCCGAGCGCGATCCACGGGCTGGGCGTGTTCGCTGCCGAGGCGATCGCGCGCGGCACGGAGGTGTGGCGCTTCACGCCGGGCTTCGACCTCGATGTCGAGCCGAGGGCGCTCGACGCGCTGCCGGCGCACGCGCGCGAATGGCTGCTGGTGTACGGCTATCTCGATCCGCGCCTGGGGCGCTTCATCCTGTGCTGCGACGACGCGCGCTACATCAACCACAGCGCCGCGCCGAACCTGCGGCCCGACTTCGCGCGCGAGCCGCACGGCGTCGATCTCGCGCTGCGCGACATCGCCCCGGGCGAGGAGCTGACCGTGGACTACGCGCTCGTGGACGGCATCCTGCCCTGAGTCAGGCGCCGCGCGCGAGCCAGGAATTCCACAGGCGGCGCGCGGGCTCGATCAGCTCGCCCGCCGCGAGGCCGACCGGCCCGCTGCCGGCCGCGGCGAGCGCGTCGCCCGCGCAGCCGTGCAGGTGCGTGCCGAGCACCGCCGCGGTCTCGCCGCTGTAGCCCTGCGCGAGCAGCGCGCCGAGGATGCCCGAGAGCACGTCGCCCATGCCGGCGCTCGCCATGCCCGGATTGCCCGAGGTGTTGACGAACCAGTGCCCGTCGGCCGCGACGATCACGCTGCCGTTGCCCTTGAGCACCGCGTGCGCGCCGAACTCGGCCGCGAGGCGCCGCGCCGCGGCGAGCCGGTCGAGCTGCACCGCCGAGTTGTCGCAGCCGAGCAGGCGCGCGGCCTCGGCGGGGTGCGGGGTTAGAACCGTGTCGGCGCGCCGGCGCGCGCAGGCGCGCCTGAGCTCCGGGCTCTGCGCCATGAGGTTGAGCGCGTCGGCGTCGAGCACGAGGCGGATCTCGCTCGCCAGTGCAGCGCCGAGCAGCGTCTCGCCGCGCTCGCCCTGGCCGAGCCCGGGGCCGACCACCAGCGC
>Ga0187775_10000151_pt1 | contig 16139 bp, 18 predicted proteins | sample 0216_BV02_MP12_1_FD_132441 | JGI IMG/M metagenome (GOLD analysis project Ga0187775, IMG submission 132441) | Tropical peat soil microbial communities from peatlands in Department of Meta, Colombia - 0216_BV02_MP12_10_MG | ecosystem: Environmental > Terrestrial > Soil > Wetlands > Peat | place... | reverse complement strand
GCCGAACTCGCAAAGAGAATCTAGCGCGGTTCAGCGCGCCCGCGCAAGGCGCGGAGATATTCAATTACTCCTGGCAGAATGGAAACAAATATAATCAGCATGATAAATACGGTCAGATTCTGCTTCACCACTGGAACGTTACCGAAGTAGAATCCTCCGAAAACGAAAAAGCTGATCCAAAACACACTGCCGCCAAAGCTGTACAGCAAAAAGCGCGGATAGCGCATGCGTCCGATTCCCGCAACGAAAGGCGCAAAAGTGCGGATGACGGGAATAAAGCGCGCAATCAGGATGGTCTTGCCCCCGTGCTTTTCGTAGAAAATCTGGGTTCTTTCAAGGTATCTGCGGTTAAAAAAATGCGATCGCTCTTTGCGGAACACTCTGGGTCCCAGGTAACGGCCAATCCAGTAATTGGTGTTGTCGCCTAAGAATGCCGCTGCCATCAGCAGCGTTGCGACTCCCTGCACGTTGAGCGCACCTGTCGCCGTCAATGTTCCGGTTACGAAAAGCAATGAGTCCCCGGGCAGAAATGGGGTCACCACCAGCCCGGTTTCACAGAAAATGATCAGGAACAAAATCGGATATATCCAGCCGCCGTAAATCTGCAAAAGCGACAAAAGATGCCGGTCAAGATGGGCTAACAGGTCGAAAAAACTTGCGATGACTTCCACGTCGGGCGCCGTTACAGGGTTCCCACCGCGGCTTTCTTTTCCGGCTTGATGAAATCTTCGCGTGTCACGCCAAGCCACATCACGATGGGACTCGCCACGAGCACTGAGGAATAGATGCCGAAAAGAATCCCAATGGTAAGTGCCAGCGCGAAATAATGCAGTGCTTCACCACCAAAAAACAGCATCGAGGTCACCATCAACTGGGTGCAACCATGAGTGATGATCGTGCGTGACATGGTGCGGGTAATCGCATTATTGATGATTTCCGGAGTGCTCGCCCTGCGCATCTTGCGGAAGTTTTCGCGTATCCGGTCGAACACCACTACGGATTCGTTCACCGAATAGCCAAGAATCGCGAGTACCGCCGCCAGCACTGACAGCGAAAACTCCCACTGAAAAAATGAGAAAAAGCCGAGGATGATGACCACGTCATGCAGGTTGGCAATTATCGCCGCGAGCCCGAATTTCCACTCGAATCGCAGCCACAGGTACAACACAATGCCGATGGAGACCAAAAGCAGCGCCAATGAACCGTTGTCCACCAGCTCTTTTCCGACTTCAGGTCCAACGTATTCCACCCGCCGCATTTGCACTATCTTATCGTCCTGACGCAATGTGTCGAGCACCTGCTCGCTCAGCTTGGCGCTGGTTATGCCGGCCTTGACAGACAGCCTGATCAATACGTCCTGTGACGTGCCGAAATTCTGTACGCTCGCGTCGTTAAAGCCGAGCTTCGCGAGGGCCTCACGGATTTTGTGAATTTCCGCCGGCTGCATGTAATGTACCTCCATCACCGTGCCGCCGGTGAAATCTACGCCGAAGTTCAAACCCTTTGTAGCAAGAAATACCACCGCGAGGATGAACGTGATGATTGAAATCACGTTGAACACCAGCGCATGGCGCATGAACGGGATGTCGTGTTTGATTCTAAAAAATTCCACGGTTGTTTAGCCTTTCAGCCTTTGCTTTCACCCACCGGGCGCCATACTTGTCCGATAGAAAGTTTCTCCAGCTTGCGGCGGCCGCCATATATCAGATTGACCATGCTGCGCGACACCACTACCGCGCTGAACATCGAGGTTAGTATCCCGAGGCAAAGCACTACCGCGAAGCCGCGCACCGGTCCCGAGCCGAACATGAACAACGCAACGCCCGCGATCAGCGTGGTGATGTTGGAGTCGAGAATGGTGCCGAAAGCACGTTCATAGCCTGCAGCAATAGCCGCATGCGGCGTAGTGCCGTTGCGCAGTTCTTCGCGGATACGCTCGTTGATCAGCACGTTGGCATCAATCGCCATACCCACGGTGAGCGCAATGCCCGCCATGCCGGGAAGAGTTAGCGTTGCTTGGAGCATGGACAGCAGCCCCACAAGAAAAAGCACATTGACCGCCAGCGCTATCACCGAAATCAGACCGAACAACAGATAATACGCAATCATGAAAACGGCAATGGCGGAAAAACCGATCCATGTGGAATGAAATCCCCGCTTAATATTGTCGGCCCCGAGACTCGGCCCCACGGTGCGCTCCTCGATGATCTCCATAGGCGCGGCCAAGGCGCCGGCACGCAACAGAAGAGCGATATCGCGCGCTTCCTCCACGCTCATGCGTCCGCCGCTGATCTGTACCCGGCCTCCACCGATCTCGGTGCGAATCACCGGCGCGGTCACCACTTCACCTTTACCCTTTTCAATAAGTATGATGGCCATGCGTTTGCCGACATTTTCGCGAGTAACCAGCTGAAAGATGCGTGCACCGCTGCCGTCCAGTGTGATATGCACAGCGGGTTCTCCGGTCTGCCCGTCGTATCCCGGTTGGGCGTCGCTAATGCGCTCGCCGGTGAGAACCACATTTTTTTTCACCAGCAGCGGAACGCCGCTTCTATCCTTGTACAGCTCGTCACCCAGTGGTATTTGACCCTGCCCCGCGGCCTGCAGCGATGCCGAATCCAAATGCTCTTCATCCACCATGTGCACTTCCAGGGTTGCGGTGCGTCCGAGAATGTCCTTTGCTTTTGCCGTATCCTGCACTCCAGGCAGCTGCACGACCACACGGTCGGTGCCCTGCTGCTGAATAATCGGCTCCGCCACGCCGAGTTCATTTACGCGGTTGCGCAGCGTGGTGATATTCTGCAATAGCGAGTATTCCTTAACCCGGGTCTGCGCCTGCGGTGTGAGCGTGGCAATAAGCTTCGGTTCTCCTTCGTCCACTTCTTTTAGCGCCAGGTCCGGATAGGTTTTGCCGATTTCGTCCACGCCCTTGGAACGGGATTCCTGGTCCCTGAATTTGACTGTAACCACCTGACCTTCGCGATTAACGCCACTGTAGGCAATTCTCTTCTCGCGCAGGCTGGTGCGGATATCGTTGACGTAGCGTTCCGCCGTTTTGTCCAGCGCGGCTTTCATATCGACTTGCAGCAAGAAATACACGCCGCCCCGCAAATCCAGACCCAGATACATGGGAAGCGCGCCAATACCGGAGAGCCAATGCGGCGAACTCGAAAGCAGGTTGAGCGCAACGATATAGTCGCTGCCTAACTGCGACTGCAGCAGGTCTTTGGCTTTGAGCTGCGTATCGGTGTCCGCGAAGCGCACTTTGACGGTGTTGACGTCGAGAAAAACGCCTTGCGAATGGATATCGCCTTTGATAAGCGCGCTTTCCACTCGCTGCAACAGGTTGGTGTCTACTTTCAGCTCTGATCGGGCGGGCAGAATTTGCACCGCCGGAACTTCGCCGAACAAATTGGGTGACGCATAAACAAGTCCCAGCAACAGCGCAACACCGACAAGAATGTATTTCCAGAGAGGATAACGATTCATATTACTTAAGTGATTGGTGAAACGTCAGAGGCAGGGCTTTGGTTTTCCCAAGCCTGATCTCCACGTTCCTTACTTTTCGCTTTTAATGGTGCCTTTCGGCAGCAAGGTCTGGATCGCCGTCTTCTGAACCTGAATTTCCACGTTATCGGCCACCTCCAGCGTCACGTAGTTGCCGCCGACCTTAGTGATCCGGCCTAGCACCCCACCACCGGTTACGACTTCATCGCCCTTTTGCAGCGCCTCGGTCATCGTTTTGTGCTCTTTGGCACGCTTCATTTGCGGGCGTATCATCAAAAAATACAAAAGTACAAACAACAACAGCAAAGGCATCAGCCCGACCCAGTCCATTCCTTGTTGCCCAGGCGCTGTGGTTTGTGCAAGGGCTTCTTTCATCAGCACGGTCGCTCTCCGGTTGCAAATAAGGCGGCTATTTTAGCACGCTGTGGCGCGCTTGCTTGAACTCCGCGACAAAGTCCAAAAAGCGGCCAACTGATATGGCACTGCGCAGCCCGCGCATCAATTCCAGGTAATAATACAAATTGTGGATGGTATTCAACCGCGCTCCAAGAATCTCATTTGTTCGCTGTAAGTGATGCAGATAGGCGCGTGTAAATTGCTTGCAGGTATAACAGCCGCATTTCTCGTCAATGGGCCGCACATCGTCGCGATACTGGGCATTCCTGAGCTTTATTGTGCCGTGCCGTGTAAAAATCCAGCCGTTCCGGGCATTGCGTGTGGGCAAAACGCAATCGAACATATCCATTCCGTGCGCTACCGCGCCGACGATATCTTCCGGCGTGCCCACTCCCATCAGATAGCGCGGCTTCTCCCGAGGCAATTGCGGAGCAATGTGCTTAAAAACGCGGTCCATGTCGCGCTTCGGCTCACCCACCGAAAGCCCCCCGATAGCGTAACCATCAAATCCGATATCAATCAAACCCTGCAGTGACTCCTCGCGCAACTGTTCATACATACCGCCCTGCACGATGCCAAACAGGGCGTTGGCGCAATGTTCATGGGCGCGCTTCGAGCGTTCCGCCCAGCGCAGGGAGAGCAGCATTGAATTTCGCGTCTGCGTTTCGTCCGCCGGATAAGGCGTGCATTCATCGAGCACCATAACAATATCCGCATTTAGCACGTGTTGGATTCGCATCGATTCCTCAGGCGAGAGAAAGCAGTGGTCGCCGTTAACCGGCGATTGAAATTGCACCCCCTCGTCGCCGACTTTGCGCAGCTTGCCGAGGCTAAAGACCTGGTACCCACCGGAATCAGTGAGCAGCGGTCCATCCCACGCCATGAAGCGGTGCAGGCCACCATGTTTTTCAATAACCTCCAATCCCGGTCGTAACCACAGATGAAAGGTATTGCCCAGCAGCATCTCGGCACCGATCTCCTTGAGCTCGACTGGGCTCATTGCTTTTACAGTACCGTAAGTGCCGACGGGCATGAATGCCGGCGTCGCAACCGTGCCGTGATCGAGCGTGAGCGTTCCGCAACGCGCTTCACCCGAAGTTTGCTGAATCGCGAATTTCATTCACGCTTCTTTCATAATTGCCGCTCGATCAACATCGCATCGCCATAGCTGAAAAACCGGTAGCGGTTTTGCACGGCGTGGCGATAAGCATGGCGTATGTTTTCTATTCCGCCAAAGGCTGATACCAGCATCAGCAGCGTCGAGCGCGGCAGATGGAAATTGGTAAGAAGCCGTTCCACGACTTTGAACCGGTATCCGGGGGTGATGAAAATATTCGTCTCGCCGCAGCCTGCTTGCAACGATTCGCTTGCAGCCGCTGCTTCCAGCGCGCGCAGACTGGTGCTGCCCACCGCAACAACACGTCCACCGTGCTGCTTTGCCATTTGGATCATGGAAACTGTCTCCGCGGGAACGTTGTACCACTCATTGTGCATCCTATGCTCGCTGATCTCATCGACGCACACTGGCTGAAAGGTCCCCGCGCCCACGTGCAAGGTCACAAAAGCAATTCTTATTCCGCGCTTGCGCAAATTGTCGAGCATCGCCAGGTCGAAATGCAATCCCGCTGTGGGTGCGGCTACTGCGCCTGGTTCGCGCGCGTAAACGGTCTGATAACGCACTTCATCGAGCAGTGAAGCGGGACGCGAGATGTAAGGTGGCAGCGGTGTCACGCCAATGCGTTCCAGCAGTTCCCAAACCGGGATTTTGCTGTCAAAGCGCAGCCTGTAGAATCCCCCTTGACGTTCTTCCACGATCGCATGGAGCTGATTTGCCAGGATCAGGCTCGCGCCCGCACGGGGAGCATGACTAGCGCGCACCTGCGCCAGCACATGATGGTCATCCAGAACCCGCTCAATCAGTATTTCGACTCTGCCGCCACTTTCTTTTTGCCCAAACAGCCGGGCCTTGATGACGCGGGTGTTATTTAAAACCATTACGTCGTTAGGTTTCAGGAACTGCGGCAAATCTGCAAATTGACGATCCTCTAAATCGCCGCTTACACCATCAAGATGAAGCAGCCGGCTGGCGCTGCGCTGATCAGCTGGAATCTGTGGAATTAGTTCCTGCGGCAATTCATAGTCAAAATCGCGCGTTCGCATATAGAACTGTGTTGCCGGAAAAATGCTTTTTAGTGGATAATCCTCAGACTTTTTGGAACGTCTGAATCAGACGTGACCGGGCCGGGATGGCGGAATCGGTAGACGCACGGGACTCAAAATCCCGCGGCCGCGAGGTCATGCGAGTTCGACTCTCGCTCCCGGCACCAATAAAAAAAGCGGCTAGCAAGCCGCTTTTTTGTCTCAACGCTATCTCAAGCCCGCTGCATCGGGATTTCTTGCCGCCGATCAAGAATACGGTTGTGCTCATCCACATAAATTAGTTCGGGATGGTATTTCTGGAGTTCCAGCTCCGAATAAACGGCGTATGCCGCGATGATCAAAAGATCACCTGGATTTGCTTTGTGCGCCGCGGCACCATTGACTGAAACGATTCCTGAATCCCGCTCGGCAGTGATGGCGTAGGTAGTGAAGCGCTCACCGTTGGTAATATTATAAATATCAACCTGCTGATACTCGCGAATGTCCGCCGCATCCATCAACCTCTGGTCAATCGCGCAGGAACCTTCGTACTGCAACTTGGCGTGTGTGACGCGCACGCGGTGCAATTTGGATTTGAGCATGGTTCTTTGCATATCAGCGCCCTCTCGTCAGGGTGCGGTAAGTATAGCCTAGTCGGTGATAAAAACCTCGAGGTTGTCGATTAGCCTGGTTTTTCCAAGCCACGCGGCAGCCAGCACAATCAGTTCCTTATCAATAGCCTGCGCATGCTGCAGCGTGCCACTCTCCCGCACTGCAACATAGTCCACTCGCCAGCCATGGCTGTCAAGTGTTTTTTCGCCTTTTTCCTGCAGCCTGTCAAAGTTCCGTTCCCCGGCTGCGATCTGCTCCTTTATATCCACCAACGTTCGATACAAGCGTGCCGCCTCAAGGCGGTCCGCGGCACTCAAATACCCATTTCTTGAGCTCAAAGCCAGCCCATCGGCTGCTCGTACGGTTTCTCCGGCGACAATATCAATTGGCAAATTGAGTTCGCGCACCATTTCGCGAATGATCAAGAGCTGCTGGTAGTCCTTTTTGCCGAATACCGCGAGTCGCGGCTGCACGATATTGAACAGCTTGAGCACTACAGTAGCGACACCGCGAAAGTGACCGGGGCGAAATTTACCGCACAATTCATTTGCCACCGAGGGCAGTTCCACCGTCACTTTTTGCGGGACCGGATAAAGCACGCTCTCATCAGGCGCAAACACGACGTCCACATTGTTGCTCTGCAGCTTGGCGCGGTCCTCTTCTAAGGTGCGCGGGTAATGTGCAAAATCGTCATTCGGACCGAATTGCAATCGATTTATAAAAATGCTCACCACTACGCAGGGCGCGTGTCTACCGGCAATTCTAACCAGCGCGAGATGCCCGTCGTGTAGATTGCCCATGGTGGGGACAAAAGCAATATTGCGCTCGGTTCCTAGCCTGGCGCGCAGGGCTTCGATGGTGGATACGACTTCCATGAATCAAAACGAATGTTCAGGAGCGGGAAACGATTTGGCTTTTACTTCTTTCACATAGGCTTCTATTGCGGCTGCTACGCTGTTTCTGCCCTGCAGGAAGTTTTTTACGAATTTCGGCTTCTTGCCCGGCGAAATATCCAGCATGTCATGTAACACCAGCACTTGGCCCGAGCATTCCACGCCCGCGCCGATGCCGATAGTGGGAATCGCGAGTTTCGCAGTTATTTGTTTCGCCAAGGCGGCCGGCACTGCTTCCAACACCAGCATACCGGCACCGGCCTGTTCCAGCATTTTTGCTTCCTGAATCAGCCGCTTTGCCTGGCGGTCGTCCTTGCCTTGAACGCGGTAACCTCCAAGTTGGTGCACCGACTGCGGCGTCAGTCCTAGATGTCCGCATACCGGAATGCCGCGCTCGGTAAGAAAACTAACGCTATCCGCCACCGCTTGGCCACCTTCAAGCTTGACCATGTGTGCGCCCGCGGCCATAAGCCGTGCAGCGTTCTCAAAAGTCTGTTGCGGGCCCACTTGAAAGCTACCAAACGGCATGTCGGCGACGACGAAGGCACGTTTCGAGCCACGCGCCACGCAGCGCGTATGATAAGCCATTTCGGCGAGGGTCACTGGCAACGTGGACTCGTGCCCTTGCAGCACCATGCCCAACGAATCGCCGACCAGCAGCACCTCCACTCCGGCATTTTCCAGCAAAACTGCGAAGCTCGCATCGTAGCAGGTGAGCGCGGCGATTTTCTCCCGCTCCTGCGCCATTTTATGCAGTGTGTTCAGCGTAACTCGCATTTAGTTTCCCAAGCTGAAAAATTCGCGGCCGCCACGCATTTGCTTAATGCGCTCCAACAATAGATCAAAATCCCCCGGCTCATCAACAAAATTGAGGTTATCACTGTTGACGATCAGCAGCGGCGCCATTTCATAATGGTAGAAAAACCGGCTATAGCCCTCAACAAGCCGCGCCATGTAATCCTCCGGAATGTTTTTTTCGTATACCTGACCCCGACGCCGCACCCGTTCGATCAGCGTTTCTACCGACGCCTGAAGATAAATCACCAAGTCTGGTCGCGGCGATTGCGGTTGCAGCTTCTGGTAGATTTCATGATAAAGGTGGAATTCATCGTCGTTCAATGTGAGCCGGGCGAATAACGGGTCCTTGTCAAGGATGAAATCGGCAATGGTCAACCTATCGAACATGTCCAGTTGGGCCAAACCCTGCAACTGGGTCACCCGATGAAAAAGAAAAAACAGCTGTGTGGAAAGCGCGTAGCGCGAGATGTCCTGGTAAAACATGGGCAAAAAAGGATTGCTATCCGGATTTTCCAGCAGCGGTTGAGCGTTGAAGTGTTCCGACAGCAGCCGGGCGAGACTGGTTTTTCCGACTCCAATCGGACCTTCGACGACAATATAATGAAACTTATCCAGCAACATGGTTCAATCTTCCACCAATCTCTGAACATCTTGCCCTGAGCAGGCGGCGACCAATTCGGCGACGCTGCCTATGCCGGGAACTACAGCATCCGGAGCAATTTCATGGAGCGGCAGCAATACGAAGGCACGCTGATGCATGCGCGGATGCGGAATTGTCAAGCCATATTCGTGATGTATCAAATCACCGTATAACAGCAAATCTAGATCCAGCGTGCGCGGCGCGTTGGGGAACTGACGCCGCCGTCCGTGGCGCTGCTCGATTTCCAAGAGCGCCGTGAGCAGCTCGCTTGGTGCAAGCTTGGTCTCGAGCTTGGCAACGGCATTGATAAACTGAGGTTGGTTGATATTGCCGACCGGCGCGCTGCGGTACAGCGAAGAACGAGCAGTCAGCTTGGTCTTCGGCAATTTACCAAGTTCCACAAAAGCCTTGTGTATTTGTGTGACCGGGGCCTCGAGATTGCTGCCCAGCGCGATAAACGCGGTTTGCGGATTCATGGCACGGTTCCACCATCACGATCTCCTGCAATATTGTTTACGGCAAGTCTTCTCCGACCGCGGCGCCTGCGTCTTCTTGGCATCTCGCCAGCAATTAGCATGTTGCGGCGTTGTTCATGATCGGCATTTTGAAATGCTGTCCACCAGTGCCCAAGTTCTGCATCCACTTCTCCATTGTTACAGCGCATCATCAGGAAGTCGTATGCTGCACGAAAGCGCGGATGCTCGAGAAGCCGGAACGCGCGCTTGCCAGAGCGGTTCAAAAAACGCGGTTGCAGCGACCAGATTTCCTTCATGATTGCGCTGTAACGCCTGGGTATGGCGAGCCTCTCTGCCTGCATGCGTATCACCTGATCCATTGCCTGATGGAGCGCCTGCATGGAATGGAGTCCGCGGTTTTCAAGGTTTTTCCACTCCGCCAGCACTTCGTGCCACAACAAGGCTGCAAACAAAAATGCGGGCGACACCGGTTTGTCCTCGCGGATGCGCTGGTCGGTATTTTTGAGCGCCAGCATTATGAAGCTATGGCCGAGTGGCTGTTCGAGGACCATATCAAGCATTGGAAAAAGCCCGCGGTGCAGGCCATTCTCCCGCAAAGCCTTTACCGACTCGACAGCGTGTCCGGAAAGCAATAGCTTCAGCATTTCGTCGAACAGGCGCGACGCCGGCACGTTTTGCAAAAGCGGCGCAAGTTTGCGAATTGGCGCGCACGTCGCCGGCTCGATTTGCAGGCCTAGCTTCGCTGCCAGGCGTACCGCGCGCAGCATGCGCACCGGGTCTTCTCGGTAACGACTCTCCGCGTCGCCGATGATACGCAAGCGCCGCGCCTTGAGATCGGCGAAACCGCCCTGGTAATCCACTACTTCCTCGGTGGTTGGATCGAAGAACAGCGCATTGATGCTGAAATCGCGCCGTTCTGCGTCCTGCGCCTGGTCGCCGAATACGTTATCGCGCAAAATCCTGCCGTGAGCATCCTGCTGCGCCTCATGCGTTGCAGACCGCGGCCCGCGAAATGTGGAAACCTCGACGGTCTCGTTCCCGTGCAGCACATGCACAAGGCGAAAACGGCGTCCTATGATATGCGCACGGCGGAAAGTAGCGCGCACTTGCTCCGGCGTGGCATTAGTGGCGACATCAAAATCCTTGGGCGCGAGTCCAAAAAGCATGTCACGCACGGCACCGCCAACCACAAATGCGGCAAAACCCTTTCCCTTGAGGGCAATGATGGTTCGCAGCGCGCCTTGACTGATCTGCTGCTTTCTGATGCCGTGCACCTGGTGCGGAATAATTAACGGCGCATCGGAAGGCGAACCTTCCTTGCTGAAGACGCGGCGCAGAAGTCTCCGAATCATAAAGATTTGGTCAGCAAAATCAAGCCGGATTATACACTGCGCTCAATCCGCCCTTGGGATAAAGTGCGCGTCCCGCCCGGTGCCGAATTCACGAAGTCCGCATTGATAAAGCGTCTCCAGGTTTTCGCGCGTGAGTACCGCCGCGGTTGTGCCGCTCACCGCACGCCCCTGGTCGAACAGCAAAAGTACTTGGTCGCAGTACCTAGCAACCCACAGCATATCGTGTAACACCATCAGCACCGCTTTGCGGCGCTTTCCGGCAAGCTCGCGCAGGAGATTCATGGTTTGCAGTTGATGCCGTAAATCGAGATGCTGCAGCGGCTCGTCGAGCAGAAGGTAGGCGGTATCTTGCGTCAACAACTGCGCCAGGCGCGCGCGCTGGCGTTCGCCCCCGGAGAGCGAGTTCATCGGCCGTTGCGCAAGCTCGGTCAATTCCATTTTTTGTAATGCCTGCCGTGCTATCTCCTCGTCTTTTCTGGTCCAGCCGAACAGCGAAGCAACATGCGGATGCCTGCCCAGCAGCACGTATTCGAGCACGCTTCCCCAAAACCAGCTGTCTTCTTCTTGCAGGAGCACCCCGAGCGACTGCCCCAGCTGCCTGCGCGTATAGCTTTGAAGCAAATGGCCGTCGAGCGTTATGTTTCCGCCCGCGGGTTCGTGCAGGCCGCATAATGCTAGCAACATAGTGGTTTTGCCACTGCCGTTCTTACCCAATACTCCCCAGCATTTACCCGGCGTAATTTCCACACTCAAATTTTGGCAAAGCAGCTTGCCGGGATAATGAAGATAAAGGTTTTCGCAACTTAACATCAGCGTTTGCGCGAAAGCAGCAGCAACATCGCTGGCACGCCGATCAACGCGGTCAAAACGCCCACCGGCAATTGATTGGGGGCCCACACCGTGCGCGCCAGCGTATCCGCAGCGGTCAAAAAACTTCCGCCCAGCAGGATGGCCATCGGCAAAAGCCATCGATGGTCGACAACGCCGCAAAGCCTGATTAGGTGTGGGACGATCAATCCGACAAAACCTATGGTGCCACCCAGCATGACTGCGCACACCGTAGCCAGCGCCGAGCAAAAATAAATTCCGAATTGCAAAGGCAGCACTGCAACTCCCAATGTTTTAGCTTTGAGCTGTCCAAGGTTCAGTACATTGAGGCTGCCCGCCTGCCACAGGCTTAGCACCGTGAGTATCAGCAACACCACAAGATAGGCCAAAATGTTTTCAGCGTGCGACAAATCGCCCAGAAGCCAAAACAGCATGCCGCGCATCTCCGGAGCGGGCGCCAGCACAAGAAGTAGGCTTATCAGCGCGCTGAAGCCCGCCGAAAGCACCACGCCGGTCAACAACAACCGGTGCACATTCCAGCTGCCAGAGCGAAAGCTTAAACCAAACACCACCGTGATTGCCGCAATCGCTCCCAGCAGCGCGGAAAAATTCACCACGCCCCAGCTCGTGCCCAAAAATATCGCGCCAAGCGCGCCCACTGCAGCACCGCCGGAAATTCCCAGGATGTAAGGATCAGCCAGGGGGTTGCGAAGCAGCACTTGTAAATAAGTGCCCGAAAGCGCGAGGAGCCCTCCGCATACAAATGCGGCGGCACTTCGAGGCATGCGTAATTGCCAGATAACGTCGTGTGCAAGGTCAGGTGTTTTGGCCAGCAATGCGCTGAGCACTTGCGCCGCAGGCAGATCGAGGCTGCCGTAAAGCAGGCTTGCAAATAGGGTCAAGGGCGCAACTATCAGCAAAACCACAAGCAATAAGTAACGGTTCATGGACAAGGGTGCGAAATTTAGCGCAGACTGATTACCTGCCACTTTTTTTTCAGCGCATGCCCTTGCAGCGTCTCGTCAGGATCCACCGCCACCGGATGAGTCACCTGTTCAAGCAGGGGCAAATCGTTCAGGGAATCGCTGAAGAACCAACTTTCTTCAAAGCTTGTTAATTTTGTTCCCCGTTCCAGCAACCAGCGTTCGAGGCAAACAAGCTTGCCCGCGCGGAAACAAGGGGTTCCCGCGACTCTACCGGTGAATTCGCCATCGCGTTCTTCCGGCTCAGTGGCAATCAGGTGCTCGACCCCAAACTCCCTTGCGATCGGCGCGGTGACGAAACGGTTGGTCGCGGTTATGATGGCGGTCAAATCGCCGTCGTCGATATGGCTTTGCACTAGGGTACGCGCTTTCCTGTTGATAATCGGTAGTATCCGGTTCTGCATGAACTCAATGAGCCACGACTCGAGTTCACGCCGCTGGTGGCGCGACAGAGGCTTCAGCTGAAAATCCAGAAACGCGTGTATATCCAGGGTACCGGCGCGATATTGGTCGTAAAAGCCGCGATTTTTTGCTTCGTAAACCTCACGGTCCAAGACTTTTTTGTCTATCAGGAATTGTGCCCACTCAAAATCACTGTCACCGGCCAGAAGCGTGTTATCGAGGTCAAACAAAGCAAGTCGCATGGTTTACCTATTTAGCCCGGAAATAATGCTGCCCCCTTTCCAACTTTGCCGCTTACTGGGAGAAGAGTTGCACGAGAGATGCAGAATATCACTCACCCCCCGGAAATAGCCGCGGTTGCATGATTTCCCGCAGCAAGGGAAGAGTCACCGGCCGCTTGGTTTGCAAGGAATAGTTATCCAGTGCATCCAGCACCGCGAGAAGTGACGGCATGTCGCGCCGCCCGTGGCTCAGCAAATAGACAGCGGCTTCCTGCGGCAGCTCAAAACCGCGGATCATGGCATGGGTTTTCAGTGCCTGCGTTTTTTCTTCATCACTCAGGCCATGCACCTGAAACACTAGGCCCCATCCCAGTCGCGTAACCAAATCTTCCCGCAGCTCGAGCTGCGTCGGCGGCATGGCGCCACTCGCCAGAAGTAGGCCCGACCCTTCGCGCATTTGGTTGTAAATGTTGAACAGTGCGACTTGCCCCTTGCCGCCCAAGCGCTCCACGTCATCTACCGCCAACGCATCCACCTGTTCATTTCCAGAAGCGATTTCATTGTCCGGCCCGCATCGGACATAAGACGCGCTTAAGCGCTGCTGCCTGAACGCATCCACCATAGCTAGTAGCAGATGGCTGCGCCCCGAGCCGGGAATTCCCCATATATAAACGAAACGCTCTTGTGGTTCGGCAGACAACATGCCGCGCAGTACATGGATGAGCTCGGTATTCCTGCCGATAACAAAATTATCCAGCGTGGGCTGAGCTCGCAAGGATAAATCCAGCACCATTTGATTCTGCATGATCAATCCCTATTGCAAACAAGGCCTGCAAGGCAGTATATAGCCCATTGCCAACACTTTTCTACAGCAAAATATAATCTTAATTGCTTACCGGAACTGCCGTCATTGCGCTTGGCTTGCTTTAAATGAATCCCGCTACCACTGTGATCACTATACCGGAACGATTGCGCGAGCCGAAGACGAGGCGGCCTATAACAGGATATCGGTAACCGTGGGGAACTGCCGCTTCATCGCCAGGCGCGTCGGCAAAGGCCGCCGTATGCCAAAATCCCCGATTGCGATAACTCCGGAGCGTTCGGCACCCATTTCAGGTAAAATTTAGCAGTGTCATTCCTGTTTCACTTTTATCTTTCATAACGCAATAACTCAACTTGAGCCCTGCCGACTCGCCCAAAACCCGACTCTCCTATTTTGATGCCGGCGTGGATATAGAAGCCGGCGACCGTCTGGTTGAGAAAATCAAGCCGCTTGCCCAAAAAACCATGCGGCCTGAGGTACTCGCGGGAATTGGCGGCTTCGGCGCACTTTTTGAAATTTCCGAAAAATACCGGGACCCGGTTCTGGTGTCCGGCTGCGACGGCGTGGGTACCAAGCTCAAGCTCGCTTTTCAGCTCAATAAACATGATACGGTGGGCATCGATCTGGTGGCGATGAGCGTCAATGATATTCTGGTGCAAGGTGCGGAACCGTTATTCTTTTTGGATTATTTCGCGTGCGGGAAGCTGGACGTGGCTACCGCGACGCAGGTCATACAGGGCGTCGCCAAAGGCTGCGAGATTGCTGGTTGCTCGCTCATCGGCGGCGAGACGGCGGAAATGCCAGGGTTTTACGCCGCTGGCGAATACGACCTTGCCGGATTCGCAGTGGGTGTAGTGGAAAAGCACAATGTCATCACGGGCCGCGCAATCAACGCCGGCGATGTGGTGCTGGGATTGGCCTCCAGCGGCGCGCATTCCAATGGCTTTTCGCTAATCCGCAAAATCATCGAAAGAAGCGGCGTCGGTCTTACTTCCGATTTCCACGGACAAAGTCTCGGTGAAGCCATGCTCACGCCGACGCGCATTTACGTGAAACCGCTGCTCAAGCTGATGCAGCACCTGCCGGTGAAAGGCATGGCGCACATCACAGGCGGCGGGCTTCTGGAAAACATTCCTCGCATCCTCGCTGACAACTTGTGCGCGGTACTGGATCGTTCGGCGTGGGATATGCCGCTGGTTTTCAAATGGCTACAAGACCACGGTAATCTTGCGGAGCGTGAAATGCACCGCACATTCAACTGCGGAATCGGCATGATTGTGGTGGTGAGCCCGGAACGCGCCCAAGAAGCGCAAAGGCTATTACGCGGCAGTGGAGAGCAGGTGTGGCGCGTCGGTGAAATAACAGAGCGCTCTAAGGATGGGCCGCAGCTCATTGTGTCATGAAATCCATCGTCGTTCTTGTTTCCGGACGCGGTAGTAATCTTGAAGCAATACTGAGGGCGCGGCTTCCGGTCAGGGTAGCCGCCGTCATCAGCAATAATCCGCAAGCCAAAGGTCTATCGATTGCGAAAGCGCAAGGCATAGAAACGCAGGCGCTCGACCACAAGCAGTTTGCCGGGCGCGATGCCTTCGATGCCGAACTCGCTTCGCGCATTGCGGCATTCAAACCCGATTTGATTGCGCTCGCAGGTTTCATGCTCATCCTCGGCGATACATTTGTGGAACGCTTCGCCAACCGTGTCATCAATATTCATCCATCGCTGCTTCCAGCGTTTCCCGGACTCGATACGCACGCCAAGGCGTTGCGCGCCGGGGTAAAGATCCACGGCTGCACCGTGCACTTCGTCACCACCAGGCTCGACCACGGGCCAATCATCATCCAGGCTGCAGTGCCGGTCCTTGCGGATGATGACGCAGACACCCTTGCGACACGGGTGCTAGAGCAGGAGCACCGGATTTACCCGCAGGCGATCCGCTGGTTCGCTGAGGACCGGCTGGTCATCGAAAAGCAGTGCGTGCGCGTTGTTGGTGCTGAGGCCGTAAATCGCGCTTTGTTTTCACCGGGGGTAGATGAATGAGGCATGCGATTGTTTTGCTTTCCTGTCTGTG
>Ga0187775_10000149_pt1 | contig 16168 bp, 14 predicted proteins | sample 0216_BV02_MP12_1_FD_132441 | JGI IMG/M metagenome (GOLD analysis project Ga0187775, IMG submission 132441) | Tropical peat soil microbial communities from peatlands in Department of Meta, Colombia - 0216_BV02_MP12_10_MG | ecosystem: Environmental > Terrestrial > Soil > Wetlands > Peat | place... | reverse complement strand
GGAGATCTCCTCCAAGCTGAATTATGACTTGATCCGGCAAGCGGAAGTTGATCCCGTCGCCGGTCCGATGTGGCTTCGCGGGATGTACCAACATGAAGCGGACTCTGCTTCCTTCATCGAGTGTAGAACTGGAAAGCGGTTTCTGATCGCGATGGATTCTCATGGCGTCGAGCTAAAGCGTGCCTATCAAGCCCAAGGAACAGCGCCCGGAGAACCCGTACTCGCGACATTCACGGGAAGATTCGAGTCCAATCAGCTCTTCATCGTGCAATTCGAGAACTTCTGGCCGGGAACGACTTGCGGCCAAGAACCAAAGGGTGCTCATACTGTTACTGTAGGGCGCTCCGGAATACTAGATTTTGAGCGCATCCGCTCCATGGCGTGATAGGTGCCGTGGCTCGGCGTGCGCATTCATTTGAGTGTGGCAGCAATTTGCCGGATCTCCTGTGCCGTGTGCTCGCCAGCGAGCGGCGTGCCCGGAATCAGGTATTTGCCCATGGCGAGCGACCCGATCACGACTGGCTCGAAGCCGATCTCATGCACTAGACGCGAGGCAATAGCGAGAGCGTTCGCGTCGTTGCCAGCCATTGGCATCCCGATACGTTCGCCCTGATGACGCGCGGCTTCCGGCAATTTCTTGTAATTGATTGCATTGAAAGCACGCACCAGACGTACTCTTGGCAAGAGCTCGGCTGAAGCGATACCGGCACCCCTTTCGAGTGCCCAGGGTGCAATCTCACCATCGCGCGCAAGGATCGGATTGGTCGCGTCGAAAACGAGAACCTTGGTTGCGAGCGCGCCTCCATAGTCCTTGCCAATCTGCGGCATCGCGCGATAGGGAACTGCAAGCAGCACCACATCGCCAAAAACGATCGCTTCCTGAACCGAGCCGGAATGCGCCAAGGGACCCAAGCCGTCGACCAAGCTTTTCAGCTCATCTGGATGGCGTGAAGAAAACATCACCGGATGACCTGCTTGTATCCACATTGTGCCGAGCGTGCCACCAATGTGTCCGGCGCCGATAGTAGCGATCTTAAGCGGCGCTGTATTTGGCGCAGCCCAAGCTTTCAACTGCGACGTAACGAGCAGCAGGGCACCGCTCCCCGCGATCCAAAGGAAATCGCGACGACTGTATTTAACAACACGACTCGTTTCCATGTTCAGCACCTCAAATGATCGCTGAAGCTTTTGGCCGAGGCCAATAATAGGCGTTTTCTGTACCGCCGAAAAGCCGTGGAGCAGTGCGTCACTCGCACGCTTTTTTTCGCAGCTTTTCAAAGTGAATTCAGGAGTTCCACCATTTTCTTGCGTTGCGCCGCGTCGGGCAGGCGTCCTCGCATCGCGCCGAGGTTGTCGGTCATGTGCTCGGGGTCCGCTGTACCGGGAATAACGGCGGTTACTGCCGGATTACCGAGCAGGAATTTGAGGAAGAATTGCGCCCAGGTCTCGGCGTCAAATTCCTTCGCCCATTGCGGCAGCGATTTTCCGCGCACAGCTCGAAACAGGCGGCCGCGTCCAAACGGGAGCGCAGTCAGCACCGCCGCCTTCACTTCCATGGCAAGGGGCAGCACTCGCGTTTCCGCCTCGCGATCATCTAGCGAGTAGTCGATCTGCACGAAATCGGGTTTCTCGCGCGCCAGCACCTCTTCCACGGCAGCATAGTCGCCATGAAACGTCGAGGTAATTCCGACGTAACGGCATAGGCCCTGCGCCTTCCAGTCCCGGAATTGTGCCAGGGATTGCTTCGGATCGCGCACGTTATGCAGCTGCAGCAAGTCGACCTGCTCGGTTTTCAGCCGCTGCAATGAGCGCCGTAATTCGGCTACATCCGGCGCCTCGAGTTTGGTGGCGATGAAGACTTTCCGTCGCAGCCCGGCCTGCGCCACGAGATCGCCGACGACGCCTTCCGCCGTGCCGTAGGAGGAAGCCGTGTCAATGATCTTCCCGCCGCCTGCGACTAGGTTGCGCAGGACTTGAGTCAGAGCCGCGCGCTTAGCTGGGTCGTCGCCGACGTCGAAGACGCGGGACGTGCCGAGCCCGACAGCAGGCACACGTTCGCCGCTGCTCGGTATCGCCTTGGCAATGAGGGACCCCGCGGCGGTCTGCGCGGCAGTCAGCGACGGCAGTAACGATGCGGCACCGAGTCCGCTAGCGAGGGCGATAAATTCGCGCCGTGTCATGGGGTTCATACTAGTCTCCTTCAGGTAGGTCTCTAGCGGTAAGCACTGCGCGCCGTTCCTGCGTTCGGCCGAGCGCCAGTGACAGGACTAACCATCCGGCCACCACTGGCAGCCCGCACAGCGCGATTGCGCCTAGCTCTAGGCCCAGCGCTTGCAAGCCGCCGAACACCCAGCCATATAACGCGTCTGAGCCTCGATAGATTACAACATCGATAAGATTCTTCGCCTTGTACTTTTCTTCCCGCGCCGCAACGGTGAAGAACACTTGTCGTGCCGGATTAGCGATCGCAAAGTTCATCCACCGCTGCGCGACTTGCGCGATCACTACGACAATGATTACCGGCGCAAGTGCCAGTGCTGTGAAGCCCACAATGTACACCGCAGGCAGCGCAGCTGCTGCCACGCCGGTGCCAAATCGCTTGAGCAGCCGCCCGGTGACAAGGACTTGAGTCGCCAAAGTCAGGAGTCCAACAGCCAAATCGATGCTTGCGAATATACGAGTCTGTGCGCCGGTTCCGTGCACCGTCGCGGCCACGATATTGGCTTGCTCGAAATAGAGAATTGTCGCGCCGAATGAAAGCAAGCTGACCCACGTGCCGACGCCTAGCAAGTAGGGTGATTGAGTCAGCTCGGGCAGCGCCGCAAAAGCACTACCGCCAAGCCGCTGTTCGCGCCGCTGCGGATCTTGCCGTCCATCGGCGGTGCGCTCGAGTCGGTGGGCGCAGAGTACCGTCAGTTCCAGAAACACTATGGCGACGATTAGCAGGTTGGCGGGACCGAGCGGCACCGAAAGGCCGATGGTGATGACTGGCCCCAGCAGCGCGCCGGCCGTGCCACCAGCTCCAATGAATCCAAACAGGCGCTTGCCTTGCTCGCTGGTAAAGAAATCAGCCATGAATGACCAGAACACCGCGACGACAAAGAGATTAAAAACGCTAACCCAGACAAAGAAAACGCGCGCCACAATTACCGTTTCGATATTTAGGGCAAGCAGCAACCAGAACAACGCGAGATTGGCGGCAAAGAAATGATTGACGATAGGGATAAAGCGGGCGCGTGGCAGTCTCGCCACCAACGCCCCATAGAATGGCTGTAACACGAGAAGGGTTACAAAGGTCGCACTGAACATCCAAGGTAGAGCTTTCACCCCGCCCGCAATGCCCATTTGGTCGCGCAGCGGCCGCAGGACGTAATAGCCTGCCAGGAGCGTGAAGAAATAGGCGAAGGACCATAGTGCTGCGGCACGCTCCTCGCGTGTGGCCGGCACCACCCGCCCTAGCCAGTGCTGGATCAATGTCACGGTGTCAACGAGCGCCTGTGCTTGTTATACAACGGCACGCCTACGGAACGACGGTGCAGTGCGGATATTCTCCACACGTTTATTGCCACTTCCAAGTGAACTCCGGATGGCAGCCACAGGCCAAAGCGGATTTTCGCGAATGTCTGCATTCGTCCCAAAGCCGAGATTTCAGGGGAATATCATTTCGAGATCATGGCTTGAGCGCCATCCTGTCCCTTCACGCAAGCCCCTCGAAAAGTAAGTCATCTGTAACCGATCGGTAAGCGGTCGGAATGCTCTCTTATTCGATCATGTGCTTCATGGTTCGTTCTCGCACAAGTGTCGTAATGAATTTGGCTTTCCCTGCGCCATCTTTGCGACATACGGTTTTGGACGATTTGAACGGGTGTAAGTAGGGATCGTAGCTCTTTTGCGGCTGAAAAAAATTGGTGCACTATGGATGAGCTATTTGCAGCATTGCTTTCATGGGCAGTTGTGCTGTCCGGGTACCCTGCGCCTGCTGTCTCGCCTCAAGTAACATTTGTGAGCCATCAACAACTTACCAAGATGGCATGTGGCGGAGCCGAGTGCAAGGTCATCGGGTTTCACCCGCCCGGTTCAAACCGGGTGTATATCGATAACCGTCTGCATCCGGAAAAAAGTACCTTCGCGGCATCGATCGTCGTTCACGAATTCGTTCATTACCTGCAGCAATCGGGAGGCAAGTTTGCACTCCATTACAGCTGTGACGATGCCTTAGAAATGGAGCGCGAGGCGTACTACGTCCAATCGCGTTTTCTGGAGGCTCACGGAATATATTGGGTGGTCGGCAGCACGGTTTACCATTCGACCTGCAGTCAGTAATCTCGAAAACAAATACTGGACGCTTCTGCGATTCAATTCGGTGCGCACGCTAATTTTTGCGGCCTGCTAGTGCATCGTGGGCCCCACGATCGTGCAGGAGTCAGTGAGTGGTCGGTGCTTGGCGCAGTGGCTTCGAACTGATAAAGATGGATTAATCGCGTTCGGATTCCTATCGCCGCGCAAGGACTACTTTAGCAGCATCTCGGTCCGCTGCGGCTGTATTTCCGGTTAATTGACTGAATGTAGAACTCGCGCCGTGACAGCACCGGATCGCCCGGGTGGTTCAAGGCCATGTGCGCCACGTAATGCTCGTAGTCCGGGATGCCCATTATCTGCGGGTAGGCTCGTCGCACGGCGTGCATCAGACGGGGGACATTGTCCCATAGCGGGCCGCTGAAGTTCTTGCATGCGGCCTGAATCGCCAGTAGTCCGCGGCCAAAGATCGGTCTCATATCGAGGCTCCTTGAGTTTGTGCGAGAGCTGGCGTCTCAATGGCGGTAGGTTCCGCCACCCGCAGTGCGCGCAAACAGATTTTGATTGCAAAATAACACATCGCAAGCACGAGCGCGACAAATACCCCGCACACGACCGCGTCCAGATAGTTATTGAAGACAACCCGCTGCATCTCCGCGATCGACTTGGCGGGCGCAAGCACGGTACCATGCGCGGCAGCATCGCTGAACTTGCGTGCCAGTGCAATGAATCCGACGCGCGCGTCGCTGCTAAAGATTTTCTCGACACCCGCGGTCAGCGTGGTGATCAGCAGCCAAGCCGTCGGCACCAGCGTGACCCAAACGTAACGCTCGCGTTTCATCTTTATTAGGACGCTGGTACAGAGAAGCAGTGCGATCCCCGCAAGCATCTGGTTGCCGATTCCGAAGAGCTGCCACAAGGTGTTGATGCCGCCCAACGGGTCGACCACCCCCTGGTAGAGAAAGTAGCCCCAAGCGCTTACGCAAAGTACGGTGCCGAATACATTCGAGGGCAAAAAGCGGGTATTGCCGAGCGGCTGATACACGTGGCCGAGCATGTCCTGGATCATGAAGCGCCCGACCCGTGTGCCCGCGTCCACAGCCGTAAGGATAAAAAGCGCCTCGAACAAAATGGCAAAGTGGTACCAGAACGCCTCCATGGACTTGCCGCCCACGGCGTGAGCGAGGATCTGCGCCATTCCTACCGCCAGCGTGGGTGCGCCACCGGCGCGTGACAATATGGTTTTCTCACCGATATCCGCCGCGGTCTGATTGATCATCTCCGGTGTAATGGTAAATCCCCAGCCGGAGATCACATGCGCTGCGTTCGCAGCGGTGGTGCCGATAGCCGCTGCCGGGGCGTTCATTACAAAGTAAATGCCGGGGTCGAGCACGCAGGCTGCCGTCAATGCCATGATCGCGACGAACGATTCGGTGAGCATTCCGCCGAAGCCGATCATGCGCATATGTGATTCGCGCTCGACCATTTTTGGCGTCGTGCCGGACGAGATCAGTGAATGAAAGCCGGACACCGCCCCACAGGCGATCGTGATGAATAAAAATGGAAACAAGGTCCCGGAGATGACCGGCCCGCTGCCGTCTACAAATTGCGTGGTCTGTGGCATCGAAAGTACCGGGGCCACAGCATAGATGCCAATCGCTAATGCCGCCACGGTTCCAATCTTGAGAAAGGTGCTCAGGTAGTCGCGCGGCGCGAGCATCAACCACACCGGCAGGCTAGACGCAATCGCACCGTAAAGAATGAGCGCCCATGCAAGTTGCGGGCCGGTCAGGGTAAATCCCGGACCCCAGGTTGGATCATTGGCGACCGTTCGCCCGAAGATAATCGAGGCGAGCAGAAGGAGTACCCCAAACGCGGATGCCTCGCCGACGTGTCCTGGTCGAATGACTCGCATATACACACCCATGAGCAATGCGATCGGAATAGTCGCGGCGATGGTGAACAAACCCCATGGGCTGGAAGTGAGCGCCTTGACCACTACCAGGCTCAGAACCGCAAGAATAATGATCATGATGGCGAGCACGCCGACCAGCGCGAACGTACCAGGAACCGGGCCCAGCTCGATTTTAATCATTTCGCCAAGCGACTTACCGTCGCGGCGTACCGACGCAAACAGAACGATGAAGTCCTGCACCGCGCCGGCGAGCACGACACCAACAATGATCCAGAGCGTACCGGGAAGATAACCCATCTGTGCCGCAAGCACTGGACCGACCAGCGGTCCCGCCCCGGCGATCGCGGCGAAATGATGGCCATAAAGCACCACCTTGTTCGTAGGCACGTAGTCCATCCCGTCATTGCGGCGCACCGCCGGCGTCGGGCGACTGTCGTCGAGCCGCAATACGCGTTCGGCGATGTATTTGCTGTAAAACCGGTAAGCAATGAAGTAAACGGCAAGGGCGGCTGTAACGAGCCACACTGCATTGACACTTTCTCCACGTTTAAGCGCGAGCGCAGCGAAGGCGAACGCCCCGATGGTAGCAACCGTACCCCACACGAGAATGGAAACGAGCTTATTCATGGCACCCCCTTTTTGGAAGAACAGCGTATTAGGCGGCCATGTAAGCTTATATCCGTCGGGAAGAGGGCGCAAGGTGCGATGCGCCCACCGGCTAACGTCAATTCAGGGTCGACCTGCCCTGCAACCAGCGGCACATCGAACCTGACTCGAGACCATAGTGCGGCGATCATTCCCGCCCTGCATTTTGCTCGAATGAACGCTTTTGGTCGAGAGCGGAGTAAGCAGATAACTGCTTAGGAGCCAAAACGGACATCGCCGTATAAACCGGCGGACTGAAAAAACCTTCCTTTACCACCGTCCCGGAATACTCAACACAGTGCTTGACTATCAACAAGTTTGTTGATAATATGTATTCATGGTGATGACGAACAGAGCCATTCGATCAGTCGACGCAGGGCCGGTGCAGCAGGAGGTCGCCGAGCAAGAGATGCTCGATCGGGTGTTTTTCGCGTTAAGCGACCCGACCAGACGCGCGATTCTCGATCGCCTCGGTGAGCAGGCCCTGCTGGTTTCCGAATTGGCGGCGCCGTTCGACTTGTCGCTGCAGGCGGTATCGCGCCACATTCAAGTGCTGGTTCGTGCGGGGCTGGTTCAGCAGGAGCGAACCGGGCGCATCAGTCGCTGCAGCATCGACGTGGCGCCGATCTTTGCGGCCGCGGTGTGGATCAACCGGTACAGCAAGTACTGGGAGGCGCAGTTCGACACGTTAGCCGGCTGGCTCGACGTGATCGAGCGCCGCCAACCCAAAACCCGTCCACGCCCTGAGGCGAGGCGCGGGCAACGCAGGAGGGTATCTTCATGAATTATCAAGAGAGCAAGAAGCGGCTCACCGAGCTGCGTCAACGCATTGCCGATACGCGCACCGAGATGCGGGCGGTGCTGGGGGCGATCGAGCCGGAAGAGGTGCAGAACTACCGTTTCAATACGCGTCAGGGCGAGGTCACCCTGTCGCAGCTGTTTGGCCGTCATGAGGATCTGTTCGTCATACATAACATGGGGTCAAGCTGTCCTTACTGCACCCTCTGGGCGGACGGCTACAACGGCGTTTACTCGCACCTTGCCCAGCGGGCAGCGTTTGTAGTTTCCAGTCCCGATTCACCGGAGGCGCAAGAGCGCTTCGCGCAGGGCCGCGGGTGGACGTTTCCGATGGTCAGCCATCGTGGAACCAGCTTTGCGCAGGATATGGGCTATCGCGGCGAAAAGGGAGGGTGGCGGCCCGGCGTCTCGGTATTCCAACGCCGTGGTCAGCGTATCGTGCGGGTTGCCGACTCCGGCTTCAGCCCGGGCGACGACTTCTGCGCAGTTTGGCACTTCTTGGACTTGCTGCCGGAAGGAGCGGCCGGTTGGCAGCCGAAATTTTCCTATGAATAGCACAAGCGTCGATAGCCGTTTTTTTGCGGCTGAGCCAGTGGAAAGACTCACGCCGCGAGGTCCAAATTGAGTGAGACCGTAGCTGAAGTCCGGAGCACGTAACGATGGGCGCCCTGAATGGAAGCTTGAGTCGGCGTCGACCGAACCTGGGACGGAAACGTATTTACGATGGAGGATAAACGAAGGAGGGAAGCGAGATGATTAGGCACATGACCGGGACACGTAAAGAATGGCTCGCCGCGCGGCTCGAGCTGCTCAAAGCGGAGAAGGAGCTCACGCGGCGTAGCGACGAGCTGGCGCGGCGGCGGCAGGAACTGCCATGGGTTCGGATCGACAAGGAATATCGATTCGAGACCGACCAGGGGAGCGCCTTGCTGGGAGATCTCTTCCAAGGGCGCTCGCAGCTCCTCATTTACCACTTCATGTTCGGGCCCGACTACACGGCGGGGTGTGCGACCTGCTCGACGATCGCGGACGCGTTCGACGGGTTCGTCGTCCACCTGGCGAACCACGACGTCATGCTCTCGGCGGTTTCGCTGGCGCCGCTCGCGAAGATACTGGCGTACAAGCGGCGGATGGGATGGAAGTTCCCTTGGGCGTCCTCGTTCGGCACTGACTTCAATGCCGACTTTAATGTCTCGTTTTCCGAGGAGCAACAGCGGGAGGGGACCATCGAATACAACTACGAGCGCGGCGGCCACGCAATGGACGACACATCAGTGCCGGAGCCCGTCGTCAAGAACGCGACCATGACCGGAACCGACGTGGCCACGTATACGCGCGAGAGGCCGGGCATGAGCGCGTTCGCACTCGAGGACGGCGTTGTCTATCACACCTATTCGACCTATGCGCGCGGACTGGACGGCCTCTGGGGCATGTACCAGTGGCTCGACCGCGCACCCAAAGGGCGCAACGAGACAGGTCTTTGGTGGCGCCGCCACGATCAGTACTAGAACTAGAGGTGAAGCGTGGTGAAGATCCCAGCCAGAACACAAGGAGAAGGCAATGTGCCCAGTATGCTTGGCAACCGTAGCGCTCGTGGCCGGTGGCGGGGCCTCTGTTGCGGGTGGGACCGCCTTGATTTGGAGATTGCGTAACCTCGATCCGGCACCGGCCGGGACGGCCCCACAGCCCGAGGCTACCGAGACGGATTACTCCGCAGATGCCTGCGAGACGGCTGCGTAGGCAGGCGATGGCTTGAATCTTCAACTGACTCGTAAGAAAGCGTGCCCTGGTTGTTTTTGCCCGCAGTCAAATCGTTGTCTCCTAATTCAGTACAGCTGATCGTTTAAGTACCGCGAGGGGGAAAAGCTAGTAAACAGGTGTTTTTCTGGATGACCACGGAGTTGGAAGCGGCGCGCTGCTTTTGTGTTAAACGCGGACATCCAAGGTAGAAAAACAGCTTCGACCCAGCGCCCAGTTTCAATCTGTCCGGCGCGCCACTAGTTTTCTAGATGCATTCCCTAACGTTCGACTCAGAGCATGAACGGAGAACCCGAGAACGACGGAAGTTGGCGCAACGAAAATCGAATCCCAACTGATCGTTGACCATCGTGATTCGAGTGGAGCTTGAATTCTCCTGAAATCCCATGGGCATTATCTCGTTCCAAAGACCGCTATTGGCTTAACGCGGAGATCTGCTTCCGACCTGTTCCAGTCACTCGATGTCGCACATGGTTCACCGAGAGTTTCCAGAATTGAATTCCCCAAAACGGCACAACGTGATCCCGGTGTTGTTCTTTCTTCCGACTCGTGGTTTGAGTTGAAGCTGTCGGCTATTGAAGTTAAAGGGGACAGCCACTCATCGCTGTCAAGAAGCAAACGTGCTTACCATATAGCGGCCAAATCCGAGAGACCACCGGGAAAATTACCCACGCAATCGTAGTCATGGTTATCAGAGAAGCGAATTGATAGAATAAAAAATTTAATGGCTTTTTTCTGGAGGAGGCAGCTAATGGGAGACATGACCAAGTATCAGGATCTCGCACTGACATACGTGACTGATGTTGGCTCGAAGATCATTGCAGCGATCATTTTCTGGATTGTCGGCCGGTGGTTAATCGGCTTGGTGAAGCGTCTGCTGCTGCAGACACTTGAGCAGCAAAAGGTTGATTCCACGCTGATGCGCTACATCGGTAACTTCCTCGCGATAACGCTGAATATCGTTCTGGTGGTTGCCATTTTGGGTTACTTCGGTGTCCAGACGACTACCTTCGCGGCCCTTGTCGCTGGCGCGGGGGTCGCGATTGGTGTGGCGTGGAGCGGCATGTTGTCGAATCTTGCCGCCGGAGTTTTCCTGATTGTACTACGCCCCTTCAAGGTGGGGGAATTCGTAAGTGCTGCTGGCGTCACCGGTACTGTGAAGGAAATCGGTCTCTTCACCACCTCGATAAATACACCAGACAACGTTCTGACCATCGTTGGCAACGGGAAAATCTTTGGGGACACGATCCAGAACTTCAGCGCGAACGCTTTCCGGCGGGTCGACCTGAAGTGCCAGCTCGCCGGCAACGCAGATCATATCGCCGGAATGCAGTTGCTGCGGGAAAAGGTCGCTGGCGTGCCTAATGTGGTTCCCTCGCCGCCGGTTGAGGTCGAGATTCTTGAATTCAATCTTATCGGACCGGTGCTTGCCGTGCGGCCCTATTGTCACACCGACCACTATTGGCAAGTTTATTTCGATGGCAACCGAGTGATCAAGGAAGCGCTTACCGCGGCAGGGTTCCCGGCACCCATGCCAGCGCAACTGGTGCTAGTCAATCAGAGCTGATTTACCGGTTTCGTGACTCTGAAGGAAACCGGACCCGTCAAGACATCCGCGATCCCCGACTAAGTTGGCTCGCGCCGCGATCGCAGGCAATAGTTCGTTCGGATCGGGACCAACGCGGCTGCAAAAGAAATACGGCCATTGGCGAGGGAGCTGAATGCGCTATTCTGTAGATAGGACCCTACGCTATTGCTTCCGTGCGCGTTCTCGATGACATTTTAAAATGCATGCAAGCGCACCTGGGAAAGAGGATTTATGTTGCGGCTTCGTCAGGCCACTTGTCATCACCCGAAACAGGAATGTGAATTGCCTATGCGAAGTAGATCAAAGCGAACCGGATCTCAGGGAATACGCACTTAAGCTAATGCATCGGCTCAATGACGAACTTCGCGATTAACGGGCCGAGCGGCGAGGTTGACATTAACTGATTATTAATACACCTGTCATCCTGTGAAACTACTCTCAAATGAGCCCGTAGGCCTTTAAGTGCTTGGCCGCGCTCGAGATGAAGACTGTGAGGAAGGTAATGGCGGGAATCGCAAGAATGGTTCCAACAAGACCGAACATGAGAGTGCCGCCCACGATCCCGATGATTATCACGAGGGGATGGAGCCGAACCGCGCCCCCCAGTACGACCGGTTCGTAGACCGCGTTCTTGATGAGCTCCGCCAGCCCGACGGCCAGAATCACCCAGATTGCCATGCTGTCCGTTTCCACCATGGGCAGCAGCGGATGGAAGTCCTTTCCGAAAAATACATACGCGAGCCCAGCCAGCAAAGCGACAATGGATCCCAAGTACGGGACCACGTTGGTCACCGCGGCAAATATACCGATGGCGAATGCCCAGCGGAGCGGAAAGCCGATAACGGCAAGGAGCGACGTAATCGTGAGACCGAGTAAGGAACACTCTAAGGCGACCCCTCGCAAGTAACTGCCTACCGCACGGTCGAGATCCGCCAGAATAGCGAGCGCCGGCTCGAAGAGCCGGTTGGGGACCAATCTGAGAAAGCCGCGTTTGATCTCGCCCGTGTCACGCAGCAGAAAGAAGAAGACCAGAGGGGCGACGATCCAGCCGGGGAGCACATCACCGAGCGCTTCAAGTGGCGTACGCACAATTTCCGCCCGACCTTGGCCGAGGCCTTGGTCCGGAGGACTCGCCACGCCCGCATTGGGTGGAACTGTCGGGCCCTGCACTTTGCGTATTTGAAGGTTGGCGCGGCGCTCGAAGAGCATTTTGTCTGACTCGGGCTCGGTGCCCGCTGGTGCCGCATGGGACGCAATAAACTCAGTGTCCTCTTCGGGCGTCAGGGCCAGCATTTGGTTTACGGAGTCCATCAGGGGATCTACATCGGTGTGCAACAGTTGGTAGAGGCGGTTCCCGCTCTTGCGTGAATGATCGAGCCCCATCAGATCCTTGTAGCGTTCGTCGAGGGCGTAGAGCGCGTGGACCTTCATCTCGATGAGTTTGTGTTCCGTGGGAATAACCTCCTTTACGCCGACAATGACGACTAGGCAAGCCAGGAGGAAGCCCGCGAGTAGCAGTCCAATTGCTAGGCCACGCGGCAGATGGCCGCGCTCCAAACCGGTCACGAGGGGACGACAGACATATGCCACCAGGCCGCTAACCGTGAGGGGGAGAATCAAACTCCGCAATTCCCAAGTCAGATAAGTGGCGAGCACTAGGCCCGCCGCCACCGCGACCGATTTCCATGCGACTTCGGTCACTCCGAATCCTTTTTCTCGCTGGTCAACTCCTCGACGACCATTTGAAGTCTCAAGGCGGTGATCTCGGCCAGTTTTGCAAAAACCTTGTTCGCCAAAACCGGAAAGTTGTGACTGAGTGCTTCCAGGTCGGAGCGTCCGAGGGCAATCATCGAGACCGGGCCACGAGCCCGCGCTGAAAACCAATGCACGGCCTCGTCTGCCATTAGTACGTCTTCGGCCAAGGAGGCAGGCGGCTCAATGGTGGCCAAGTCCACTTCCTCGGTGTTATGGCTCCGTCTCAGGATTTCAACGGCGCCGGAGCGGATTACAAACATGGCTGCGCAGGGGTTCCCTTGCTTGAGGATGTACTCACCGTCCCGGTAGCTTCGCTCGTGGACGAGCCGAGCCAGCCGCCTGAGATCCCCAACCCCGAGGTCCTCGAAGAGGTGGACCCTCTTGAGGAAGTCCACTAGATCCTGGCCGCTCTGCTTAGCGGAGGTTCTCGGAAGAATACCGAACAGCGCATGGGTTGGGGCTCCGGTCCGCATCCGGTCCAAGTCCTTTAGGGGCAACAGGAGCTTTTTAATTCCGATCAGTTCGTATTTTTTCTGTGTCATCGAGGTCACCGAGGCAGCGGCGTTCTCAAAAGCGTTTGATCTAGATTCTCACCCGGATCGCCCAAGGCATTGAGGCTCTCACTCGGAACCGCAACAGCAAGCGAGCCATGCGCCTGAGTTACTGTCACCGCCATCATGGTCTGCACGGTAACATGGAATACGGATACTCGCCTAGGCGACTGGACAGGCCGTAGTCTCCCATATCTCTCGAGCGTATTCATGAATCGTACGGTCGCTAGAAAATCTGCCCGAGGCGGAAACGTTCAAGATAGCTTTGGTCGCCCAGCCACCCGGATCGGCGTAGATTCGCCCCAGTCTTGCCTGCGTCTCGCTGTATGATTTGAGGTCCGCTAGATGCATGTAATAGTCGCCATGCGTCAGCAGGGCGTCACGGATGGGACCGAAGATCCCGGGTTCATGCCGGTTGAAGTGCTCCGAAAAAATGAGATCCAGCGCTGCGCGGGTTTCCGGCTCGTGCTCATAGTGCCAGTGCGGACTGTACCAGCCACGGCTATTCGCGACCTGTTCCGCTGTCAGACCAAAGAGAAAAACATTCTCCTCGCCGGCTTCCTCGCCGATTTCAATTGTTGCGCCATCGCGCGTGCCAATGGTGAGCGCGCCGTTCATCATGAACTTCATGTTGCTCGTCCCGCTGGCTTCATAGCCGGCTGTCGAGATCTGCTCGGACACGTCGCTCGCTGGAATGAGGCGTTCAGCGACCGAGACGCAATAGTCCGGGAGGAATAGCACCCGCGGGCGCCTGTTCAATGTGGGGTCCGTGTTGATGATACCGGCCAGATTATTGATGAACTTGATGACGAGCTTTGCAAGCGTATAAGCCGGAGCGGCCTTCCCGGCGAAGAAGAACGTGCGTGGCGTGAATTCGAGATTAGGATTTTCGCGCAGGCGATTGTAAAGCACCACAATGTGCAAGGCATTGAGCAGCTGCCGTTTGTATTCGTGGATGCGCTTGATGTGGCTGTCGAAAATCGTGTCCGGATCGACGGCCTCACCGGTTGTGGTTTTGAGCCAATCGACGAACCGGGTCTTGGCTTCGCGTTTTGCTCTGAAAAAGGTTTCCTGAAAACTCTTGTCGCGAGCAAGTGGTTTCAATCTGGCCAAGCGCCCCAGGTCAGTGACCCAGCCATCGCCGATCGCATCGGTGATCACCCGTGCCAATCCGGGATTGCAGAGCAGCAGCCAGCGGCGCGGTGTGACGCCGTTGGTCTTGTTGTTGAAGCGCTCGGGAAACATTTCCGCTAGATCCTTGACGGTCCTTTTGCGCAGCAGCTCGGAGTGAATAACCGAGACGCCGTTGGTGCTATGTGAGCCGACGATGGCGAGGTTGGCCATGCGCAGGTGCTTGACTGGACCCTCTTCCATGAGGCTCGCGCGCGCGACTCGACCTTCGTCGCCGGGGAACCGAACGCGGACCTCACCGAGCAGCCGCCGATTAATCTCCTCGATGATTTCGAGGTGGCGCGGCAGCAGCTCTTGGAACCAAGGAAGCGGCCATTTTTCCAGCGCTTCCGGTAGCAGGGTGTGGTTGGTGTACGCCAAGACCTGTTGTGTGATTTCCCAGGCCTGATCCCATCCAAGCTGGGCCTCGTGGAGCAGGATACGCATCAGCTCCGGAACGGCCATTGCCGGGTGCGTATCGTTCAGTTGAATTGCGACCTTTGCGGGCAAGGTGGTCCAGTCGCGGTTCATACGACGGAAGCGGCGTACCAGATCGGCAAGAGAGCAAGCGACAAGGAAATACTCCTGCAGGAAGCGCAGTCCTTGTCCCATACTGGTAGAGTCGTCAGGGTACAAGACCCGTGTAAGGGATTCGGAGGCCAACGTTTCGGCTAACGCGCCGACGAAGTCGCCGCGGCTGAATCGCTGCAAGTCAAAATAGTCCGGCGTAGCGGCCGCCCAGAGACGAAGCGTATTGATAGTTTTGCCCCCATAGCCGATCACCGGCCGGTCGAACGGAATACCGAGCAAAATCGAGGGCCGGCCAATGATGGGCTGCAGCGCGCCTGCTCGCAGCTCGAACGAACAGTTCAGTTCCACTTCGACCGCTTCCTGCAACCGTGCCACCTCCCACGGATCTGCACGCCGCAGCCAATTGTCGGGCTGTTCGAATTGCCAGCCGTCTTTGATGGTTTGCTTGAAGATGCCGTATTCGTAGCGCAGGCCATACCCCATGCCTGGCAGCTCGAGCGTCGCCATTGAATCCAGAAAGCAGGCCGCCAAACGGCCTAGGCCACCATTCCCCAGCCCGGCATCAGGCTCCGTGTCGACTAGGGTCGGGTCGACGTGGCCTTTCTTCCTCATAGCCTCCATCGTGACCTCCAGCAATTGCGCATTGACGACATTATTGACTAGTGCTCGCCCCAGGAGATACTCCATAGACAGGTAGTAAACTCGCTTCGGATTCTTCCGCGCGTACGTTTTTTCCGTCAGAAGCCAGCGCTGCGAAATGATGTCCCGGATCGACCGCGCCACTGCCTCAAACTGCTCGCGCGGCGTGGCTTCTTCAGGATTGATCACGTCGTCGAACACCAGATGCCGCTCGTAGAGCGCGTCGTCCGTCCCGTAGAACTGGACCGGCCCGCATCCATATTTCTTACGCAATTCCTCGAGACGGTCATTCATAAGACCTCCGCGGAAGAGCTCAAGACTTTGAACGCGAACAAAATCACCATTGGTTGTGCTCTTAGATCCGCAATGCCAGCGCTTCTTCCGGGGCACGGGTGGTATCCATCTCGATGAGCGCGGCAGGCATGCTGCTCTCCTCGATCAGCGCGATCTTGCCGACCGGAGCAAATGCGGGCCTTTCGCGTGCCCCGGAGCCTACACGCCTGCGTGTATCGATCTGAGCTC
>Ga0187775_10000145_pt1 | contig 16324 bp, 15 predicted proteins | sample 0216_BV02_MP12_1_FD_132441 | JGI IMG/M metagenome (GOLD analysis project Ga0187775, IMG submission 132441) | Tropical peat soil microbial communities from peatlands in Department of Meta, Colombia - 0216_BV02_MP12_10_MG | ecosystem: Environmental > Terrestrial > Soil > Wetlands > Peat | place... | reverse complement strand
GAATACTGGCGCGCGCTCATCGGGATCGTAATCCTCGCCCTGGTGCTCGCCTTTCCGCAGGGGGTAGCGGGCTTCCTGCGCGAGCGGATCGCGCGCACGGAGGGATGAGAGATGAGCGCGCCGATCCTGCGGGTGAGCGGTCTGACGAAGGCCTTCGGCGGCGTGCGCGCGGTGTCCGGCGTCGGCTTCTCGGTCGCGCCGGGCGAACTGGTGGCGATGATCGGTCCCAACGGCGCTGGCAAGACCACCTGCTTCAACATGCTGAACGGACAGGTCGCGCCGGACGCCGGGAGCATAGAGCTCGCGGGCAGCTCCGTGGTCGGCCGCAAGCCGCACGAGATCTGGCGTCTCGGCGTCGGACGCACGTTCCAAATCACGGCAACGTTCGGCTCGATGACGGTGCGCGAGAACGTCCAGACGGCGCTGCTGTCGCAGCACCGGCGCCTGCGCTCGCTTACCACCCTTGCCGGCCGGAGCTACGTTCCGGACGCCGATGCGCTGCTCGCGCGCATCGGCATGCTCGCGCACGCCGACCGCCCTTGCGGGGTGCTCGCCTATGGCGACCTAAAGCGCGTGGAATTGGCGGTCGCACTGGCGAACCGGCCGCGGCTGCTGCTGATGGACGAACCGACGGCTGGAATGGCGCCGCGTGAGCGGGGCGAGCTGATGCAGCTCGTTTCCGGCCTGGCGCACGCGGAGAGCATGGCCGTGCTGTTCACCGAGCACGACATGGACGTCGTATTCGGTCATGCGGATCGCATCCTCGTGCTAAGTCGCGGCGAGCTGATCGCCCAGGGCAGGCCCGAGGAGGTGCGCGCGAACGCGCGGGTACGCGAGGTCTACCTCGGGAGCCATTTCGCGCATGCTTGAGGTCAGGGGGCTGAATGCCGGCTACGGCCGGGCGCGGATTCTGTTCGACCTGGATCTCGACGCGCGCCCCGGCGAGGTCGTGGTGCTGCTCGGCCGGAACGGTGCAGGAAAGTCGACCACCCTCAAGTCGATCATTGGCCTGGTAAGACTGGCATCAGGCGAGATCCGGTTCGCCGGCGAGCGCATCGACCGTCTGCAGCCGTTCCAGATCGCGCGCCTCGGCATCGGCTACGTGCCCGAGGACCGGCGCATCTTCACCGACCTCACAGTGGCCGAGAACCTCGAGGTGGGGCGACGGCCCGCGCGCGCCGACGCGGCGCACTGGACGAGCGAGAAGCTGTTTCGGCTGTTCCCCAATCTCGCGGAGATGCGCAATCGCCTGGGCGCGCACATGTCCGGCGGCGAGCAGCAGATGCTCACCATCGCGCGCACGCTGATGGGCAACCCCCGCGCCGTCCTGCTCGACGAGCCTTCCGAAGGGCTCGCGCCGCTGATCGTGCAGCAGATGGCGCGCACGGTGATCGAGCTGAAGCGGGAGGGCTTGACGGTGCTGCTCTGCGAGCAGAACCTGCACTTCGCACAGGCGGTCGCGGATCGCGCATTCGTGCTCGAGAAGGGTCATGTGCGATATTCCGGCGCCATGCGCGCGCTGGAAGCCGATGCCGCCTTGCGCGAGCAGTATCTGTCGCTCTAAGAGGACCGCCGGGCCGCACGATGATCATCCAAGACCGCAGCCTGCAGCGCTACGCCTGGCTCTCGGTGGGGGCCGCGCTGCTCACCATCGCGCTCAAGGCGGCTGCGTGGCTGACGACCGGATCGGTCGGCATGCTGTCCGACGCGCTGGAGTCGCTGGTCAACCTGGTGGCGGCGCTGCTCGCGCTTTGGATGCTGCGCCTGGCGGAGGCGCCGCCGGATTCGGAGCACCCTTTTGGCCGCTCGAAAGCCGAGTACTTCTCCAGCGGATTCGAGGGCGCGCTCATCGTTCTCGCCGCGGCCGGCATCATCTATACGGCGGGTCCGCGCCTGATCGCCCCCAGGCCGCTCGAGGCGCCGGCGCTCGGCATCGCCATCTCGGTGGTCGCGTCGGCGGTCAATTTCTGGACCGCGCGCGTGCTGCTCGCCGCGGGCGCGCGCTATCACAGCATAACCCTCGAGGCCGACGCGCGGCACCTGCTGACCGATGTCTGGACCTCTGCCGGGGTGCTCGCGGCGGTGGCACTGGTCGCCGTCAGTGGCTGGCTGCTGCTCGATCCGCTCATCGCCATCGCGGTGGCGCTCAACATCCTGTGGACAGGCGCGAAGCTGATGCGACGCTCGTTCGCCGGTCTGCTCGACGCGGCGATTCCAGAGGCCGAGCGCGACGAGGTCGACACGATCCTGCGGGAGTACGCAAAACGCTATGGCGTCGCGTTCCATGCAGTGCGCACGAGGCGCGCCGGCGCGCGCCGTTTCGTCTCGTTCCACTTGCTGGTGCCGGACGAGTGGACCGTGCACCACGCGCACCATATCGCCGAGGAGATCGAGGCGCGCATCGGCGCGTTGTTGCCGCACGCGTCGCTGTTCAGCCACATCGAGCCGATATCGGACCCGCGCTCCTACGACGACATCGAGCTCGAGCGCTAGCGGACCGACCTCTCTCGCGGCGCAACCACGCGGCTACTCGAGGTTAAACGAGCTTGCAGACTTCGTCGAACTCGAAGCGCGGGTTGCGCGCGAACACCTTCGACGGGTCGCCGTGCCCGAGGTTGATGAGAAAATTCGACTTGAAGCGGCCATCGGGGAAGAAGGCCACATCCACCTTGCTGTTGTCGAATCCGGACATCGGTCCGCAATCCAGGCCAAACGCGCGCGCCGCGATGATGAAATATGCGCCCTGCAGGGAGCTGTTGCGCAACGCGGTGCGCTCGGCGTGGGGCTTCTTCTCCTCGCCTTCGTAGTTGTTCTTCGCTGCCGGGTTATTGGGGAACGTGCGCGGCAGGTGCTCGTAGAAGCGCGTGTCGTAGGCGATGATGGCGGTGACCGGCGCCTTCATCGTTTTGTCCAGGTTGCCCGGACTGAGGGCGGGCGCCAGCCTATCCTTGGCCTGCTTTGAGCGCACGAAGACGATGCGCATGGGCTGGCTGTTCTGCGTGGTCGGACCCCATTTCATGAGGTCGTAGATCTGGCGCAGTTGTTCGTCCGTGACCGGCCGATCGAGAAATCCGTTTTGCGTGTGCGCCGCGCGAAACAGTACGTCGAATGCCTGAGAATCGATCATGGGACGCTCCGGACAAGAAAGGCGCGAATGTTAGCATCGGCGCATGGCGCAGATCTCGGCGTCAGGCGCACTCGACCTGTCGGGCATCATCCGTCCCGGCGACGGCGTCCTTTGGGGTCAGGGCTGCGCCGAGCCGCAAACGCTCGTCGAGGCGTTCGTCGCACAGCGCAGCGCGTATCCGGGCGCCGGCGCCTTCCTAGGCATCAACTTTTCTGGCATCGTCCGGCCCGAGCACGCCGATCTTCTGCGCCTGTATGCCTACTGCGGCGCCGGGCGCAATCGTGCCCTGGCCGACGCGGGAGTGCTGGACATTCTGCCGGTACCCTACTCGCGGCTTGCGAGGTTGATCCGCTCGCAGCGCATACGTGTGGACGTCCTGCTGCTGCAGCTCAGCCCGCCGAACGCGCGCGGTGAGCACAGCCTGGGGCTGGCCGCCGAGTACCTTGTGCCGGCGCTCGAGGCCGCGCGCGTGGTCATCGCCGAGATCAACGAGCGCGTGCCGTGGACGCACACCGAGCGGCTGCTGCGCGCCGGCGATCTGGATCTAGCGTTCCACAGCGCGCGCGATCCCGCGGCCGCCCCTTACGGACCGCCAGGCGAGACCGAGCGCCGCATCGCGGCCCACGCCGGCGACTACGTGCCGGACGGCGCGACGCTCGAGACCGGCCTGGGCGCCTTGCCCGACGCCGTATTGCAGGCGCTCGGGGATCGTCGCGACCTGGGCGTGCATTCCGGGGCGCTCGGAGACGGGATCGTCGACTTGATGCGGCGCGGTGTCATCACCAATGCGCGCAAGGCTCTCGATCCGGGCCGCACCGTGGGCGGCGCCCTGCTGGGAACGCGGGTTCTGTTCGATTTCGCGCGGGACAATCGCGACATCTGGCTGCGCAGCGTGGAGCACACGCACGATCCGCGCGTGCTCGCGCAGATTCCCAAGTTCGTCGCGATCAACTCCGCGGTCGAAGTGGATCTCACCGGGCAGGTGAACGCCGAGGTCGCCAACGGCTCGTATCTCGGCGCGGTCGGCGGGGCGCCCGACTTCGTGCGCGCCGCAAACCAGTCTCCAGGCGGAGTGTCGCTCATTGTGCTGCCCTCGAGGGCGGGCGCGCGCGCTTCGCGCATCGTAGGGCGGCTTTCAGGCCCCGTCGCCACGCCGCGCGCCGAGGCAGGCGTTTTCGTGACCGAGCATGGTGCCGCCGACCTGCGCGGCCTGACGCTCGCCCAGCGCGTACCGCGCATGATCTCGATCGCGCACCCCGCCTTTCGCGAGGAGCTCGAGCGCACGGCGCGCGAGCAGGGGCTGCTGCGCGGTTAGCGGAACTCGCGCAGCTCGCGCACGGTCCAGAACGGCGCGGCCGCGAGCCCGACGAAGCACAGCGCGAAGGCGAAGCCCGTGCGGTAGCCGCCGCTCAGATCGTGCAGCACGCCGCCCGTGATCGAGCCGACTGCGGCGCCGAGCGCGTTCATCGCATAGATCGTGCCGTATATCGTTGCGACGCGCGCGCCGGCGAAATGCCGCGTGCAGACCGAGGAGATGATCGGCCCGCGCACGCCCTGGCAGAGGCCGAACACCGCCACGTAGGCGAACAGCAGGCCAGTCGAGGGACTACCGGCCAGGAGCATCAGCAGCACGATGCCGGTAGCGGTGCCGACGAAGCTCGCCGACACGGTCTGCCGGTAACCGAAGCGCTCGGTGAGCAGACCGCTGCCGGTCACGCTGGCGACCGACAGCATGCCGACGAAGCCGAACGCGCTCGCCGCGGTGAGCGGCGAGAAGCCCGCATCGATCAGGAACGCTACGGTCTGCACGATGACGATGAACATGGCGACCGCGGTGCAGAAGAAGGCTTGCGCCATCCCCCAGTAGATGCGCGTGTGCGTCGCCGCGCGCAGGGTCCAACCGGACTGCGGCGACCTGTCGCGAGCCTCGGCCCGGTGCTGCGGATGGCCTGCGGCGATCGCGCGCCAGGGCGGCGCGAACAGCGCGACCGGCAGCGCGATGAACAGCAGGCTGCCGAGCGCCCGGTAGGCAATCCGCCAGCCGTAGTGCTCGACCAGCCACTGCGAGAGCGGTACCAAGGTGATCGCGCCCGCGCCGACCGCAGAGAAGACGACACCGATCGCGACCGAGAGCCTGCCGCGGTACCAGCGCGAGAGCAGCCCCGAAGCCGGCACCATGCCGGTGAGCGCAGCACCCACGCCCACCGCGGCACCCACGAGCAGGTAAAACTGCCACAGCAGGTGCAGGCTGCCGGCGACGAAGAATGCGCTGCCGAGCAACGCGAGCCCTGCCGCGTACACCCAGCGCGCTCCCAGCCGGTCGAAAACGTTCCCGACCAACGGCGAAGTGAATCCGCTGACCAGCAGATAGAGCGAATAGACGCCGGTGAGCTGAGACCGGCTCCAGCCGAATTCGTGCTGCAGCGGCAGCAGGAACACCGTATAGGTGTCGCTCATGCCGCGCCCGAGCATGTTTAGCGCGAAACACACGGCGAGCGCGGCCAGCGCCGTGCGCGGGTGGCGCGCCGATACTTCGGCTGTCTGCTGCAACGAGATCCTCAGGCCGGCGAGGCCAGGCCGAACACCTGTCGAAGATACGCCAAGTAGCGCTCGTCCTTGCACATCGTTTTGCCTGGCGAGTCGGACACCTTGGCCACGGGCTGGCCATTGCACTCGGTCATCTTGATTACGATGTTTAGCGGCTCGTAGCCGACGTCGTTAGTCAGGTTGGTGCCGATGCCGAACGCGGTCCTGACGCGGCCGTGGAAGCGCCGCGCGATTTCGATGGCGAGCGGGAATGAAAGCTGGTCGGAGAAGATGAGCGTCTTCGAGCGCGGATCGACGCGGTTCTTGTTGTAATGCGTGATCAGCCGCTCGCCCCACTCAAAGGGATCGCCGGAGTCGTGGCGCGCGCCGTCGAAAAGCTTGCAAAAGTACATGTCGAAATCGCGCAGGAAGGCGTCCAGCCCGTAGGTATCCGACAGCGCGATGCCGAGGTCGCCACGGTATTCCTTTGCCCAGGTTTCGAACGCGAACACCTGCGAGTCGCGCAGCCGCGGGCCGAGCGCCTGGCAGGCCTGCATGTACTCGTGTCCGAAGGTACCAAGCGGGGTGAAGTCGTTGCGCATCGAGAACCAGACATTCGACGTCCCGGCGAAGTGATCGGGAATCTCGTGCTTGAGCGTCTTCAGCGCCTCCTCGTGCCAGGCAGAGGAATAGCGCCGGCGCGTGCCGAAGTCGGATATCTTGAAGCCGAGCGCAGGATCCACGGTGCGCACCAGGTCGATCTTGGACTTTAGGCGCCGCCTGCCCTCCTCCAGGCTGAAGCCTGGCCTTGCGCGCCGGAAGTACACCTCCGAGATGATCGCCAGCACGGGTATCTCGAACAGGATCGTGTGCAGCCATGGCCCGTGGATCGTGATGTCGATTTCGCTGTCCGACCCGGCGAGCGGCTCGATGCGCAGGAAGCGTCCATCGAGCTGGAACAGGCCGAGAAAATCGACGAAGTCGGACTTGAGGAAGCGCTGGTTGCGCAGGTAGCCGAGCTCTTGGTCGCGAAAGCGCATGCCGCACAGCGCATCGACCTCGTGCCGGATTTCCTCGATGTGGCGCTGCAGGTCTATTCCTTCCGTGCGGCACTTGAACTTGTACTCGACCTGCGCCGCGGGAAAGTGATGCAGCACGACCTGCATCATGGTGAACTTGTACAGGTCTGTATCGAGCAGCGACTGGATGATCACGGCGGGCTCCGCAGCGCGGCATTGTAGCCGAGACGCCCGCTATGCTCGCGGCGAGCGCCCGCTTGCCTAGCGCCCGATACTGGATATAATTCCAGCGGTGTAAATTGACACAGTCCATCCCAAGGCATGGAGACACTTACCGACCGCCAAACCGAGATCCTGCGCCTCATTCGCGAACTCACCGAGGCGTCCGGCTATCCCCCGACGCGTGCAGAGATCGCCCGCTCGATGGGCTTTCGCTCGGTGAATGCGGCGGAGCAGCATCTGCGGGCGCTTGAGCGCAAGGGAGCGCTCGAGATCGCGTCCGGCGCGTCGCGCGGCATTCGAGTGCGCGAACGGGTCCCGCATCGGCTCGGCCGCCTGATGGAGCTTCCGGTCGTCGGCCGGGTCGCCGCCGGCAGCCCCATTCTCGCCGAAGAGCACCTGCAGGGCCGCTACCAGATCGATCCGAGCCTGTTCACCCCGCGCGCGGACTACCTGTTGCGGGTGCGCGGTCTGTCGATGCGCGATGCCGGAATCCTGGAGGGCGATCTGCTCGCCGTGCACCGCACGCAGGACGCGCGCAGCGGACAGATCGTCGTCGCCCGCCTGGCCGACGAAGTAACGGTCAAACGGCTGCGCCGGCGCGGCTACAGCGTCCAATTGTTCCCGGAAAACCCCGATTTCGCGCCCATCGAACTCGATTTGCGGCGCGAGCCGCTGACTATCGAAGGAATCGCAGTCGGCGTGATCCGGAATAGCAAGAATTTGTAATAACGGGCACGGCCGGCTGTACCGCACGCGCGCGCCTGAGGGCGCGGCGCGGGATCCCTCTATAATGGGCTCCGAGCCTCGCGCCCAATAATGGACCACGCCAAGGACGCAGCCCTTCTAGATCTGGTGTCAACCGGGGAAACGGCCGCAGCTGCGCCGCCTGTTCGCGAGCTCGCCGACCGCCGGAAGGTATTCGCCGACCAGGTGGACCTGCTGTTCCGGCACTCGCCCACCGGCGTCCTGATCTCGATCGTCGTCGGCGGAATCGCCACCTACGAGCTCTGGGGCGAGAACACGCGCGATCTGATAAGCGTGTGGTGCGTGCTCATGGTGTTCGTAGGCGCGGCCCGGCACATCCTGTACCGCGCCTACTACAAGCGGCGCGACGATAACTTTGACAACTGGCTGCGCTGGTTCGCGATCGGCGCTTTCGCGATGGGTGCCGTCTGGGGCTTCGCCGGCGCGGTGTTCTTTCCCGCGCACACGGACGCGCAGCAGGTGTTCCTCTCGTTTCTGCTCGCCGGAATGGTCGCGGGCGGCATTCCGGTGTACTCGGCGGTATGGTGGGTGTACGCGATTTACGGTATCGCGATCATCGCACCCTTCACCTACATCCTCGCAACGTTCGGCACCGAGCAATTCGTCGAGCTGTCGGTGCTGGTGCCGATGTTCCTCGCCGTGAACATCAGCATCGCCCACAGGCTCTCGCGCGTGTTCGCCGACGGTTTCCGTTTGCGCCATGCCTATTCCCACCTGGGGCAAGATCACTCGATGTTGAACACCCAGCTGCAGGACCAGATCGAGGAGCTGCTGCAGGCGCAACGCGAAATCGAGGCGTCGGGCCGCAAGCTCGCGCTCTTTTCCGAGCGCGCCCCGATCGCGGTATTCGAAGTGGACCGCAACGGCACGGTGCTGGAGATGAACCCGTCGGCCGAGAACACCTTCGGCTACTCGAGCACCGAGCTCATCGGGCGCAGCATGATTCGCATGTTGATTCCTTCTGACGAGCCCATCCTTAACAGCGAGTGGTGGAAATCGTTCGTTCGCAACGCGCGGCCCGAGGCGGGCCTCAAGGTGCGCTGCCGGCGCCGCGATGCGGTGGAACTGGTCTGCGAGTTTTCGCTCACACCCTTGGTGAACGATGTGGGCGAACTCATCTCGGTGATCACTCAGTGCCACGACATCACGCAACAGCTGGAGGCCGAGCGCCTCAAGAAGGAGTTCACCTCGACGCTTTCGCACGAACTGCGCACGCCGCTCACCTCAATCATCGGGTCCCTGCAACTCATCAATACTGGCATGCTGGGCGACCTGGACAAGGAAGTTTCCGAACTGACTATTATTGCCGAGCGCAATGGGCAGCGGCTGCTCGACCTCATCAACGACCTGCTCGATATCGACAAGATCGAGTCCGGCAAGCTGCAGACCTACCCCGAGCCGCTGTCGATCGACGAGCTGGTACGGGAATCGCTGTTGCTCAATCGCGCGTTTGCCGACCGCTTCGGAGTGCGCATGGTGCTGCTCGGCAACCCGCCGCCGATAGCCGTCTTCGCGGACAAGAAGCGGCTCATCCAGATCATGACCAACCTGATGTCCAATGCCTCCAAGTTCTCTCCCCAAGGCGGAACGGTCGAGGTGCAGCTCGAGCAGGTCGACCACATGGCGCGTGTCAGCGTCATGGACCGCGGCAGCGGCATCCCGCCCGAATTCCGCAGCCGCATTTTCGGCCGTTTCGCGCAGGCGGACTCGGCCGTCACACGCCAGAAGGGCGGCACGGGGCTCGGGCTTGCAATCTGCAAACGCCTAATCGAGCTGATGGGCGGGCGCATCGGATTCGCCGACCGCGCAGGCGGAGGCACGACGTTCTTCTTCGAGTTGCCTCTGATGAACCGCGCGGCCGCCGCGACGGGATGAGAGGACCTGATGCCCACTAGCCTCCTGAACCGAATCTGCTACGTCGAGGACGACGAAGACATCCAGCGTATCGTGCGCATGTCGCTTGAGCGCGTCGGCAAGATGACCGTCCAGATCGTGGGGGACCCGATGCAGGCGATCGAGGCGATGAAGGCGTTCAAGCCCGACCTCGTGATGCTCGACTGGATGATGCCGGGAATGGACGGCCCTACGCTTTTTCGCAAGATGCGTCAGACGCCCGAAGTCGAGCACCTGCCCGTGGTCTTCATCACGGCGAAGGCATCCTCGTCGGAAATGGAAGAGCTGCGCGCGATGGGAGCCGCGGGAGCGATCTCGAAGCCCTTTTCGCCAAAGGATCTGCCGGATCAGCTGCGCAGCATTTGGAGCAAGCTGCCCTGAGCGGGGGGCTAGCGCCCGTCAGAGCATGACGTCATTCAGGCCAACGCCGGAGCGCCCGTACTCGAGCGTCCGGCGGATGCGATAGGTCTCGTCCGCACTGATCTTCGGCGAGCGCGAAAGATCGATTAGCTTTTGCGGGCGGATTGGATTGCCCTTTTCGTCGCGCACCACCATGACGCGCGGCTGCAACCGCTTGGCGAGGTTCTGCGAAATCACGATCCCGATCTCGCCGTTGTTCAGCTCCACCACGCTGCCCACCGGGAATACGCCGATGCAGCGGATAAACTCCTCGATAAGCAGCGGGTGAAACGCTTTCCCGCGCCACTTGTGCAACATCCCGAGCGCGTTCGAAGGCGCCATGGCCTCGGCGTATGGCCGCTTGCTGGTCATCGCCGAGAATGTGTCGATGATGCCCGCACATGCGCCGATTGTTCCGAGTTCCCCGCCGCCGAGCGGATAGCCGCTGCCGTCGTGCCGCTCGTGATGCAGCATCACCAAGTCGGCGATTTCCGGCGGCATTCCCGGCGTCTTCGCGAGAATCTCCTTGCTGCGCAGCACATGGCCGCGCACCATCTTCTGCTCGTCCGGAGACAGCGGCCCGGTCTTGCTCAGAACGTCGTCCGGCACTTCGAGCATGCCAATGTCCTGCAACAGCCCGACCATGCCGGCGCGCTCGATGTCCTCCGGCGTCATACCGAGGAAGCGCGCGAACATAAGCATGTAGATCGACGTATTCATCGCCCGGGTGAGAAAGTAACCGCCGCGCTCCTTGAGCGCCGAGAACAGCACCAGCGCGTCCGGGTTGCGCATTATGCTCGCGCTCATCTCCTTGACGGCCCCTTGCACCGCCGCCGCGTCGATCTCGTCCCCACGCGTGAGCGAGGTTGCTACCGCATCCCATGCCGCCTGACTAGTGTCGTAGGACTTCGCCGCCCTCGGTAGCTCCGCCTCGACGCTTACCCGTTCGATATGGACCACCTGGCGAATTCCAGCCGGCGCGCCCGACGAGGGCGCGCCTGTCAGCGGCACACGCCTCGTCTCGTCGGGCAGCTCGCTGCGCTCGACGTCGATGTAGACTTCCTTGCAGTAGCGCCGCAACGTTTCGAGCTGCTCGGGCTCGCGCAGCAGGAAGCCCTGAAGGAGGAAAGGCGTCTCGATCCAGGGTCGGTCCAGTTGCGAGATGTACATTCCGAACTGGAGCTCGTCGACGCGTACTTTCTTGCTGATCACGGCCTGTCTCTTTCCACAATCGTACTCTCAGGCCGCCTTCGCAACGAAGCTCTCGACCGGAGCCGCGTCCTGGTAGAACTTGCGCGCCAGGAACCCTATCACTTCGTCGGCATTGCGAAAGCGGGCGTCGCGGTCCTTTTCCACCAGCTTGTCTATTAGCCGCTGGTATGCCGTCAGCGCCTCGGGCAACGCAGGCGGCGGCGTATTCAGGTGCTGCAAGGCTACCTCGATGGCAGTAGCCGCATCGAACATGTGCTTGCCCGTGAGCATCTGGTACAGCAGCACCCCTGCGCTATAGATGTCCGTACGCAGGTCGAGTGCCATCCCGCGCACCTGCTCGGGGCTCATGTAGCGCGGCGTGCCGAGGATCTCTCCATGGCCGGTCCGATCGACGGAATCGATGTGCTTGGCGATGCCGAAGTCGACGATCGCCAGGCTCCCGTCGGCGCGAAACATCAAGTTCTGCGGTTTCAGGTCGCGATGCAGGACACCGAATTCGTGTATGTCTCCCAGCGCGAACATCAGCTCCCGGAAGATGCGCATCGCCTCCGCAGGCACTGCCGGTTTCCCGCCGAGGCGCTTGTTCAGATCGCCGCCGTCGAAGAATTCCATCACCAGATAGGCGTGACCTTCGGACACGCCGTGGCCGTAGATCTTCGCCACGTGAGGGCTGCGAATGCGCTCGACCAGCGTGTATTCCTCCATGAACCGTTCGAGCGCTAACTTGTCGTCGGTCGCCTGGTTGCGGAGGATCTTGACCACTAGCGGCTCGTCGTCCCTGTCGCGCGAAGCGAGATAGACGCGCGACATGCCCCCCTCGCCGATCAGGCGCAAGACCCGGATACCCGGTATGCGCACGCGCGCGCCTAGCAGGTGCCCTTCAACCCGAGCGGCGAGCTCCGGAGAGAGCGTGCGCTCCTCGTCCTCGTGCGTCAGGTCGCGGATCGAGGTCACCAGGCGCTCGCGAGTGAGCTCCTGTTTGCGCTGATAGTCGTCGGCCCCCGCCTTCATCGCGCGCACGGCGATGATCTCGTTGCCCGCACCGGTCAAAAACAGGACCGGGGGACAATCCTTGCGCAGCTTGAACGCCTGCAGCCATTCGAGACCGTCCCCACGGCCGAGCATGTAGTCGAGGATCACGACGTCGTAGCCGCCCAGCGCGAACTCGTCGCCGGGCATGTCACGCGCTAGAGGATCAAATTGATCGACCTCGGCGTTCCGCCACTCCTGCCGTATGAAGTGCGCAAGCAGGCCGCGCAAATCCTCGTCGTCGTCGATGATCAATACGCGCATGCGTCAGACGCGGACGGCGAATACCTGAACAGTTCCGGGCCGCCCCTGTAGCGTAGCGTCCGCTCGCGGCGCCAGGGTGCCTGCTGGGAGCAGCCCGCGAACCGCCTCGTGCACGCGGCCGCATACGAGCACCTCGTTCGCGCCGGCCAGCCGCGCCAACTGCGCCGCCGTGTCGACCGGATCGCCAATTGCAGTGTAGCTCAGGTAGTGCGGCGAGCCGACGTTCCCGATCACCGCCTCGCCCATGCAGATGCCCGCTGACAGGCTCAGGCCGACGTCCGTATCGTGTCCGCGGCGCAACGCGGCGGAGCCAAAGCGGCCGAGCATCTCCGTGGCTGTGCTCAAGGCCCTCGAAGCCGCATCGCTTTGCAGGAACGGTACGTTGAATCCGACCAGCATGCTCTCGCCTGTCATGTTCAGAACAGTGCCGTCGTAATGATAGGCCGCCTCCGTGAGCGCGGCGAAGCGCTCGTTCAGCATCGCGACCACTTCCGGCGCATCGCGGCTCTCGATCAGATCTGCGAAGCCGCGCAGCTCGACGAACACTACGACAATGTTCGAGCGCTGCGCGCCGGCGTTGAAGGGCCCACCTTCGACACCGACGTCCTGGATGATGCGGTCCGCGAGCCGCGGAGAAATGTAGCGCGAAAAGGCCTTCCTGATCGCCTCCTTGCGCTGCAGTTGCGCGAGCTGGCGTCTGCTTTCCAGCTCGCGCCGGGTTTCGTGCAGGCGACGCAATGTCTGCACCCTCGCCAGCAGTTCCGGCGGATTCACCGGCTTGGAGAGAAAATCGTCCGCACCGGCCTCAATACCCTTCACGCGGCTCTCCTTGTCTTCCAGCGCGGTGACGAGCACGATCGGCATTAGCGCGGTGGCGCGATCGGATTTGAGCTTTTTGCAGACCTCGAACCCGGTCGGTCCGGGCATCATGACGTCGAGCAGCATCAGGTCTGGCGGTGCCTCGGCAACGCGTGCCAGCGCCGCGTTTCCGTCGCCGGCAATCCCCACCTCGATGCCTTGTCTGCGCAACAGGGCAGCGAGAAAAGCCGTCATGTCCGGATCGTCGTCGACCACGAGAACCCTGAACGCGGTGTCGCTGCGCGGCGATTTCTGTTCGATCGCAAGCTCAGCCATAGACGACGCTCACGCGCGCTAAGTAGTCGTCGTAATCCGCGATGCAAGCCTCAAGCGCCGAGCGATCCCCGCTGCGGGCGCCATCCTCGATCTGCTTGCCGAGCAGCGACACCTTCTCGAAACCGTAGGAGTTGCCCACGCCCTTCATGCGGTGACCGAGCTGTCGCAGCTGCTCGAGATCGAGAGCCGCAAGGGCCGCACGCAGAGTCTGGAGCTCTTTCTTGCGGTTGCTCATGAACGTCGGGATCAGATCGGCGAGATCCTTGGGCACAGTGACGGTGTAGGAATCTTTTGTCATGGCGATCTGCGTAGCCCCCTGTTCTCGGTCAGCCTCGAGCCTCGTCGCGCCGGCGCTACAGCCAACATCGCGATTTTATAGGTAATTGCCGATCCGCCTGCGCGGCGGAATGTCAATCCTGCGTCGAGGAGTGTCAATTCGTGTTCGCGTGCACTATTCCCGCACCTCTCGGGCGTCGTCTCCGTTCAAGACGGCGCGCGCCCGCTCCAGATGGGGGTGCAGCGTGAGCGCCCGTGAGAATGCGAATCGGGCTGCCTCGCGCTGGCCGGTACCGAGAAGTATTTCTGCGAACGCGCACAACGCTCCGAAATGTCGTGGTTCGAGCTCCAGGGTGCGCCGCAGATCGGGCACGCACGCCTCGTCGCGTCCCAGCAGGTAATAGAGCGTGGCGCGCTTGTGCCAGGCCTCGGCGAAGTCCGGGAGGTGTCGCAGCAGGCGGTGCAGACGGGTTTCGGCGATGTCGTAGCGCTGTGCGGCGATGTCCTGGCTGGCAAGGTCGAGCACCTCTGCCGCGGAGCGGTGCGGATGGTACATCCACAATTCCCAAATGCAGTCCTCAGTATGGTTCGCCTCCTGCGGACCTGAGGATTTTGCGAGTCGCCTAAAGAGTTCATCCAGAGCGGGTAAGTCGCGGACGGGGCGGCGATCCCGCCACAGTGCGATCAAGGACAGCGTCTCGGCGTATGCAGCCATCGCTTGCGTTGATATTAGCACCGTCAGCGAAAGTTTCGAGAGGAGACCGCGAGGCTTCCGAGCAGGGCGTCGTGCGCGAACAGGCGGCGCGCGACCAAGTGGACGACTTCTCCTTCGCGCTCGATCACGCCCTCCACGCCCAGCAGGCGTGCGCCGAGCAATTCGCGGCGCTGCCGTTCGGCGAGTTCTCGCCAGACGACCACATTGGCACAGCCCGTCTCGTCTTCCAGCGTGATAAATATCACGCCGCTCGCCGTGTCGGGCCGCTGTCGGCAGGTGACGAGCCCCGCCGTACGGGTGACGCGGCCGTGCGGCAGCGTCCGCAGTCGCTCTGCCGTGACGAGCCTGAAACGGCCGAGGCGATCGCGCAGCAACGCGAGCGGATGTCGCCCAAGCGTCAGGCCGAGACTGGCGTAATCGGCGACGACATCCTCGCCCTCCTCCGGCGGCAAGAGCGCAGCCGGCGTCTCGCGCACCGGCATCGCGCGCAGCATGCCGGGAGCATGCTCCACCCCCGCGGCGAGCCAGTGCGCTTGCCGCCGGTGCCCCACGAGCGACGCGAGCGCACCCGCGGCGGCGAGACGGCTCAGATCACGCCGGTCGAGCTGCGCGCGGCGTGCGAGGTCGTCGACCGACGCAAATGGCCGCAGCGCCGCGATTCTGTGCGCTGCCGCTTCGGCGAGCCCGCTCACCATGCGCAGTCCGAGGCGCAACGCCCGCCCCTCCAATGTGCAGTCCCACGCGCTCGCCGCGACGTCCACGAGCCGCAGTTCCACGCCGTGGCGCTGCGCATCCTGGACCAGCTGTGCCGGCGCGTAAAAGCCCATCGGCTGACTGTTGAGCAGCGCCGCACAGAACGCTGCCGGATGGTGGTGCTTGAGCCAGGCCGACACGTACACGAGCAGCGCGAAGCTAGCCGAATGCGATTCCGGGAAGCCGTACTCCCCGAACCCGAGGATCTGCCTGAAGAGCGCCTCGGCAAACTCCTTCGTGTAGCCGCGCTCGCGCATGCCGCGCAGCAGACGGCCCTCGAAATGCTCGAGCCCGCCCTTCCTGCGCCAGGCCGCCATCGAGCGGCGCAGCCGGTCCGCCTCGCCCGGCGAGAAACCGGCCGCGACCATCGCAAGCTGCATGACCTGCTCCTGGAAGATCGGCACGCCGAGGGTACGCTCGAGAACCTCCCTCACCTCCTCGCTCGGGTAGCTCACCGGCTCGAGACCCTGCCGGCGCCGTAGGTAGGGGTGCACCATGCCGCCCTGGATGGGTCCGGGACGTACAATCGCCACCTCGATCACCAGATCGTAGAAATTGCGCGGCTTGAGGCGCGGCAGCATGCTCATCTGCGCGCGCGATTCGATCTGGAACACACCGACCGTGTCGGCACGCTGGATCATTTCGTAGACCGCCGGGTCCTCCGTGGGCACGTCCTCCATCCTCATGCCGACGAACCCCAGCGCGCGGCGAATGGCCGACAGCATACCGAGCGCGAGCACGTCCACCTTGATCAGACCGAGGGCCTCGATGTCGTCCTTGTCCCACTGGATCACCGTCCGGTCCTGCATCGCGGCATTCTCAATGGGCACCAGTTCGGCCAGCGGTCCGCGCGAGATCACGAAACCGCCGACATGCTGCGACAGATGGCGCGGAAAGCCGACCAGCGCGGATGCGAGCTCCAGCAGCTGCTGCACGGCCAGGCTCGCCGGGTCGAGCCCTGCTTCGCGCACGCGCTCGGGCAACCGACTG
>Ga0187775_10000141_pt1 | contig 16473 bp, 14 predicted proteins | sample 0216_BV02_MP12_1_FD_132441 | JGI IMG/M metagenome (GOLD analysis project Ga0187775, IMG submission 132441) | Tropical peat soil microbial communities from peatlands in Department of Meta, Colombia - 0216_BV02_MP12_10_MG | ecosystem: Environmental > Terrestrial > Soil > Wetlands > Peat | place... | reverse complement strand
AGCTCGATGACCTTGACGCCGGCCAGCGCTCCGTCGGCGGCCACGTTCAACGCCCCTTGAACTCGGGCTTGGTCTTCGCCAGGAACGAACGATAGCCGGTGCGGAAGTCCTCGGTGTCGTAACAGGCGTAACTCAGGTCGAGTTCGGCCTGCGTGAACGGCGCCGGGTCGCGCAGGCGGCGCATGAACTGCTTGTGCCAGCGCGCCACCAGCGGGGCGCCGTCGGCGATGCGCCGCGCCGCGGCGTAGGCTTCTTCCACGACCTTGTCGTCCGGCACCACGCGCGTGACCAGTCCTTTTTGCTGTGCCTCTTCGGCGCCGAAGACCCGGCCCTCGAGCAGGATCTCCAGCGTGACCGCCTTGCCGGCGAGCGCCAGCAGACCTTGCATCTCGCGCAGGCCCATGGACAGCCCGAGGCGGTTGATGGGAACGCCGAAACGGCTCGACGTGCCGCAGATGCGCAGGTCGCACAGCGCCGCGATTTCGAGTCCGCCGCCGACGCAGATGCCCTGAATGAGCGCCACCATGGGATGGCGGCATTCATCGAGCGCCGCCAGCGCGGCGTGGTGCACCTCGCCATATTCCTTCGCCTGCGCGGAGTTCGAACGCGTGTTGGCGAACTCGGAAATATCATTGCCGGGCGCGAACGCTTTCTCGCCCGCGCCGCGCAGCACCAGGCAGCGCAGGCTGTCGTCGGCGGACAGTTCGCGCACCACGTCTCCCAGACGTTTCCACATGGGCTTGGTCAGGGCGTTGAGTTTCTCCGGGCGGTTGAGCGTGATCGTTGCGATCTCGGTATCGCGATCAACAAGGATGACATCAGTGGACATGGCCTGTTCCTGTGGCAATTGTCAGCGGTAAAAAAAGTGCACCAGCCCCATCGGCACCACCGGTACGTAGGTAACCAGCACCAGCACCAGGAGCAATACAATAATGAAATACACGTTGACCCGGGTCACTTCCCAGACGTTCGCTTTCGCGATCGAGCAGGCGGTAATGAGCACGCTCGCCACCGGCGGCGTCTGCTGGCCGATCGCGAGATTGAGCGTGACGATCAGACCGAAATGCACCGGATCGATCCCGACCGCCTGCACCAGCGGCATCACGACCGGTATGACGAGAATGATCGCTGCGGCCGAGTGCAGGAAAAATCCGATGATCAGGAAAAAGATATTGAGCAGCGCCAGGACGGCGTAACGGTTCTCGGTCCAGCCGGAGATGGTGCGGGCGAGCTCCTGCGGCAACTGCGCCTCGGTCAGATACGTGCCGAGCAGCGCCGAGGACGCGACCAGTACCATGACCACGGCCGTCTGAATGCCGCCCTCGATGATTACTCTCTTCAGGTGGCGCCAGTTCAGCTCGCGGTAAAGAAAACCGATCCCCATCGCCGCAATCACCGCGAGGCCGGCGCCTTCGGTCGCGGTGACCAGGCCGCCGAAGATGCCTCCGAGGATGATGATTGGCAGCAGGAAAGCGAGGGCGGCGTCCTTGAAGGTGCTCCACAGCCGCTTGAGCTGGAACTGTTCCGCGACCGGGTAATCGTGGCGCACGGCGAACCAGTAAGCCAGCGCCATCATCGCGAGGCCGCCCAGAATGCCGGGAACGATGCCGGCGACAAACAGCTGCACGACCGAGGAATTCGACATGGCGCCGTACAGGATCATGGGAATCGAGGGCGGGATGATGATGGCGAGCGACGCGGCCGACGAGTTGACCGCGGCGGCGAACGGTTTGGGATAACCGTTTCTCGTCATGGCCGGGATCATTATCGAACCGATGGCCGCGACGTCGGCCACGGCGGAACCGGAAATCTCGGCGAAGAACATGGACGCGCCGATGACAACCATCGCCAGGCCGCCGCGGATGAATCCGAGCAGCGCCGAGGCGAATGCGATCAGGCGACGCGAGATGCCGGAGGAGTTCATGATCGCCCCGGCCAGGATGAACAGCGGTATCGCGAGCAGCGGAAAGTTGGTGGCACCGCTGAACATCACGAGCGGGAGGTCCGGCAGCGCGCCGATGCCGTCGGTCGCGAGCATCGCCAGCACCGCGACGATCGCGAGCGCGATGGCAATCGGGACGTTGATCAGGATCAGCGCTAACAGACCGACCAGAATGAACAAGATGTTCATCAGGGGTCTCCGGTCGTCGTGACAGACAGGGCGCCGGCGCGCGCCTCGGCCAGCTGCTGGGGAAAATGCAGCGCTTCGGCGATGATGAACAGCACCGCGCCGATGGGGATCACTGACTGCGTGTAACTCACCGGAACGGTCGGCAGACTTACCAGAGTGTCGGTGGCCAGCACGTCGAGCACGTCAATGCCGGTCCAGGCGAGCAGGATCATGAAGGCGAACACGAATCCCTCGCTGACGTACACGGTCGCGACGCGCCAGGGCCGGGGCATCAAGCGGACGATTTCCGGCACGCCGATGTGCGCGCCCCTGAGCGCGGCCAGTGCCGCTCCGTAGTACGTCAGCCAGGCGAGCGTCACGGACGCGATCTCGTCGTACCAGGACAGCGACATGCCGAGCTTGCGATAGGTGACGCCGAGGAGGACCTCGATCGCCAGCGCAACCATCAGAACCAGGACGATGAGCTCCAGCAGGTTTTCAAACCACACGCGCCATCGCGACATCGTGCCCGTCTCCCGAAGTCATTTCAAAAAATACCGCCCCCATGACGACGCGGGGGCGGATCGCCAGCGCATCTACTTCGACAGCGCCAGAGCTGCGTCGACCAATTGCTTGCCGCCCTTGACTTCCCGGCCGAATTCCTCGTACACGGGTTTGCTGGCCTTCACGAACGCGGCCTTGTCGACCGTGTTCACTTTCATGCCGGCGGCCTTCATCTTGTCGACCAGTTCGTTATCGAATTTCTCGGCGCTCTGATACACGAACCCCTGGACCTCGCGCGCGGTTTCCTCGAGGATCTTGCGCACGTCGGGCGGCAGCGTCTCCCAGTGCTTCAGACCGACCGTGAGATAGGCGGGGGTGTAGACGTGGTCCGACAGCGACAGGTACTTCTGCACTTCCTGGAACTTCTGGCTGTAGATCTGGACCAGCGGGTTCTCCTCGCCGTCCATCGCGCCGGTCTGCAGCGCCACGAACACTTCGGACAGCCCCATCGGACTGGGATTGGCGCCGTAGGCCTTGAACATCCGCACGCGCCACTCGCCTTTCGGCACGCGCAGCTTGATGCCCTGGAGATCGGCGGGCACTACGATGGGGTGCTGGTTGTTGGTGATCTGGCGGAAACCGTTCTCCCATACCGCCAGGATCTTCAGTCCCTTGGCCTCGACGCTGGGCTCGAGCTTGGACCAGAAGATTTTCTGTTCGATGCGTTTCATGTGGTCGCGGTCCTTGACCAGGTAGGGCATCTCGAACAGCCCGAACAGGTCGCTTTCCGAGGACATGACGGTCGAGGGCAGCGCCATGTCCAGAGTCCCGAGCTTGAGCTTTTGCAGCATCTGCTTGTCGCCGCCGAGCTGGCTCGAGCCGTAGACCACGACCGTGGCCTTGTTGCCGAGCTTGGCGTTGGCGCGCTTGGCGAATTCCATCGCCGATACTTCAAACAGCGATCCCGGTCCACCGACGTGACCCAGTTTCAGTTCCAGCGGTTGCGCCCGGACGGGCGCGGCGAACAAGCTTCCCACGAACAGCGTCGCAACGAGCAGCTTGAGATATTTCATGATCTTCTTCCTCCTTGACGATGGCGTTGTGTTTCGCCAGATCAGCCTGCCGTATTTGTCTGTTCTCAGGCGGATCTGGCCGTGGCCCGGGCGGCAGCCCGGCTTTGTTCTCCGGCGGCAAGATATTCGAGCGCCGCGAGCACGCCGCCCTTTTTGTGCGGCACGCCCGCGGCCGCCAGCCCCATTTCGACGCCGCACAGGGTGCCGGCCAGCATCAGCTCGTTGAAGTCGCCGAGATGGCCGATGCGAAAAACTTTCCCCTTTAGCTTGCCGAGGCCGGTGCCGAGCGACAGGTTGAAACGCTCCAGAATCAGTTGGCGCATCTCGTCCGCGTCGTGTCCTTCCGGCATCACCAGCGTCGTCAGGGTGTTGCTGTATTCCTCCGGATCGAGACACAGGATGTCGAGGCCCCAGGCGCGCGCCGCGCGCCGTGTCGCCTCCGCCAGACGCGCGTGCCGGGCGAACACGTTATCCAGTCCTTCCTCCTGCAACATCTGAATCGCCTCGCGCAGGCCGTAGAGCAGGTTGGTGGCGGGCGTGTAGGGAAAGAATCCGGATTTGTTGGCGGCGATCATCTCTTCCCAGTTCCAGTAGGATTTTGGGAAGCGCGCCGATTTGGCGGCGGCGCGCGCCTTGGCGCTGATCGCGTTGAAGGCGATGCCGGGCGGAAGCATCAGGCCCTTTTGCGATCCGCCGACCGTGACGTCGACGCCCCATTCGTCATGCCGGTAATCGATCGAGGCGAGCGAAGAGATGGTGTCGACCATGAACAGGCCCGGATGATTGGCGCGGTCCATCGCCCGGCGGATTGCAGCGATACGGCTGGTGACACCGGTCGAGGTTTCGTTGTGCACCACGGCCACCGCTTTGATTTTCTTGTCGCGGTCGGCAGCGAGACGGCTTTCCACCTGCGCCGGGTCGACACCGTGGCGCCAGTCGCCGGGAACGACTTCCGCGTCGAGGCCGAGGGTCTTTGCCATGCGTTGCCACAGCATGGCGAAGTGGCCGGTTTCGAACATCAGCACCTTGTCCCCCGGCGACAGGCTGTTCACCAGCGACGCCTCCCAGGCGCCGGTCCCCGACGACGGGAAGATCACGACGTCGCCGGTGGTTTGGAAAATCGATTTAATGCCGTCGAGGATGGACAGTGTCAGTCTGGCGAATTCCGGCCCGCGGTGATCGATGGTCGGCGCATCCATCGCGCGCAGCACGCGATCGGGGACATTGGTAGGGCCGGGAATCTGAAGAAAGTGGCGTCCTCGCTGAACGGTCATCGACCCTCCTTTGATTCTGCTCTCGGGTTGCGCTGGTAATACCGCTTCGGCTGTTTCAGCGTCACGGATGCATCACAGAGATCACTGTCTGTACCAGCGCTTTGCATTATGAATATATAATGCAAAATCTTCCACACATCCGGCGTGTCACCAGATGAAATCCAACTGAGGGCCGATATCCAGGATTCTTTCAAAATCACCCCGGCCCTCATTTGGGAATCAAACAGATACACGTCCAGCAGGGGTATTCATGCGAAACGGGTCGCAGACGGAATCGTCAGCCAGATCCATGAGCGACTCATCGCGCGGCGACGAACCGGCCTTGGCGGCGCGTCTGCGCCGCGAGCTGGAGGGCGAGGTGCTGTTCGACGCGTTTTCGCGCGGGCGCTACAGCACCGATGCTTCGATCTATCAAATCGACCCCCTGGGCGTGGTGTTGCCGCGCAGCGAACAGGACGTGGTGCGCGCCATCCAGATTGCCGGCGACGCAGGCGTCCCGGTGCTGCCCCGTGGCGGCGGGACCTCACAAACCGGTCAGACCGTGGGTGAGGCGCTGGTGCTGGATACGAGCAAATATTTGAACGGCATCGTGTCGTTCGATCCCGGCACCGGCACGGTTTGCGTCGAGCCAGGCGTGGTGCTCGATCAGCTCAACAAGTTCCTCAAGCCGCATGGCCTGTTCTATCCGGTGGACGTTTCCACCGGCAATCGCGCCACGCTCGGCGGCATGGCCGGGAATAATTCCTGCGGGGCGCGCTCGATCCGATACGGGAACATGGTGCATAACGTGCGGGCTATCGACGCCGTGCTGGCCGATGGGAGTCAGGCGCGTTTCGGCGACGACACGCGCATGCCGGATAACAACTCGCGGTATCGTGACCTGCCCGAACGTCTGCACCGGTTGGGCGAGCGCGAGGCGGAGGAGGTCGTGCGGCGCTTCCCGAAGCTGCTGCGACGGGTCGGCGGCTACAACATCGACATGCTGCCGCCGCGGGACAACAACCTGGCGCACCTGCTCGTGGGTTCGGAGGGCACGCTGGCCTTTTTCAGCCGTCTGCACCTGAATTTGCAACGAATACCCGCGCACAAGGTGCTTGGCATCTGCCATTTCCCGAGCTTCTATCAGGCGATGGATTCGACGCGGCACATCGTCAAGCTCGATCCCTCGGCGGTCGAGCTGGTGGACCGCACGATGATCGAGCTGTCGCGCGAGATTCCGATGTTCCGCGCCGCCGTTGAGCGCTTCGTCAAGGGCCGGCCCGACGCTTTGCTGCTGGTGGAATTTTCCGGCGACGACCGCGACGAGCAATTACGGCGACTGAAGCAACTGGTGGACCTGATGGGTTCGCTCGGTTTTCCCGACGCGGTGGTGGAAGCCACCGACAGCGGTTTCCAGCAGGCGGTGTGGGAGGTGCGCAAGGCCGGGCTCAACATCATGATGTCGATGAAGGGCGACGGCAAACCGGTGTCGTTCATCGAGGACTGCGCGGTCGCGCTCGAGGACCTGGCGGAGTACACCGATCGCCTGACCCAGGTATTTCATAAACACGGAACGACCGGCACGTGGTACGCGCATGCTTCCGTCGGTTGCCTGCACGTGCGCCCGATCCTGAACATGAAGGACGAATCGGGAGCGAAAAAAATGCGTGCCATCGCCGAGGAAGCCCTGGCGCTGGTGCGCGAGTACAAGGGCTCGCACTCGGGCGAGCACGGCGACGGGTTGGCGCGGTCCGAATTCCACGAGTCCATGTTCGGGCCGCGCCTGGTGCGCGCCTTCGAGGAGGTCAAGGACAGCTTCGATCCCGCGGGCCGGTTCAATCCGGGCAAGATCGTGCGCGCGCCGCGCATGGACGACCGCCGGCTGTTCCGCTACAAGCCGGGCTACGCCATGTCGGCGATCGACGCCGCGCTCGACTGGTCGGAATGGGGAAGCTTCGGCGCGGCGATCGAGATGTGCAACAACAACGGCGCCTGCCGCAAGCGCGAGCCCGGCGTCATGTGCCCTTCGTACCGCGTGACCCGCGACGAGCAGCACCTAACTCGCGGACGCGCCAACAGCCTGCGCCTCGCGCTCAGCGGCCAGCTCGGCGCTGAGGCGTTCTTGTCCGACGTCATGCGCGCGACCATGGACCTGTGCGTGAGCTGCAAGGGCTGCAAGCGCGAGTGCCCGACCGGCGTGGACATGGCACGCATGAAAATCGAGTTTCAGCACCGCTATCATCAACGGCACGGTCTGGCGCTGCACGACCGGTTGATTGCCTGGTTGCCGCGCTACGCGCCATGGTGCGCGCGCCTGGGTTTTTTGCTGAATCTGCGCGATCGGCTTCCGGGCCTGCCGTGGCTGAGCGAGAAGCTCCTCGGCTTCGACGCGCGCCGACCGCTGCCGCGCTGGCGGCGCGATGTATTCCGTCCGGCGCGCGAAGCGATCAGCGCGGCTCCGGCAAATGCCACGGAAGTAGTGCTGCTGGCGGATACGTTCACAACCTATTTCGAACCGGAAAACGCGCGCGCCGCGCTCGCCGTGCTTCGGGCCGCGGGCTGTCACGTGCATCTGCCGCGCGCGCCCGGGGGCGAACGCCCGCTGTGTTGCGGGCGCACCTTCCTGTCCGCCGGGCTGGTGGACGAGGCGCGCGTGGAAGCGCGCCGAATGCTGGCGGCACTCGGGCCGTATCTGGAACGCAAATTACCTGTCATCGGGCTCGAGCCTTCGTGCCTGCTGACCTTGCGCGACGAGTTCAAGGTGATGCAGCTCGGAGCCGAGGCCGACCGGCTGGCGGCGCAGGCCATATTGTTTGAGGAATTCCTGGCGCGAGAGCAGGCGGCGGGCCGGTTGCGGCTGAAGCTCCGGCCGCTGGCGGCGAAGCGGGCCTTGCTCCATGGTCATTGTCACCAGAAGGCCTTCGGAGCGATGTCATCGGTACAACAGGCGCTGCGCCTGGTTCCCGAACTCGAGGTGCAGACGATCGAGTCGGGTTGCTGCGGCATGGCCGGCGCCTTCGGTTACCAGGTCGGACACCATGACGTATCGATGAAGATGGGCGAATTGGATCTGCTTCCCGCGGTGCGCGCCTCCGGTCCGGACACTCTGATCGTCGCGGACGGCACCAGCTGCCGCCAGCAGATCCGCGACGGTGCGGCGCGGCACGCGTTGCACGTCGCGCGCGTATTGCACCAGGCGCTGGTCACGAATTAACACGACGTGAATGTCATGGGCGAACCCACATCCTCACCTGCCAACAACCAGCGGGCCGACGGCGCGACGCCGATCGCGCGCAAAGGCTTGCACGAAGAGGTCGCCACGCGGTTGCGCGACATGATCGTCGAAGGTGAACTGGAGTCCGGCGCGCGCGTTTCATGGCCAATTTGTCGAAGGCCCGTTGGGACCAGGCCATGGCTGAGCATCAGCAGATCCTGGAAACGCTGAGCGCGCGTGACGGCGCGCGTCTCGGTCGGCTGCTTGAGGGGCACCTGCGCCACAAGCTAGACGCGCTTAAGACCGTCATCCTGAACAGACGTTAGCGGACGAGGAGTCTTTCCGATTTTCAACACGCTCGCATTCCGCCTTCCGGACGGCTCGCCGCTGCGGCTGGAGGTGACGCGCGCGCTGGCCGCGGGCGCTTCCGGCCGCGACCGGGAAAAAGTCCAGCGGCACATCGACCACTTGGGCACGCTCGGGGTGAAACCGCCGCCGCATGTGCCCATGCTTTATCCGCTGCTGCCGACGCTGGTGACAAACGCGACGGATATCGCGGTGATCGGGACCGACTCGACGCCGGAAATCGAAGTGGTGCTGTTTCGCACCGGTGGGGTGGATTACCTGACCGTGGGCAGTGACCATACCGACCGGCGCATCGAGGCGGCTTCGGCGCTGCAGGGCAAGAACTCCTGCCCCAAAATCGTCGCCACCACGGCCTGGAGGGTCGGCGACGTGCGCGATCACTGGGACGCGCTCACGCTGCATTGCCGCGGCGGGGAAACGTTGCTGCAGGAGGGGAGTCTGGCGCACGTGATGACGTATGACGACCTGATGGCGTTCGTCAACGAACACGACGGCGATCAACCGGAAGGCCGGTTGGTGTTCAGCGGCACGGTGCCGACGCAGGCGCGTCCGCCGCCGGGCGACGTCACGATCGGTCTCGAGCTCGCCGATCCGGTGCTGTTGCGTTCGCTGACACACAGCTACCGCGTGCACGTGCGGCACGAATATTTTCCCGCAGGGCCATGACGCCGGCGGCTAATGAGCGACGGATAATCTCTGAATATCTCTGATGTAACCCGGGTGCAGGCGCGAAGGGCTGGAACCCGGGAAAATTATTACCGATCCCCGGATTGCGTTGCGCTCCATCCGGGCTGCCGGTTTGTTCGCCGTTAGGTAAAACTCAACAGGCCAGCGGCTGCGCGTAGCGTTCACGTAGGATATTTTTCTGCACTTTGCCCATGGTATTGCGTGGCAGCTCCGGCGCGAAAAATACGCGCTTCGGCACCTTGAATCCGGCGATTCGTTCCTTGAGCGCAGTGATTACGCCGGCCTCCGTCAGGTGTGTGCTTTCCGGCTTGCGCACGATGACGGCGACCACGGCCTCGCCGAAATCCGGATGCGGCACGCCGATGACCGCCGATTCCAGCACGCCGTCGATCTTGTCGAGATAGCTTTCGATCTCCTTCGGGTAGATGTTGAGCCCGCCCGAGATGATCAGATCCTTGGCGCGACCGACGATGGAAACGTAACCGTCAGCGTCCATACGCGCCAGATCGCCGGTGCGGAAGTAACCATCGGCGGTGAATTCCTCAGCGGTTTTCTGCGGCAGGCGCCAGTAGCCCTTGAACACGTTGGCGCCCTTCACCAGCAATTGCCCGACCTCGCCCGATGAAACTTCCGCGTCCTTGTCATCGACGATGCGCACGCTTACGCCCGGCAGCGGCGGGCCGACCGTGCCCGGCTTGCGCGGACCGTCGAGCGGGTTGGAGGTGTTCATGCCGGTCTCGGTCATGCCGTAGCGCTCGAGAATGGTATGGCCGGTGCGCTGCTGGAACTCGTGAAAAGTCTGCGGCAGCAGCGGCGCCGAGCCGCAGGTGAACAGGCGCATATTGCGGCATTGTTCCCTGGAGAAGGTCGGCTCGGCCAGCAGGCGCGTGTAATAGGTCGGCACGCCCATGAACACGGTCGCCTGCGGCAGCCGGCGCGCGACCTCGGCGGCGTTGAACTTCGGCAGGAAGATCATCTTGCTACCGTTCAGCAGCGCGCCGTGGCAGGCGACGAAAAGGCCGTGGATATGGAAGGTCGGCAGCGCGTGCAGCAGCACGTCGCCGGCGCGCCAGCCCCAGGCCCGGTGCAACGCGAGCCCGTTAGCGGCGAGGTTGCGATGCGTGAGCATGGCGCCCTTGGAGCGGCCGGTGGTGCCGGAGGTATACAGGATCACCGCGGTGTCGTCTTTCGCGACCGGATGAATATCGTGCGTGATCCGCGTTCCGGCGGCGGCGTCCGACAGCGTGCCCCGGCCGTCGGCGTCGAGCGTTAAGACATGCTTAACGCCGCGCGGCGCCGCGGCCAAGCGCGTCGTGTCGAGCAGCGCGGGCGTGCACACGAAGCACCGCGGTTCGGCGTCGTCGACGAAGTATTCGATTTCCGCCTGCCGATAGGCGGGATTCAGCGGAACGTATATGCAACCGGCGCGCAGGCAGGCGAGATAAAGGAACAACGCCTGTGGCGATTTTTCCACCTGGACCGCGACCCGGTCGCCGGGCGCGATCCCGAGGCCGGTCAGGAAACTGGCATAACGGGCGCTTTCCGTCTCCAGATCTACGTAGCTGAAACAGCCGCCATCCGGCATCTCGATGCAGGGCGAGCGCCGGTCGTCCGGGAAGCGCGTGGCAAACAGCGAGTAGATGTTTTCGTTCACGGTAATCGAATCCGCTTGACTGGCTTCGGCACGCTAACAATAATCCATGCCATCCGTCACCAGAATAATAACCCGATTCGCATCGCGGCAAACGCCCGATACCGAAGCCGCTGCTGTTGACAGCGTGCCGTGTCGCTGACATCTTCGGTCCGTTCACGGGCCGGGGCCGTTCAATAAATCTAGCCAAGGAGGTAGGTCATGAAAATAAAATTACCGCTGCTTGCCCTGACAATGCTGATCGCCGGACCGCTGCTGGCCGGTCTACCGTCGCCGGCGTCGGCCGCCGACGCCAAAGTGATCAAGATCTCGCACCAGTTTCCCGGCGGCACCATCGACAAGGGCGACTTCCGCGACCGCCTGGTGCGCATGTTCGCCCAGGAAGTCGAGAAACGCACCAACGGGCAGCTCAAGTTCGAGATCTATCCGAACGCCTCGCTGGTCAAGACCATGCAGCAGCTCGACGCGCTCTCGACCGGCGCTCTCGACATGACGCTCTATCCGCTGGCATATTCGGGCGGCAAGATTCCGGAGGTCAACATCACCCTGATGCCGGCGCTGATCACCAGCTACGAGGAGGGCTACCACTGGAAGAACGCCCCGATCGGCAAGGAGCTGACGCGCATTCTCGACGAGCACAACGTCAAGATCGTCACCTGGATCTGGCAGGCCGGCGGCGTCGCTTCGCGCGACCGGCCGATCATCGAGCCGAACGACACCAAGGGACTGAAAGTGCGCGGTGCCGGCAAGTCGATGGACGAGCTGCTCAAGGCCGCCGGCGGCGCCATCTCCCCTGTGCCCTCCGACGAGACCTACAGCGCCATGCAGTCGGGCGTGCTCGATGGCGTGTGGACCTCCAGCGCCTCGCTCATCAGCTTCCGGCTCAACGAGCTTGCCAAGGACGTCACCACGGCGCGCGAACACACTTTCTGGTACATGTTCGAGCCGCTGCTCATGTCCAAGGCCACCTACGATTCCCTGACCCCGGCGCAGCAGAAGATCGTCATGGAAGTCGGTGCGTCGCTTGAGCCGTTCGCGCTCAAGTCCTGCAAGGAGGACGATCAGCGCTTGGCCGATGTTTACGCCAATTCCGGCGCCAGGGTGCACGACATGAACGAAAAGACATTCCTCATGTGGCGCGACCTCGCCAAGCAAAGTGCCTGGAAGAATTTCGAGGACAACGTCAAGAACGGCAAGCAGCTGATGGGAATGGCGCAGGCCGTCAGGTAATTTGACCGAAGGCCCCCTGTCGCGCGACAGGGGGCCGGCGGGCGAGCCACTTATGCTCAAGGCCTGGAGTTGGTTCGGCGCCGTCGTCCAGCGGCTCAACGTTTTCCTCGGCTACGTGGCGGCGCTGCTCATCGTCGCCTCGACCCTGGCGATTTCCTACGAGGTGGTGTGGCGTTATGTGTTCCGGCACCCGCATGACTGGAGCCTGGAGCTCAACATCTTCATTCTCGTGGCCGCGACCTTTCTGGCGGCGGCGCACACCCAGATGAAACGCGGCCACGTCGGCATCGAGGTACTCGACGGGCTGCTGTCGCCGCGCTGGAACCGCTGGCGTCGGCTGTTGAGCGACGTCCTGTCGCTGGCGTTTTGCGCGTTCATCAACGTCTATATCTGGAAGTATTTCTATCAGGCGTGGGAGGGCGGTTGGGTCACCTTTTCCACCTGGGCGCCCAAGGAGTGGATCCCGTACTCCTTCATGGGCGTAGGGATGACCATGCTTTGCCTGCAGTTCGTGGTGCAGATCGGCGACGATCTGTTGCGGCCGCTTCGGAAATTCGAGCACGACGTGGTGGGGGAATAGCATGGGCGTGTTCGAGATCGGCCTGCTCTACGTCGGCGCGGCGTTTTTGCTGTTCTTCAGCGGCGTGCCGATCGCCTTCGCGCTCGGCAGCGTGGCGCTCCTGTTCATGTTCGTCTTCATGCCGCCGTCCAACATCCAGATGCTCGGGCAGACGTTCTTCGGCGAGCTCAACAATTTCACGCTGCTCGCGATCCCGCTGTTCATCCTGATGGGCGCGGCCATCGGCAAGACACGCGCCGCCGTCGATCTGTACGAATCCACGCACCGCTGGCTGTACCGCCTGCCCGGCGGGCTCGGCGTCGCGAACGTCACCGGCTGCGCCATCTTCGCCGCCATGTGCGGCTCGAGCCCCGCGACTTGCGCCGCCATCGGCGGCATCGGCATCCCCGAGATGCGCAAGCGCGGCTACTCCCCGGAATTGGCCGCCGGCCTGGTCGCCGCCGGCGGCACGCTCGGCATCCTGATCCCGCCGAGCGTCACGCTCATCATCTACGGCATCATCACCGAACAGTCCATCGGCCGACTGTTCGTCGCCGGCGTCGTGCCGGGGATCATGCTCGCGGTGTTGTTCGCGATCTGGGTGGTGTATGCGCGCATGCGCGAGCAGCACCGCATGCCTGCCGTCGCCGGCGCGGCGCCGGTCGAGGAACGCTACAGCTGGCGCCAGCGGTTCGAAACCATTCCGCGGCTTATGCCGTTCATCCTGTTAATCGCCGTGGTGATGACAGCCATGTACGGCGGCTGGGCCACGCCCTCCGAAGTCGCCGGGATCGGCGCGCTCGGTTCCCTGCTCATGGTGGCCCTGGTGTATCGCACGTATCGCTGGCGCGATCTCAAGGACATTCTCTCGGGCGCCGCGCGCGAGAGCTGCATGATCATGATGATCATCGCCACCGCCTTCCTGTTCACCTACGTGATGAGCTACCTGCACATCACCCAAAGCGCCACCGAGTGGCTGGTGAACCTGCCGATGTCCAAGTGGGAGTACCTGTTCTGGGTGAACGTGCTGCTAGTGATCCTGGGATTTTTCCTGCCGCCGGTGGCGATCATCCTCATGGTCACGCCGGTGATCCTGCCGGGCCTGAAGGCGCACGGTTTCGACCTGGTGTGGTACGGCATCATCATGACCATCCTCATGGAGATGGGTCTGATTCATCCGCCGGTGGGGCTCAACCTGTTCGTCATTAACGGCATCGCCCCCGACATCAGCTTCAAGCAGATCGTGTACGGCGTGCTGCCGTTCATCGTCATCATGATCCTCGCCATCGTGCTGCTGTGCGTGTTCCCCGAGATCGTCATGTGGCTGCCCAACCACATGTACGGGATCGAAAGGTGAGGCCACAAGCGCGGCGCACCGCGCTGCGGCGGGAAGCATCGCGAGCGGAGCGGTCTTGCAACTCCTGAACCTCATCCTCATGGGTGGGCTGGCCGGCGTCATGGCCGGCCTGCTCGGCATCGGCGGCGGCGCGCTGATCGTACCGATGCTGGCGATCGTGTTCGAAGGGCAGGGCGTCAATCCGAACATCATTATGCAACTGGCGCTCGGCACCTCGCTCGCGACCATCGTCTTCACCGCCATATCCTCGGTGATGGCGCATCATCGCCGCGGCGCGGTGAACTGGTCGGTCTTCCGGCAGATCGCGCCGGGCATCGTCGCGGGCGCGCTCATCGGCAGCGCGATCGCCGACGCGCTCGCGAACCGCACGCTGCGCATCCTGTTCGTGCTATTCATGTTCGGCGTCGCGGCGCAGATGGCGCGCGGCACCATGACCGTCTCGCCGCACGCCCGCCTGCCGGGCCGGATCGGCGTGAGCCTGGTCGGCGGAATAATAGGTATCGCCTCGGCGCTGTTCGGCATCGGTGGCGGCTCGATGTCGGTGCCGTTCATGACCTGGTGCGGCGTGCCGGCGAAGCGCGCGGTCGCCACTTCCGCCGCCATCGGACTGCCGATCTCCCTCGGCGGGACGGTGGGTTACATCGTGACCGGATGGCACGCGCCGGGCCTGCCGCCGTGGAGTGTCGGCTACGTGGTGCTGCCGGCATTTGCCAGCATCGTGGTGGCGAGCGCCCTGGCCGCGCCACTCGGCGCGCGCCTCGCGCACCGCCTGTCGGATGTGGTGTTGCGGCGGATCTTCGCGTTGTTCGTCACGCTGCTCGCGCTGGACATGCTGTGGCGGTTGCTGAAGTAGTCCGCTCGTCGCGTGTCGGCCGAGCCGACAGCGGCATCGCTGTCACCGAAACCGCCGGCGCGTTATCCTTGCATCCATGGAACCGGAAACCCTGGCGCGCGCCGTCGGCCACGAACTGAAAAAGCAGGGCCTGATGCTGACCACCGCCGAATCCTGCACCGGCGGCTGGGTGGCGCAGATCGTCACCTCGGTGTCCGGCAGCTCCGAATGGTTCGAGCGCGGTTTCGTCACTTACACCAACATCGCCAAGCGTGAAATGCTGGGCGTGAAGACGACGATCCTGTCGCGTCACGGCGCCGTGAGCGAGCCGACCGCGCGCGCGATGGCCGAGGGCGCGCTCGCGAATTCGCACGCGCAGGTCGCCGTCGCCATCACCGGCATCGCCGGCCCCACGGGCGGCACACCGGAGAAACCGGTCGGCACCGTGTGTTTCGCCTGGGCCGGCAGGAAGCGCGATTCCGTCTCCGCCAAGCATCTCTTCAGCGGCGACCGCGAGGGGATACGGCGGCAGGCGGTTGCGGTGGCGCTTCAAGGATTGCTGGATTTTCTTCGCTGAATCAAGCGCGTCGTTTCGATTTCTCTGCAACTTTCTCTTCCTGACAAATTTGGGCAGTAGTCATTACCGGTACATGGCGCGTAGAGTGTATCGAAGCGCTTCGGGCGGTGCGAACGATGCAACGATAAGCCGAGAACTTTGGCGTTCATGGTTTATCAGCTTCCGCAAAAAGAAGCGCGAAATAAAAAAGTGGGGTGGGGCGAGCCATGAATCGACTCGCGTATATCGTTATCGGCATTCTGTGGTTCGCGGTCATCGTTTTGCGCTGGCTGTTTTCTATTTATGTCTCGGCGCGTGAACTCAGGCAATTTTCCCGACTCGATCAAGATCTCTGACGCGATAAAGTCCGATTTCTGGACGTTGTCTTTTTCGCGGGGCCGAGAACGCGAACGGCGCAATAGTGAAGCGTATTGCGCCGGAGGCAAATTGCACCACTTCGTCCGGGGGTTACGTCGTTTCGCACCTAACCGTTTTACGAGCGCGACAGGCTACGCCGCGTGAATCGCTGAATATAAGCATTCAATTATTTTCAGTTGTTTGATTACGCCATTACGAGGGAGTACAAAAGAACGCAAAGCATGAAGCGTGATATGGCTGGCTGTTGGCGCAACGCCAGCAAAGGAGAAGCATCATGGCAACACAATGGAAAGTCTCCGAGACTTACTTTATTGGTACATATATTGCTTTCTTCACATTCTGCTCTTGCGCAAGGCTCGAAATTGAATTGGAAAAGCAATCATGTCTTGGTAGTGTATGGTGCGGAACATAAGCAAAAATAGTCAAAAATAAATTAAAAAATCGGTGCGCCACGGGGGATGCGACATGCTTAGACGCTCCAAAGTATCCAGAATATGGGCCACGAAAGTGATAACCCTGTTGGTGGTTGGCATGCTCGTCGGCCATCCGGACAGTGCAAGCGGACGGACCCCTGGCATCTTCACCTACCACAACGACAACGCCCGCACAGGACAGAACCTGCAAGAATCGGTGCTCACGCCCGCCAACGTCAGTGCGGGCCAGTTTGGCAAGCTGTTCTCGCTGCCGGTGGACGGCTACATCT
>Ga0187775_10000139_pt1 | contig 16584 bp, 11 predicted proteins | sample 0216_BV02_MP12_1_FD_132441 | JGI IMG/M metagenome (GOLD analysis project Ga0187775, IMG submission 132441) | Tropical peat soil microbial communities from peatlands in Department of Meta, Colombia - 0216_BV02_MP12_10_MG | ecosystem: Environmental > Terrestrial > Soil > Wetlands > Peat | place... | reverse complement strand
TGTCGTTCGCCGCTGGCGCGCGTCTGTTGCGCTACGGGCAGGCGGCGCAGGGCGCGTACGTGCTGCGCTCGGGGCGCGCGCAGGCGCTCGTCGTGCTGCCCGGCGGCGAGCGGCTGGTGGTGAACGAGGTCGGCGCGGGCGCGGTCCTCGGCGAGATGGCGCTCATCGAGCGCGGCACGGTCTCGGCGACGGTGGTCGCGAGCGAGCCGGTGGAGGGCTGGTACCTGGCGCGCGACGACTTTCGCGCGCTCGCCGTGCAGCACACGCCACCAGCGCTCGCGGTGCAGCACGCGGTCACCGAGGCGCTGTGCGCGAAGATCGAGAACCTGACCGCGCAGCTGCTCGCCGTACCCTCGGCGGAGGACCGCGCCGCGGTGCCGCTGCCCGCGGGCGATCCGCTCGCGGGCGTGCCGCGCGTCGCGCGTGCATCGTTCGATTTCCGGCAGTTCCTGCCGCTGCTCGCGCTGTTCGAGGGCTTCGAGGCGCAGGACATCGACCGCGTCGCGGCGCGCGCCGCGGTGCTCGAGCTGCCGCGCGGCCAGGCGCTGTACGTGCCGGACGCGCCGGCGGCGGCCTGCTACGCGGTGGTGCGCGGCGCCGTCGAGGTGTGGGCGCGCCAGGGCGAGCGCGAGCGGCGCCTGGTGCTCTACGGCCCCGGGAACCTCGCCGGCTTCTTGCGCCTGCTCGCGGGGGCGCCGCACGGCGCCGCCGCGTTCGTGCGCGAGAAGGCGCTGCTGCTCGAATTCACGCGGCCGGCCTTCGACCAGCTCTATTGGCGCTCGGGGGCGGTGTCGGCGCGGCTGCGGCGCGCGATCCACGGCCGGCTGCTCGCGCTCATGGTGCATACGAACACCCAGCTGACGCGCCTGATCAGCCTGGCGCGGCTGCGCGGCGCGCGCGGCGAAGGCGACCGGCTAGAAGCCGCGCACGCGGGCCAGGTTGTGGCCGCGGGCCCTAGTCGAGAAGGTGCTGGCTGATCGCCGGCCGCCGGTCCTTCAGCGCGGCGTGCAGCACGCCGTACTCGGGCACCTCGACCCAGGCCGCGGTGTCGCTGCTGAGCGGCTCGGAAGCGATCAGCAGCGCGTCGGCGTGCTCCGCACCGCCTGTCATCTTCCACTCGCCGTCGTGCAGACCGTAGTCGCGCCCGAGCGTGTACCAGAGGCTCGCGTAGCGCAGGCTGTCGGGGCGCACCAGCGCCGGGTCTTCGGTCGGGTAGCAGCCGAAATCGAAGCAGTAGCGCACCGCGGCGAGCTGCGCGCCGTCGGCGAGAAACAGATTCACCGAGGACGACTCGGCGACGCCTGCCTCGGCGCGCGCGGCGCGGATCACGCCGAGCGCCGCGGCGATCGCGTCGATCAGCTCGCCTTGGGAGGGGCGCGCCCGGGGATTCCTCAGGTGCGACACCACCAGCGCGTAGATCCACTCGCTGTCGGTGGTGCCGCGCACCTGCGCGGCGAACTCGTCCTTGACGTGGTGCGCGACGAGCGGGCGGAGGCGCGCGAACTGCGCCAGATCGCCGTTGTGCGCCATGACCAGCGGCACGCCGGCGAACTGGAACGGATGCACGTTCTGCAGCGAGATCTCGACCGCGGTGCTGTAGGGCACGCCGCGCACGTGCGCCAGCACGCAGGTGGCGGCGATCTTCTCGGCCAGGTTCTTCAGGTTCCGGTCGAATACCGGCAGCGAGTGCGAGGCATAGGCGAACGGCGCGTCCGGGTCGTGCGAGGCGCGGTCCCACGCGCGCATGCCGAACCCTGCCAAGTTGAGCAGGTGCAGCATCTTCGGCATGTAGCTCTGGCGCACCAGGGCGGAATCGGGCCGGAACAGCAGGTTATCGAGCACCACCGGGCGGCCGAGATACAGGAGCGCGCGGCACATGCGGGCATGGTAGCGGCGGCGAGCTGGGTCGCCAAGCGCTTGACCGCAGTCAAGCGTTTCGCGCCGCCGCCTGCCCGATAATGGCCCGGCGCAAGCAAGGAGGCACGAACCGTGAAGGGCAGAGTCCGCCCCACGCCCAAAGGTCGCCGCGTCGATCCCGGAGCACTCGAAGACGTGCGCAAGCTGCTCGGCCGCGCGCCGCGCCGGCGCGACCTGCTGATCGAGCATCTGCACAGCATCCAGGATGCTTTCGGGCAGCTGTCGGCGGCGCACCTGGCGGCGCTCGCGCAGGAGATGCGGCTCTCGCTCGCCGAGGTGTACGAGGTTGCGACCTTCTACCACCACTTCGACGTGGTGCGGGACGGCGCCGGGGCGCCGCCGCGGATCACCGTGCGCGTATGCGACTCGATCGCCTGCGAGCTGGCCGGCGCGCACGAGCTGCTGCACCGCCTGCCGAGCGTGCTCGGGGCCGACGTCCGCGTGCTGCACGCCCCTTGCGTAGGCCGCTGTGAAGCGGCGCCGTGCGTGGTGGTCGGCCAGAACCCGGTGCCGTTTGCGACGCCGGCGAAGGTGCGCGAGACGGTGCAGGACGAAGCGACGCGTTGCCCGGTGCCGCGCTACATCGATTACGCGGCGTACCGGCGCGCGGGCGGCTACCGGCTGATCGCCGACTGCCTGACGGGCAAGCGCACGCGCGAGGAGCTCACCAAGATCATAGAAGACTCGGGCCTGCGGGGCCTGGGCGGCGCGGGGTTCCCCGCCGGGCGCAAGTGGCGCATCGTCGCCGCCGAGAAGGCGCCGCGCCTCATGGCCGTCAACATCGACGAAGGCGAGCCCGGCACCTTCAAGGACCGCTGGTACCTGGAGCGCGACCCGCACCGCTTCCTCGAGGGCATGCTGGTGGCGGCGTGGTGCGCGGGCGTCGGCGAGATCTACGTCTACCTGCGCGACGAGTATGCGGGCTGCAGGAAGATTCTCGAGAAGGAGCTGGCGCGGCTCAAGGCGAAGCCGCCATGCGCGCTGCCGGCGATCCATCTGCGGCGCGGCGCGGGCGCCTACATCTGCGGCGAGGAGTCCGCGATGATCGAGTCGATCGAGGGCAAGCGCGGCATGCCGCGCCTGCGTCCACCGTATGTCGCGCAGGTCGGGTTGTTCGGCTATCCGACCCTCGAGCACAACATGGAAACCGTGTACTGGGTGCGCGAGATCGTCGAGAAGGGCGCCGCCTGGTTCGCGTCGCACGGGCGGCACGGCAGGAAGGGCCTGCGCTCGTTCTCGGTGTCGGGGCGCGTGCGCAAGCCCGGCGTGCACGTCGCGCCGGCGGGGATCACGGTGCGCGAGCTGATTGACGAGTATTGCGGCGGCATGCAAGAGGGGCACGAGTTCTACGGCTACCTGCCCGGCGGCGCCTCCGGCGGCATCCTGCCCGCGAGCCTGGGTGACGTGCCGCTCGATTTCGACACGCTGCAGCCGCACGGCGCGTTCATCGGCTCGGCCGCGGTCGTGATCCTGTCGGACCGCGACAAGGCGAACCACGCGGCGCAGAACCTGATGCGCTTCTTCCGCGACGAGTCCTGCGGGCAGTGCACGCCCTGCCGCGTCGGCACCGCCAAGGCGCTCGCGCTGATGGGCGAGCGCCGCTGGAACCAGCCGCTGCTCAGGGAACTCTCACAGACGATGGCCGATGCATCGATCTGCGGCCTTGGCCAGGCGGCGCCCAACCCGGCGCTTACCGTGATGAAGTACTTCCCTCACGAGGTGACGTGATGGATCGAGCGACCAACCGGCAGCTAGCCACGATGCCGATCGAATTCAAGCTGAACGGCGCGACGGTGGTCGGCCGGCCAGACGAGTCCATCCTCGAAGCCGCGCGGCGCCACGGCGTCGAGGTGCCCCACCTCTGCTACAAGCCGGGCCTGCGGCCCGATGGCAATTGCCGCGCGTGCATGGTGGAGATCAAGGGCGAACGCGTGCTCGCGCCCTCGTGCTGCCGCTACCCGACCGAGGGCATGGAGGTCACCACCGACTCGGCGCGCGCCCGGGCCTCGCAGAAGATGGTGCTCGAGCTGCTGCTCTCGGACATGCCGGAAAAGGAATACCGGCTCGACTCGGAACTCGACCAGTGGGCGCACAAGCTCGGTCTCGGATTGCCACGGTTCCCTGCGCGCACCCAACCCGGCGCAGATCTGTCTCACCCCGCGATCGCGGTCAACCTGGACGCCTGCATCCAGTGCACGCGCTGCCTGCGCGCCTGCCGCGAGGAGCAGGTGAACGACGTGATCGGCTACGCCTTCCGCGGCGAGCACGCGAAGATCGTGTTCGACTTCGACGATCCGATGGGCGAATCGACCTGCGTGGCCTGCGGCGAATGCGTGCAGGCCTGTCCGACCGGCGCGCTCATGCCGGCGCGCGACGCGGGCTTCGCGGTCGCGGAGCGCAAGGTCGACTCGCTGTGCCCGTTCTGCGGCGTCGGCTGCCAGCTCACCTACCACGTGGGCGAGAACAAGATCCGCTTCGTCACCGGGCGCGACGGCCCCTCGAACCACGGGCGGCTGTGCGTCAAGGGCCGCTACGGATTCGACTACGCGCACCATCCGCACCGCCTGACCAAGCCGCTCATGCGCAAGCCCGGTGTGCCGAAGAGCGCCGAGTTCGTGGTCGATCCCGGCAACTGGTCGGATGTATTCCGCGAGGCGACGTGGGACGAAGCACTCGATGTTGCTTCAAGGAAATTGCTTGAACTAAGAAATCAGGATCGCTATGCGTTGGCCGGCTTCGGCTCGGCCAAGGGCTCGAACGAGGAAGCGTACCTGTTCCAGAAGCTGGTGCGCACCGGCTTCGGCACCAACAACGTCGACCACTGTACGCGCCTGTGCCACGCCTCGTCCGTGGCGGCGCTCATGGAGGGCATCAACTCGGGCGCCGTGTCCAACCAGGTGAGCGACGTGCTGAATGCCGAGGTGGTGTTCATCATCGGCGCGAACCCGACGGTCAACCACCCGGTCGCGGCGACCTGGATCAAGAACGCCGCGCAGCGCGGCGTCAAGCTGATCGTCGCCGATCCGCGCCGCACCGAGCTCGAGCGCCACGCGACGCACTTCCTGCAGTTCAATCCGGACGCCGACGTGGCGCTGCTGAACGCCATGATCCACGCGATCATCGACGAGGGCCTGGTGAACGAGGCCTTCGTGCGCGACCGCACTAGCGGCTTCGCGGAGCTGAAGAAGAACGCCAAGGCGTTCTCGCCGGAGAAGATGGCGCCGGTGTGCGGCATCCCGGCGCAGACGATCCGCGAGGTGGCGCGCCTCTACGCGACCTCGAAGGGTTCGATGATCCTGTGGGGCATGGGCATCAGCCAGCACGTGCACGGCACCGACAACGCGCGGTGCCTCATCGCGCTCGCACTGATGACCGGCCAGATCGGGCGTCCCGGTACCGGGCTACATCCCCTGCGCGGGCAAAACAACGTGCAAGGGGCATCGGACTCGGGCCTCATCCCGATGGTGTTCCCCGACTACCAACGCGTCGACAATCCCGAGGCGCGCAAGCGCTTCGAGGCGCTGTGGGGCAAGCCGCTCGACGGCAAGCCGGGCCTCACCGTGGTCGAGATCATGAACGCCGCCAAGGCGGGCAAGATCCGAGGCATGTACATCATGGGCGAGAACCCTGCGATGTCCGATCCCGACGTCGCGCATGCCCGCGAGGCGATGGCGAAGCTCGAGCACCTGGTGGTGCAGGACATCTTCCTTACCGAGACCGCCTACCTCGCCGACGTCGTGCTGCCGGCGACCGCCTTCCCGGAGAAGGCCGGCACTTTCACAAATACCGACCGCATGGTGCAGCTCGCCAGGAAGGCGATCGAGCCGCCGGGCGAGGCGCGCGAGGACCTGTGGATCATCGTCGAGCTCGCCAAGCGACTCGGTCTCCAGTGGAACTACGCGCATCCGCGCGAGGTGTTCGAGGAGATGCGCAAGGGCATGAACTCGATCGCCGGCATCACCTGGGAGCGCCTGGAGCGCGACTCGTCGGTCACTTATCCCTGCGAGCACGAGGGCGATGCCGGCGAGCCGGTGGTGTTCCGCACGCATTTCCCGACCGCCACCGGGCGGGCCAAGTTCGTGCCGGCGGATCTGATCCCGGCCGCCGAGCGCCCCGACCGCAATTACCCGATGGTGCTGATCACCGGCCGGCAGCTCGAGCACTGGCACACTGGCGCGATGACGCGCCGCGCGGGCGTGCTGGACGCGATCGAGCCCGAGCCGGTCGCCTCGCTCCATCCGCTCGACCTTGCCGCCCTGAAGACGAAGCCCGGCGACGTGGTGACGGTCGCCTCGCGCCGCGGCAGCATCTCGCTCTACGCGCGCGCCGACGAAGGCACGCCGCGCGGCGCGGTGTTCATTCCGTTCGCCTTCTACGAGGCGGCGGCGAACCTGCTCACCAACCCGGTGCTCGACCCGTTCGGCAAGATCCCCGAGTTCAAGTACTGCGCCGTCAAGGTAAGCAAAGGCGGCGAACAGCCCGGCAACCCAGGCTACGGCAAGGGCGCGACGCTCGCCCTGCTGTATGGCTGAGCCGGCACAACCCAACCCATCCACGAGAAAGGTCTCGAGCAATGCCGTCGGACATCGAAATCGCGCAGGCCGCGAAGCTCAAGCGAATCTCCAAAGTCGCACTGGAAAAGCTCGGCATCCCGGAGGAGTCCCTGGAGCCCTACGGTCATACGAAGGCCAAGATCTCGCTCGAGTATCTCGACTCGCTCAAAGGGCGCAAGGACGGCAAGCTGATTCTGGTCACCGCCATCAGCCCGACGCCGGCGGGCGAAGGCAAGACCACCACCACGGTGGGCTTGGGCGACGCGCTCAACCACATCGGCAAGAAAGCGGCGATCTGCCTGCGCGAGCCTTCGCTCGGGCCGGTGTTCGGCGTGAAGGGCGGAGCGGCGGGCGGCGGCTACGCCCAGGTGGTGCCGATGGAGGACATCAACCTGCACTTCACCGGCGATTTCTCGGCGATCGGTCTGGCGAACAACCTGCTCGCGGCGATCGTCGACAACCACATTCATCATGGCAACGAGCTAGGCATCGACGCGCGCCGCATCCAGTGGAGGCGCGTGGTGGACATGAACGACCGCGCACTGCGTGACGTCGTCGTGGCGCTGGGCGGTACCGCCAACGGCTACCCGCGCGAGGACGGCTTCGACATCGTCGTCGCCTCCGAGGTGATGGCGATCTTCTGCCTCGCTACCTCGATCGAGGATCTGAAAAAGCGCCTGGGCAACATTGTGGTCGGCTACACGCGCGACCAGAAACCGGTGACCGCGAGGGAGCTGAACGCGCATGGCGCGATGACGGTGCTGCTCAAGGACGCGATCAAGCCCAACCTAGTGCAGACGCTGGAGAACAATCCTGCGTTCATCCACGGCGGCCCGTTCGCCAACATCGCGCACGGCTGCAACTCGGTGATCGCGACGCAGTCGGCGCTCAAACTCGCCGATTACGTGGTGACCGAGGCGGGCTTCGGCGCCGACCTCGGCGCCGAGAAGTTCATCGACATCAAGTGCCGCAAGAGCGGCCTGCGGCCGAACGCGGCGGTCATCGTTGGAACGGTGCGCGCGCTCAAGTACCACGGCGGTGCCGATCTGAAAGCGATCAACCAGGAGAACATGACCGCGTTGGAGCGCGGCATCGTCAACCTGGAGCGCCACGTCGAGAACGTGAGCAAGGTCTATGGCATTCCCTGCGTGGTATCGATGAACCGCTTCACGTACGACACGGAGCGCGAGTTCGACTTCGTGAAGTCGCGCATGGCGAAGCTCGGCGTGCCGATGGTCGTCGCCACCCATTGGGGCGACGGCGGCAAGGGGGCCGCGGAACTCGCGCGCATCGTGGTCGAACTGTGCGAAACGAAGAACGGCTTTCGCTTCGTGTACGACGAAAAGGATTCGCTGTGGGAGAAGATCACGCAGATCGCGCAGCGCGTGTACCGCGCCTCCGAGGTCACTGCGGACAGCAAGGTACGCGCCCAGATCAAGAAACTGCAGGAGGACGGCTACGGCCACTACCCGGTGTGCGTGGCGAAGACGCAATACTCGTTCTCGACCGACCCGCAGCTGCGCGGCGCGCCCACGGGCCACGCGCTCAACATCCGCGAAGTCCGGCTCGCTGCGGGAGCAGAGTTCGTCGTCATGATCTGCGGCGATGTGATGACGATGCCGGGGCTTCCGAAGGTACCCTCGGCGAACAAGATCGACATCGTCGACGGCAAGGTGGTCGGCCTGTTCTGACGTGGACGTAAGCATTGCGGTTAGAATCCCCCGCATCGACGCTGGGGAAACGCCGCAATGCTGCAAGCAATCGCCGACTTCGGCTTCTGGAAGTCGCTCGGCGCGATCATCTGGGTGAACCTGCTGCTCTCAGGGGACAACGCGGTGGTGATCGCGCTCGCGGCGCGCGCGCTGCCGGCTCGGCAGCAGAAAGTCGCCGTGTTCTGGGGCAGCGCTGCCGCGATCGTGATGCGCGTGCTGCTCACGATCTTCGCGGTGGCGCTGCTGCAGCTGCCGTGGCTCAAGCTGGTGGGCGGCGTGCTGCTCCTGTGGATCGGCGTGAAACTGCTCGTTCCCGAGGACAGCGAAGAGGGCGTCGAGGCGGTAGACAGCCTGCTTCAGGCGGTGAAGACCATCCTCATCGCCGACCTGGTGATGAGCCTGGACAACGTGATCGCGGTGGCGGCCGCGGCGGAGCAGGGGCCGCCGGACCTCAAGGTCGTGCTGCTCGTGCTCGGGCTCGCGATCTCGATCCCGATCGTGATCTTCGGCAGCACGATCATGTTGCGCATTATGGAACGCTTTCCGATCATCATCACGCTGGGCGGCGCGCTGCTCGGCTATATCGCCGGCGAGATCATGGCGACGGACCCGGCGATAAAGGGCTGGGTCGCGCAGCGCGCCGCGTGGCTGGTGGAGTACAAGGTCGCGGGCGCGTGCGGCGCGGCATTCGTCGTGGGCCTTGGGGCTTGGCTCGCGCGCCGCGCGCGGCCGGCCGAGTACGCTGCGCGGGCCGAATCCGAGGAATCTTGACTGCGGTCAAGGCGTCAGCTTTGGTTCAATCCAGAAAATGGAGTAAGAATCACGCAAGAAACGGCGCTAGAATTCGAGGCCGTACGATTTTTACAAGGGAGGAGGGCAAAAGCATGAAAGTGAAATTCACCCGAACGTTAGGCATGCTGGTCGGCGCGGCGCTCGTCGCAGCGTGGCCGGGAGTCGGACGGGCCTGGGAGCCGACCAAGACTGTCGAGTTCGTCATCCCCGCGGGGACCGGTGGCGGCGCGGACCAGATGGCGCGCGCGATTCAGGGGATCGTCGCCAAGCACGGACTGATGAAGCAGTCGATGGTGGTTGTCAATGAAGCGGGCGGCGCCGGCGCCGAGGGCTTCCTGGACGTCAAGGGCGCGAAAGGCGACCCGCACAAGCTGATCATCACGCTGTCGAACCTGTTCACCACGCCGCTCGCGACTGGTGTCCCGTTCAACTGGCGCGACCTCACGCCGGTCAAGATGATGGCGCTGGACGAATTCGTGTTGTGGGTGAACGCCGACAAGCCTTACAAGACCGCCAAGGATTTCATTGAGGCGGCAAAAAAGGCCGGCCCCGGCAAATTCAAGATTGCGGGCACGGGCTCGAAGCAGGAAGACCAGATCGTTACCGCATCGGTCGAGCAGAAAACCGGCGCCAAGTTCACCTATATTCCGTTCAAGGGCGGCGGCGCGGTCGCGGTGCAGTTGGTCGGCAACCACGTCGATTTCACGGTGAACAATCCGATCGAGGCGGTGGCGCATTGGCGCTCGGGCAAGTTGAATCCGCTCTGCGTGTTCGACGACAAGCGCATGCCGTACCACGACAAGATGACTGCGACGATGTCGTGGTACGACGTCCCGACCTGCAAGGAAAGCGGGCTGGATGTGCATTACCTGATGCTACGCGGCATCTTCATGCCGGGTGGCGTGACCCAGGACCAGGTTGCCTATTACGTCGACCTGCTGCGCAAGGTCCAGCAGACGCCGGAGTGGAAGGACCTGATGGAGAAAGGCGCATTCAACCAGACCTCGCTCGAGGGCAAGGACTATGCGGACTGGGTGGCGAGTGCGGAGGCCGAGCACGTCGCCCTCATGAAAGCCGCCGGCTTCCTCGCCGGTACCAAATAGCTTTCGCACTGGGCAAGCCGCGGCGCGTCCTCACTGGCGCGCCGCTTTTGTATCCGAGCGGAGAGACCCGATGTCCGATGCAAGCCCCACGCGCCCAGCGCTGCGCTACAAGACCGCCGAGCTGGCGGTCGCGGGATTCTTTATTCTGCTGGGACTGATCGTGATCTACGACAGCCTGCGGCTGGGCGCGAAGTGGGGCTCCGACGGCCCGCAGCCGGGCTATTTTCCCTTCTACCTCGGCGTCATCATCTGTGTTTCCTCGGCGGTCAATTTCGTGCGCGGGCTGCTTATCTCGCGCGAGAAGAACGGCGTTTTCGTGGAGGTCGGGCAGCTCAAGCTGGTGCTCGCGGTGCTGATTCCTACGGTGATATACGTGGCGCTGGTCGGCTGGCTCGGCATCTACGTGCCCTCGGCGCTGTTCGTGGCGCTGTTCATGCGCTGGCTCGGCAAGTATCCCTGGTGGCTGGTCGCGCTGGTGTCGATCGGCAACAGCGTAGTGTTCTTCCTGATCTTCGAGGTGTGGTTCCTGGTGCCGCTGCCCAAGGGACCGCTCGAAGCCTTGCTCGGCCTGGATTGATCGGACCCGCAGCGTGATCGACGATCTCCAGTCACTGATGCACGGCTTCGTCGTCGTGCTGACGATGAAGAACCTCGCGCTGATGATGGTCGGCGTGATCCTTGGTGTCATCATCGGCGTGCTGCCGGGGCTGGGCGGCGCGAACGGCGTCGCCATCCTGCTTCCGTTGACCTTCTCGATGGCGCAGACCCCCGGCGGCCAGACCTCGGCCATCATCCTGCTGTCCTGTATCTACTGGGGGGCGCTGTTTGGGGGGGCGATCACCTCGATCTTGTTCAACATCCCGGGCGAGCCCTGGTCGGTGGCGACCACGTTCGACGGCTATCCGCTGGCGCAGAAGGGGCGCGCGGGCGCTGCGCTCACCGCGTCGTTCACCTCGTCGTTCTTCGGCGCGCTCGTCGCGGTGCTGGTGATTAGCTTCCTCGCGCCGGTGGTGGCGAACTTCGCGCTCGAATTCGGACCGCCGGAATTCTTCGCCGTGTACTTGCTCACGTTCTGCGCCTTCATTGGCATGAGCAAGGAGTCGCCGTTCAAGACGATCGCCTCCATGATGCTCGGCTTCGCGCTGGCCGCGGTCGGCACCGATCCGGTGACCGGGACGCTGCGCATGACTTTCGGCTTCACTTCACTGCTCAACGGATTCGACTTCCTCGTGGCGGTGATCGGCCTGTTCGGCATTGGCGAGATCCTGCTCACCCTTGAAGAGGGGCTCGCCTTCAAAGGCGCGTCGGCCAAGATCAACCTGGCGGTGGTGCTTCAGACCTGGAAGGAGCTGCCGCGCTACTGGCTCACCTCGCTACGCTCCGCGGGAGTCGGCTGCTTCATGGGCATTGTGCCGGGCGGCGCGACGCCGGCCTCTTTCATGAGTTACGGGGTGGCGCGCCGCTTCTCCAAGGATGGAGACAAATTCGGCACCGGCGTGGTGGAGGGCGTGGTCGCTCCCGAGACCGCGGCGCATGCCGCCGGCACCTCGGCGCTGCTGCCGATGATCACGCTGGGCGTGCCGGGCTCGCCCACCGCGGCCGTGCTGCTCGGCGGTTTGTTGATCTGGGGCCTGCAGCCCGGGCCGCTGCTGTTCGTCGAGCAGAAGGACTTCGTCTGGGGGCTGATCGCCAGCATGTACCTCGGCAACATCGCCGGCTTGATCGTGGTGCTCACCTGCGTGCCGCTGTTCGCCGCAATCCTGCGGATTCCGTTCTCGGTCATCGCCCCAATCATCATCGTAATCTGCGCGATCGGTGCCTTTACCGTGCACAACGCGAACTTCGACATCTACATGATGGTCGTGTTCGGCGTCGCAGGCTATATGTTCAAGAAGCTATCGTATCCGCTCGCGCCGCTCGTGCTGGCGATTGTGCTGGGCGACAACGCGGAGGCCTCGTTCCGGCAGTCCATGCTGGTGTCGCAAGGCGACTTGGGGGTGTTCTTCGCCAACAAGCTGGTCGGTACGCTCACCGGCCTGGCGCTTTTCCTGCTTTTCTGGCCGATGCTGTCCTGGCTGATCCGCAGATTTAAATAGACGCTAGAGGTCGCCGAGCTTCTGCTTCAGGCGCGAAAGCGTCTCGGGCGTCAGGTTCAGGTAGGCGGCAAGCTCCTTCTTCGGGATGCGCCCCGACAGCTCGCCGTGCTTGCGCTGAAAGCGCGAAAGGCGTCCGGGGGCGTCCAGCAGGTGAAGCGTGATGGTGTGCGCCATGACCTCGGACATCACCTTCATGACCTCGTATTCGAACAGCGACTTCAAGGACACGTGCCGCTCCAGGAACTCCACCCATTGCGGCAACGGGAGCTTGGCCGTGCGCACCTTCGTCACCGCCACGATGCTGTAAGGAATCGGCGTGCCCAGGCGCCAGGCGGCGTACGAGGTATCCATCTCGGTTTCCGCGGCGAAGCGCAGAATCATCTCGTGGCCCTCGGCGTTGGAGACGACGCGCTTGAGCATGCCGTCCAGGATGAAGAACTGCTCCATCTCGGAGTCGCCCTGACGCACGAGCTGGTCCCCCTTGCGGTAGTCGGCCACCGCAAGCAGCGGCTCGAGCTCGTCCCATTGGGCCGGCGGCATGCCTCGCAGCATGAGGTTCTGGTGCAGCTGCAGCCGTATGGTGTTGCGCTGCGGGTGCGTAAGGAGAGATGACATTCCGGGGCTGTTCCAAGCCTCGCCGAAGGTGCCTATTCTAGACGATCCAAACCCTTGACCACCGTCAAGGGCGGGTACGCGCCGTGCTCACTAACATAGCGGCCTGCGCGAACCCGCGCACCGCTGCAGAGGAGACAACCATGGGTGGCACCGTCAGCGAGCCCCAAATCGCCGCCGAGGCGAAACCGACACAAATGACCGACGGTTTCGGCCTGGTCATCGATGCCCTCAAGCTGAACGGCATCGACACGATCTTCGGTCTGCCCGGGATCCCGATCTCGGACCTCGCGCGCAAGGCGCAGGCCGCAGGTATGCGCGTCATCTCCTTCCGCCACGAGCAGAACGCGGGCAACGCCGCCGCGATTGCCGGATTCATGACGCAAAAGCCCGGCATCTGCCTGACGGTGTCGGCGCCCGGATTCCTGAACGGCTTGACGGCGCTCGCTAATGCCACCACCAACTGCTTCCCGATGATCCTGATCAGCGGCTCAAGCGAGCGCGAGATCGTCGATCTGCAGCAGGGCGACTACGAGGAGATGGATCAGCTCGCGATCGCGAAGCCCCTCTGCAAGGCTGCCTACCGCGTGCTGCACGCCGAGGACATCGGCGTGGGCATCGCGCGCGCCATTCGCGCGGCCGTCTCCGGCCGGCCGGGGGGCGTGTACCTCGACCTTCCGGGCAGGCTGTTCCCGCAGTCCATGGACGCCGACACCGGAAGGAAATCGTTGATCAAGGTGGTGGATCCAGCGCCGCGCCAGATCCCGGCCCCGGACGCGGTGCAGCGCGCCCTCGCGCTGCTCAAAGGCGCCAGGCGCCCGCTCATCATCCTCGGCAAGGGCGCGGCGTACGCGCGGGCCGACGCGGATATCCGCGCGCTCGTCGAGCGTACCGGCGTCCCGTACCTGCCGATGTCCATGGCAAAGGGCCTGCTGCCCGACACGCACGAGCAGTGCGCTTCGGCCGCGCGCTCGTTCGTGCTCCCCGAGGCCGACGTGGTCATGCTGGTCGGCGCGCGCCTAAACTGGCTGCTGTCGCACGGCAAGGGCAAGACCTGGGGCGGCGCGGGCTCCAAGGATTGGGGCGGCCAGAGGTTCATCCAGGTCGATATCTCTCCGCAGGAGGCCGACAGCAACGTGCGCATTGACGCCCCGGTAGTCGGCGACGTCGGCTCGTGCGTTGCGGCGCTGCTTGCCGGCATGGGGGCCGGGTGGCCCAAGCCGCCGGCCGAGTGGCTCAATGCGGTCACCGAGCGCAAAGGCAAGAACGTCGCGAAGATGGCCGAGACGCTGGCCAGGAATCCGGCGCCGATGAGCTTCCACAGCGCGCTGAACGTGGTGCGCGACATCGTTAAGGCAAATCCCGACGCATTCCTCGTAAACGAGGGTGCCAATGCGCTCGACTTCACGCGCAGCATCGTGGACATGTACAAGCCGAGGAAGCGCCTGGACGTCGGCACCTGGGGCGTGATGGGCATCGGCATGGGCTTCGCGGTGGCTGCCGCCGTGGTAGGCGACCAGCCGGTGATCGCGGTCGAGGGCGACAGCGCGTTCGGCTTCTCCGGCATGGAGGTGGAGACAATCTGCCGCTACAACCTGCCCGTCTGCGTCGTGATCCTAAACAACAACGGCGTGTATCGCGGTGACGAGAAGAATCCGATCGGCGGTCGTGACCCTGCGCCGCTGGTGTTCGTCAAGGACGCGCGCTACGAGAAGCTGATGGAGGCCTTCGGCGGCGTGGGCGTGCACGCCACGACGCCGGCAGAGCTGCGCAAGGCGATGGAAGAAGCCGTTCGCTCGCGCAGGCCGACGCTCATCAACGCCGTGATCGACGAGGGCGCCGGCACCGAGAGCGGACGCATCACGAACCTCAATCCGAGCGCGAAGAAGAAGTGAGTTTCTGGAGACCAGCATGGAAGCATTGAAAGGCGTACGCATACTCGACATGACCCACGTGCAGGCGGGTCCGACCTGCTCGCAGTTGCTCGCCTGGATGGGAGCGGACGTGATCAAGTTCGAGAACCCGCAGGGCGACGCAACTCGCGGCCAGCTGCGCGACGTGCCGAACGCCGACAGCCTGTACTTCACGATGCTCAACTGCAACAAGCGCTCGATTACCGTGAACATGAAGAGTACCGAGGGCAAGCAGGTGTTCATCGACCTGCTCAAGAAGTGCGACATCATCATGGAGAACTTCGGCCCCGGCGTGCTCGACCGCTTCGGTTTTCCGTGGGAGAAGATCCGCGAGATCAACCCGAAGGTCGTCATGGGCTCGATCAAGGGCTTCGGATCGTCCGGACCCTATGCGGACTTCAAGGCCTACGAAAACGTCGCGCAGGCGATGGGAGGTGCGATGAGCACCACCGGCGTGCCCGAGGGGCCGCCGTTCGTTACCGGAGCGCAGATCGGCGATTCGGGCACCGGGCTGCACCTCGCGATCGGTCTGCTCGCGGCGCTCAGGCAGGCCGAGCGCACCGGCAAAGGCCAGTACGTCGAGGTGGCGATGATGGACGGCGTGATGAATCTGTGCCGCGTGAAGTTCCGCGACCATCAACGCCTGGCGCGCAGCGAGTTGTCCGAGTACTCGGTGCCGACCTACCGGGGCATGGGCGAAGTGCCGCGCGCGGGCAACGACTCGGGCGGCGGGCAGCTCGGCAATGCCATCCACTGCAAACCGCACGGTGCGAACGACTGGATCTACGTGGTGGTGCAGGAGGCGGTGTGGGACGCGCTCGCCAAGCGTATCGGTCCGGATCTGGGCATGCCCAACCTCGCGACCGACCCGCACTTCGCCACCATCGGCGAGCGGCGCAAGAACCAGCAGCTTATGTGGACCCTGATCAACAAGTTCGCCGAGAAGTACACCAAGCGCGAGTTCATGGAGATCCTCAACCCGCTCGATGTGCCGTGCGGGCCGATCATGTCGACCGAGGACCTGGCGAACGACGAGCACGTGCGCGGGCGGCAGATGTGGGTCGAGCTGGATCACCCGCAGCGCGGCAAGTGGTGGAACGTCGGCATGCCGATCAAGCTCTCGGACTCGCCCGCGGTGATCAAGCGCTCGCCCACGCTCGGTGAGCACACCGAGGAAATCTTGCGCGAAGTCCTCGGCTACGACCAGAACAGGATCGGCTCCCTAAAGACCGCGGGCGCGTTGTCCGCACCTCCCAAGAAGGCCGCATGAAGATCGCGATCATCGGTCAGCAGGATTTCGGCAAGGCCGTCCTGGAGGCGTTCCTCGCGCGCGGCGACCAGGTGGCGGGGGTGTTCTGCGCGCCGGAGAAGCCGGGCGCCAAGGCCGATATATTGAAGACGGCGGCGCAGGAAAAAGGGGTGCAGGTGTTCCAGTTCGCTTCGCTGAAGAGCGACGAAGCGAGAAGCGCATTGAAGGCGCTGAACGTCGAGCTGGGAGTTATGGCGTACGTGCTGCAGTTTGCTCCGCAGGACTTCGTCAACATTCCGCAGCGCGGCACGATCCAGTATCACCCTTCGCTGCTGCCGAAGTACCGCGGCCCGTCGTCGATCAACTGGCCGATCGCGCGCGGCGACACCAAGACCGGTCTGACCATTTTTCGGCCGACAGACGGTCTGGACGAGGGCCCGGTCATCCTGCAGAAAGAGACGGCGATCGGCCCCGACGACACGCTCGGAACGGTGTACTTCGACCGGCTGTTCCCGATGGGCGTGCAGGCGATGCTGGAAGCGGCCGACCTGGTCGTCGCCGGCAGGCACCGCGAGCTGGTGCAGGACGAATCGCTCGCCACCTACGAAGGCTGGTTCCGCGAGGCCGAGTCGAAGAT
>Ga0187775_10000136_pt1 | contig 16694 bp, 16 predicted proteins | sample 0216_BV02_MP12_1_FD_132441 | JGI IMG/M metagenome (GOLD analysis project Ga0187775, IMG submission 132441) | Tropical peat soil microbial communities from peatlands in Department of Meta, Colombia - 0216_BV02_MP12_10_MG | ecosystem: Environmental > Terrestrial > Soil > Wetlands > Peat | place... | reverse complement strand
TATTGGGAAATGTGGGGAATGCCGATGTTTGACATCAAGGATGCAGCCGGCATCATGTATGAGATCAATCAATGCCGCCAGGCCTATCCCAATCACTATGTTCGGGTAAATGGCTTCGATTCGACGCGCGGCTGGGAAACCGTGCGCCTTTCTTTTATCGTCAACCGCCCCAAACACGAGCCGGGTTTCCAAGTGCTGCGACAGGAGGGCCCGGGGCGACAAATACGTTATACGATGCATAGCTACGCTACCGTCCATCCCAAGGGCGAGCGCTACAAAGGATCATGAGTCCAGAAAGCGGGGTAACCCAAAGCCTGCCTGACGATACGCCGGTCGATCTGGAAGGCGCGTTTCGCGACTCGCGCATCCAGGAGGTTCTCGACCAGTTAGACCGGGAACTGATCGGACTCAAGCCCGTGAAAACCCGAATTCGCGAGATCGCGGCACTGCTGTTGGTCGATCGTTTGCGCAAAGGCTTGGGCTTAAGTTCCGGAGCGCCCTCCCTGCACATGTCCTTTACGGGCAATTCGGGTACCGGCAAAACGACCGTAGCGATGCGCATGGCGGAAATCCTGCACCGCTTGGGATACGTGCGCAATGGCCACCTGGTGGCGGTCACACGCGATGATTTGGTCGGCCAATATATCGGCCATACCGCGCCGAAGACCAAGGAGGTGCTGAAAAGAGCGATGGGCGGAGTATTGTTCATAGACGAGGCGTACTACTTGTACCGCGCTGAAAACGAGCGGGACTACGGCCAGGAGACGATTGAAATTTTGCTTCAAGTCATGGAAAACCAGCGCGAAGACCTGGTCGTGATACTCGCCGGTTACAAAGACCGCATGGAGGAATTTTTCCGTAGCAATCCCGGCATGTCTTCACGCATAGCGCATCACCTGGATTTCCCCGATTACTCGCCGCAAGAACTGCTTGCTATCTCGAAGCTGATGCTCGAGCGGCAACAATACCATTTCAGTGAATCCGGGGAAAAGGCATTTCAGGACTACATACTGAGGCGCATGCAGATGCCGCGTTTTGCTAACGCACGCAGTATGAGAAATGCAATTGACCGCGCGCGACTGCGTCAAGCTAACCGCCTGTTTGCAAGCAATCGCGTAAATCTCACCAAAAAAGATTTGGTCACCATAGAAGCGGAAGATATCCTGGCAAGCCGTGTCTTCAGGGAAGGCGTCCCCGATGACAAATCTGTAGCGAAGCAAGGTTCGGTTAAGTGACGTGCGCACGAAGGTGCAATATCTTTTCTAAGCAGGGAGTCGCTAGCAAAAATGCCTAAAAAGACACTGGTAAGTGTGCTCATGGGGAGTAAAAGCGACTGGGAGGTGATGCAGCACGCCGCCAAACAGCTTGAAGCTTTCGGCGTAGCCTACGAGGCGCAGGTCATTTCCGCTCACCGCTCTCCCGAAATGTTGGATGCCTATATCAAAGGCGCTGTGGCAGCGGGCGTCAAATGCTTTATAGCCGGCGCAGGTGGCGCGGCGCATCTTGCCGGAGTGATCGCAGCGAAGACCGTATTGCCGGTCTTGGGCGTCCCGATGCCGTCGAAACATCTGCAAGGCATGGATTCGCTGCTTTCCATCGTGCAGATGCCCAAGGGCGTACCGGTTGCTACCTTTGCGATCGGCGAGGCCGGCTCTGCCAATGCCGGGCTTTTCGCCATCGCCATGTTTGCGCTGGATGACTTGAGGCTGGCAAAGCGACTAAAGGACTTCCGCAAAGCACAGGCCGAATCGGTAAAAGCGGCAAGCTTGTCGAAGCTTTCCTGAAGCCGACCGATGCCACGCAAAAAAAATGACCCACCCAGACTCCTTGTTATTTGAATCGAATCTTACCAGCGTTCCCTTGCTGCACCGTGGCAAGGTACGTGACATCTACTCAGTAGACAGCGACAAACTCTTGATCGTTCAGACCGACCGCCTTTCAGCATTTGATGTAATTTTGCCGACCCCGGTGCCCGACAAAGGCAAAGTGCTTACCGCCCTTTCCAATTTTTGGTTTCAGAAACTCAGCCACATCATACCCAATCATCTCACCGGAATAGCTCCCGAATCGGTAGTGAATAAAGACAGCGAGCGGCAGCAAATAGCAGGACGCGCGTTTGTGGTGCGCCGCCTGAAGCCGTTGCCGGTTGAAGCCATTGTGCGCGGCTATATCGTCGGCTCTGGCTGGAAAGAATATTTGAAAACCGGCAAAGTTTGCGGCATAGCCCTCCCCGCAGGCCTTAAGGAAGCGCAAAAGCTGCCGCGACCGATCTTTACTCCCTCCACCAAGGCACCGTTAGGCGCGCATGACGAGAACATCACTTTTGCCGATGCCGAGAAGCTTTTAGGAAAAGAGACAGCCGCGCAGGTACGCGACGCATCCGTCCGGCTCTATACCGAAGCTGCCGACTACGCTGCAGGAAAAGGCATAATCATTGCGGATACCAAATTCGAATTCGGCCTGGACGATTCAGGCCAGCTGTACTTGATCGATGAAGCACTGACCCCGGACTCGTCGCGTTTCTGGCCGGCAAACCAATACCAGCTTGGAATGAGCCCGCCGAGTTTTGACAAACAATTCGTGCGTGACTGGCTGGAAGCCCAACACTGGAACAAAAAACCACCGGCGCCGCAGCTTCCGGCTGAAGTGCTGGAAAGAACCGCAGAAAAATACCGCCTTGCTTTGCAATTGCTCGCAGCCGCCTAATCCCGGTTCGCGATATGAAAGCGGTGCCCGATAGAGAGATCGAAAAAGCGGTTGTCATATTGCGCAGCGGAGGACTGGTCGCGTTTCCCACTGAGACGGTATACGGTTTGGGTGCCGATGCTCTGAATCCGGAAGCGATCAAGAAGATCTTCGCCGCTAAGGGACGCCCCCAAAATCATCCGCTCATCGTGCATCTTGCTGATGCTTCACATCTGGTCCTCTGGGCGAGAGAAATTCCAGTAGCGGCCGAGCGCCTGGCTGAACGATTCTGGCCCGGACCACTCACCTTGATTCTGCGCCGCGCAGAGAGAGTGCCTGACGCAATCACCGGCGGACAAGATACCGTGGGCTTGCGTGTTCCTTCTCACCCGGTGGCCCACGCCTTGCTGCAGGCATTTGGCAGTGGGATCGCCGCACCGTCAGCCAACCGCTATGGGCGCCTCAGCCCCACCACTGCCGAGCATGTCCGCGCCGAATTGGGCGGCCGAGTGGACATGATATTAGATGGCGGTTCATGCGACTTCGGCATTGAATCGACTATTGTTGATTTATCCAGCAGCCAAGCGACGCTGCTGCGGCCTGGAAAAATTTCGGCCTCCGAACTTGAAAAAGTCTTAGGCACACCCGTAGGCCGGCCGGGACCGCGGTCACCGCGCGCGCCAGGAACGATTGCGGCACACTATGCACCACAGACGCCCCTGCAAGTGGTTTCTGGCAAAGACTTGGCGGAAACGGTTCGTCACTTCAGTGCACTCGGAAAACGGGCAGCAGTTCTTGCCCATCGCCATGCGCAGATCGACCGCGCGAATATCATCTGGTTCGCGGCGCCTTCACAAGCCGCCGCCTACGCCCGGGAACTTTACGCAAAGCTGCGCCGGCTCGATCAATACCAGTATGACGTCATTCTTGTCGAGCAAGTACCTGAGGGGGAAGAATGGGATGCGGTGCGCGACCGTTTGGCAAAGTCGGCAGCACCCAGAGTAGAGATCTAAAACAGCCCCACCAGCATTTTGGCGGCGATGATATAAAGAAAAGCGGCGAAGACCCTTCTGAGCTTAGCGACCGGCAACCGGTGCGTGAGCCTGGCGCCAAAAGGTGCCGCCAACACACCTGCGACGACCAGCCACAATAACGCTGGTAGGTAAACGAAGCCGAGACTGAATGGCGGCGGGTTGTCTTGGGCCAATCCGGCAAAAATGTAACCCGCAGCGCCGGAGAGGGCGATGGGAAAACCAATTGCAGAAGAGGTGCCGATTGCGTCATGGGTTTTTATATTGCAAAAGAGCATGAATGGAACGGAAAGTATGGCGCCGCCGCCCCCGACCAGACTGAAGACGATGCCGATTATCACACCAGCCAGGAATGTGCCGAGCCTGCCCGGCATCTGCCGCGAGGGCTTGGGTTTAATCTCCAGCAAAATCTGGGTCGCGGCAAGCAGTACGAAGACGGCGAATAAAATTGCCAATGTAGAATTTGAGAGTTGCGCAGCGAGGGCTGATCCCAAAAGCGTGCCCAGGACAATGCCCGGAGTGATTTGACGCACGATCTCCCAGTTCACCGCGCCGTGTGCATGATGGGTGCGAAAACTGGATATCGAAGTGAACACGATGGTCGCCAACGAGGTACCCAGCGCAAAGTGCAGCAGATTGGTTTGCGGAAAGTGCTGCGACTTCAAGACGAAAATGAGCGATGGCACAAAAATGAGCCCGCCGCCAACACCCAGCAGTCCCGCGAGAAAACCGGCTACCGCGCCCACGGCAAGATAAGTGGCCCACCATTCCATCGTCAGCTCATTACGTTAAGGCAAGTTTGAACCGGCGCCTTTAAGGAGAACACCTGTGATGAAATCCCATTCCCGCGGATCGACCGGAGTGATTGACAGGCGATTGCCTATTTGAAGAACACGCATATTTGCGAGCTCGCGGTGGCGCCGCAATTCCTTGATATTGAGGAAACGGATTTTGCGTACCAGCTTCACATCCACGTTAAACCAGCGTGGATTGAGCGCAGTCGCCTTGGCATCGTAATACCGGCTCCTGCGGTCGTATTGGGTTGCATCTGGGTAAGCGTGCTTGCACACTTCGGCGATTCCGGCAATTCCCGGTCGTTCGCAGTTTGAATGGTAAAAAAATATCCGGTCACCGACCCGCATTTGATCTCGCATGAAATTACGCGCCTGGTAGTTGCGCACACCAAACCATGCCGTGGTCTTTCCGGGCGCGGCAGCAAGATCGTCTACGCTGAATTCGGAAGGCTCCGATTTCATTAACCAGTAACGCACGGGGACTAATCAGTGGCTCACGGAAAATAAAAAATGCGGCATAGCCGCATCTTGAGATAAGGCCCCCCGCAAATGCCGTCAAGGCCGGTATCTTGAACCTTAGGTTCATGGTGGTTCGCTCACCGAGCACATCAGGCAATTCCGTGTCGGACTCGCACAACAGCGCTCTTCAGGCTCGCAACCCAGGCGAAAATATTGGTTCAAAAGAATTTAGCCTGGACAAACACCGCAGGGGACAACCGATTGCAGGCGAGCTCGATTAATTAATGGGGTCTTGCGCTAGCGACCTGAAATTGCTTTTTCAAGCGTTGCCTGCATGCTGGCCATTCTACGCTTAAATTCCGCGATGTCAAAACCGTCCGCGACGCAAGTCGAGAAAAGTTCATAAGTGATATTCAGCGCGGCCATGATGGCAACCCGCTCAAGCCCGACCGCCTTGCCCTGATCGTGAATTTCGCGCATTTTTTTGTCGAGGTAGGCAACAGCTTCCAGCAGCTGTTTCTGCTCGTTCTCCGCGCAAGCGACGCGAAATTTGCGACCCATGATGCTGATATCCAGCCCTTTGCCTGCAGCGGTCATTTCTCGTACTCGGGGATATGCTTTAACAAGGCCTCTAGCCGTTTCTTGGCGCTTTCAATTTTTGTTTCTAGCTGCTTGTTTTCGCCGATCGAAGTGGCAAGTTGCTGACGCAATTGATGGTTATCGGCGCGCAATTGGTGGCAAACCTGCACAAACTGGTTGATTTTTTCTTCGAGCGCCTTGAGTTCCGCTTCCATAAGCACACTATAGTTTTGAAAATCCTGATAAGTCAACTGCTAACGTCAAGTATTGAATGTATTTTGATACCAGTTCCCGAACTCATCGCAAATGCCAGTCCTGAGTTTTCTACAAGCGTTAACTGACGCGGAGATTGCTGTAAGCGTGTGCTCGCTTGCAATTTCAAGGCAGTTCTTGTGTAAACTGTGAAACGGGACACGGTTCGACCCGCTGCTTGGGCCAAGCCGTGGCCTGATTCAAGAGTCCGTTTGCAGGTGCCTGAACTGACTTCAACGGTTCGGGTTAAACGGGAAACAGGTGCACGTTTTTTACAAAGCCTGTGCTGCCCCCGCAACGGTAAGCGATGCTGGCGCATCAACAAGCCACTGTGAGTCACTCATGGGAAGGCGATGCGCTCAATCTCGCGAGCCCGGATACCGGCCTGGAAACGCCGTTTGGAAATACCGCGGGAGGCGGTATCCAGGTCTAGTCCTGATACCTGAGCTTTTCTTCCCCCGTGTATTTCCTTAAATGCCCGCGGCGGGCGCGCATTAATTTTAGGGAATTACAAGTGAAAAAATTCACCAAGCTTGGTTTGCTAATGCTGATTATGCAAAGCGCAGCTTACGCCGATGAACAGCTTTCGGTTGTTACAGAAAACGTGGTCGTAACGGCGGCACGTATTCCGCAGGAAGCTTCGCAGTCCTTGCAGCCGGTAACGGTGATTACGGCCAATGATATCGCTCAAAGCGGGCAACAAACTCTGGTGGAAGTGCTGCAATCGCGCGCAGGCCTGGAAATCACCAGCAACGGTGGGTTCGGACAACCCAGCGGTGTATTTCTGCGCGGTGCCAACACTAACCAGACCTTGATCCTGATTGACGGCTTGAGGGTCGATTCGGTGACCACCGGGGCGACCGCGCTCGAGAATATTCCACTCAACCAGATTCAACACATCGAGATCGTACCCGGGCCATTAAGCAGCCTTTACGGCTCGGAAGCAATGGGCGGTGTTATCCAAATATTTACCAAGGGCGCACAGTACGCCCCGGGCATCAACGCGTCGGTCGGTTATGGGAGTTTTGACACGCGTTCGGTGAGTGGCGGGATAAACACCCGGTTCAAGGACACCGATTTTAGCCTGAACGCCGGCTATTTCATTACCGACGGCTTCGACGCCACCAAGGCGACCATCGATGCGCCAGGTACGCCACCCGCATTTCTGATTCACAATCCCGACCTCGATGGCTACCACGATTCCAATTATTCACTGAAAATCGCGCAGCATCTAACCGCCGACCATGAAGTCGGCGCGACCGCGTTTCAAAGCTTCGGAAATACCCGCTTCGATTCCGGGCCGTTTACTGACGATATCAACAGGCAGACTCTGAGCGCGTTTTCGCTGTATAGCAGCAACCAGTTCAGCACTCTGTGGCACAGCTTTCTGCGCCTCGGTCTGGGACGGGACAATCAGCAAATCAGCGGCGCATTTCCGGGTTATTTTCGCACCACCCAGCCGCAGCTCACCTGGCAAAATGATTTCAAGCTGGGCGGCGGCTCGCTGATTGCCGGTTTCGAATATTTGGATCAAGAACTGTCGAGCGATACACCTTACACCGGCACTCATCGCGACGTGAGCTCGGTGTTCGGCGGCTACGTTGGAGAATTTGGACCGCACAGCGTGCAACTCAATGCGCGCAATGACGACAACAGCCAGTTCGGCAACCAGGCTACCGGTTCAATCGGTTACGGTTATCGGGTCACTTCCTATCTGAGGCTTAAGGCGAGCGGCGGCACCGCTTTCAAGGCGCCGACTTTCAATGACCTCTATTTTCCCGGCTCGGGCAACCCTAACTTGCAGCCCGAACGCTCGCGCAGCTATGAAACCGGCGTGGATGTGGACTTAGCTCAACAGCACCTAAGTGTTATTTATTTTGATAATCGCATCGACGATTTGATTGTCTTGGTGTTTAATCCAACCACGTTCATGTTCACACCGGAAAACGTAAATGAAGCTCGCATCAACGGCGCGGAGATTTCTTACCAGGGAAGTTACCGAGGTTTCTCGGCGAATGCGCATTTCACGGTGCAAGAGCCGGTTAACGAAACGACCGGAAATCTACTGCCGCGGCGCGCCAAGCATTTTGGAAGTTTGTCGGTTAGCAAATCCTTGGGGCCGTTTCAGCTTGCGGGCGAAATGATAGCGAGTGGCGCGCGCTATGATTCGACGGATCAGGACCCGGCAACACGCATGGGCGGCTATGCGATTTACAACATGACCGCGAATTATGCTCTTGCTCACGGGTGGTCGCTAAACCTGCGCTGGAACAACATTTTCAACCGCAATTATGAGCTGGTGCAAAATTACAATACGCCGGGCAGCAATGTATTCTTTGCTGTGAGATATGAAATGCCTCTAAAAAATAATCAACCCTAAACGAGCGAACAGCGCGCACCCATTCTGAAATCGCCAAACAACGGGATTTGAAGCGTGTCGCTTTTTATTTTCAGCCAAACTCTGCTATTGTTCGCGCATGACCAACATGACGAGCGGCCAGCTGTATATTCGACTGCTGCGCTATGTCGCGCGCTATTGGCGCACGTTTGTGGTTTCCATTTTGGGTATGGCAGTGGTTGCGGTCACGCAGGCGGCGGTGCCGGTTCTATTGAAGCCGATGTTGGACGGTAGCTTCGTCAACAAGGACCCGACCTGGACTCACATCATCCCGTTGCTGATCGTGTTGCTGATGCTGGTGCATGGCGTAGCGACATTCGCTTCCGGTTATGGCATTAACTGGGTGGGAAACAAAGTGGTGCTGGATTTGCGTGAAGCCATGTTCCGTAAGCTGGTGCAGCTGCCGGCCGCTTATTATGAGAACCAAATGAGCGGCAATCTGATTTCCAAATTCATTTTCGATGTCGGGCAAGTGACTTCTGCGGCTACCGGCGTGGTGACAGTCATCATCAAAGACGGCCTGAGCATTCTAGGTCTGTTAGGCTGGATGGTTTACCTCAACTGGAAGCTGACCGTGGTTACACTGGTCATGGGTCCGCCAATCATGATCATCATCCACGTCATCAGCAAGCGCCTGCGCAGCATGAGCCGCGAAGTTCAGCAGGCCATGGGAGAAGTCACGCAGGTTTTGCAGGAAGGTATCGATGCACACAAAGTGGTCAAGATTTTCGGCGGACAGGACTACGAGTCGCGTCACTTCAATGACCGCGCCAACCGCGTGCGGCGCTTCGAAATGAAGCACGCGGCGGCCGCCGCAGCCAGCTGGCCTTTTGTGCAGCTGGTAGCTGCGCTTGCCTTGGCCTTGATTGTCTACTGGGCCACGCTGCAGTCGGCGGCCGATGAAACCACGGTCGGCGGTTTCGTCTCTTTTATTATCTCCATGCTCATGCTGATACCGCCGCTTAAACGACTTACCGAGGTCAACGCCTACCTGCAGCGGGGCCTGGCGGCTGCCGAATCCGTGTTTGGGTTGCTGGAACAGGAGGGAGAACCCGATTACGGAGAGACAGTGCTGCCGCGGGCACGCGGAGAGATATGCTTCGAGGACGTTAGTTTTACCTATGGCGACCCCGAGCGACTAGCACTTAAGAATATAACGCTCGCTATTCATCCGGGAGAGACCGTTGCATTAGTGGGTGCTTCGGGCGCGGGTAAAACCACTTTTGTGAATCTGGTGCCACGTTTTTATCACCCTACGCGCGGCAAAATTCTGCTGGATGGCCATGATTTGGAGAAGCTCAAGCTTTGCAGCCTGCGTGACAACATCGCTTTGGTAAGCCAAGATGTGATTTTATTCAACGACACGGTTGCGGCGAACATCGCGTATGGCGGAATGGGAAATGCCAGTGAGGCAGACATTATCAGCGCCGCCAAGGCGGCACATGCGATGGAATTTATCAGCGAGTTACCCGATGGCCTGGCAACACTGGTCGGGGAAAACGGCGTCAAGCTGTCGGCGGGTCAGCGCCAGCGTTTGGCGATAGCGCGCGCGCTGCTCAAAAATGCGCCGGTACTGATTCTCGATGAGGCAACTTCCGCGCTGGATTCCGAGTCGGAACGGCATGTGCAGGCCGCACTTGACGTGCTGATGCGGGGACGCACTACAATTGTCATCGCGCACCGGCTGTCGACCGTAGAAAAGGCCAACCGCATTGTAGTTCTTGAACAGGGAAGCATTGCCGAAATCGGCAATCACCAAGAGTTGCTGAGCCACGGCGGAATTTACGCCAAACTATACAGCATCCAGTTCGCCCGATAATTCCAGTATTCGAATATGCCCCACATTTCAGTGGTCACTCCGGTCTATAAGGCGGAAGGCTGCCTTGATGAGCTCTATCGGCGTCTAATCGCCGTTCTCGCACCGATCACGCAGGACTTTGAAATCGTCATGGTGGAGGACTGTGGCGGCGACCGCTCTTGGCAGATTATCGAAGAACTGTCGCGCCGCGACACCCGCGTCAAGGGCATCCAGTTCAGCCGCAATTTCGGCCAGCATTACGGCATCACGGCCGGACTCGATCATTGCGATGGCGACTGGGTGGTCGTGATGGACTGCGATTTGCAGGACCGGCCGGAAGAGATACCGCGCCTTTATGCCAAGGCGCAGGAGGGATATGACGTTGTCATCGCCCGCAGCGGCAGACGTAGCGACCGATTACTGAAGCGATTTTTCACCTGGATGTTCCACAAACTGTTTAGCTACTTGACGGATACCGAATACGACGGCCAAACGGGAAATTTCCGTATCTTGTCGCGCAAGGTGGTCACGAATTTCCGTTTAATGCGCGAACAACTGCGGTTTTTCGGGGGGCTGATCAAGTGGATGGGTTTTCCCAGTGCGACTATCGATGTGGAGCATGGAACCCGTTTTGCAGGGCGATCCACATACAGCTACCGAAAACTGTGGAACCTCGCAGCCGATACCATCATCGCTTATTCCGACAAGCCGTTGCGGCTTGCGGTCCGTTTTGGCTTCGTCATGTCGCTGCTGGCTTTTTCTTATGGCCTGACCATAGTGGTGCTGGCGCTCTTTCACCAATTGGCGGTGATGGGCTGGCCAAGCCTGATTGTTTCGATCTACTTCATCGGCGGGATTATTATCAGCATCCTGGGAGTCATTGGCATCTATCTTCGCAAGACGCTGGACGAGGCGAGAAAAAGGCCGCTCTACGTGATCCGAAATACGACCAATGTCTGACAACGGATGCCTGATCCCCTTGCCCTGGGAGACGCGAAATCTGGGCATTGCGTCTTTCTCCCTGAGCGAGGCGTTTCCCGGCGATTGTGATGAAACAACGCTGCGAATTTCCATGGAACAGAAGGCCAAAGAACACGCCAGCTTCTTTGTTCAGGCACGAATCAAAATGAATACCAGGTTGGCGCAGCTGTTGGAACGGAACGGTTTTTATTTTGTAGAAGCGACAGTGTATGTGCTTAACATCCTCAATCGGAATAACCAGCTTCGCAGTTTTGTCTCGAGCAACTCTTTATTTTTACCGCCCCGGTATAATCCATCTGATCTCCTGGTGGCCAGTCTGGATCGGGACGCCGCCGCGCTTTGCGCTGCAGTGAAGCGCATCGCTTCGGAATCTTTCACTGAAGACCGGTTTCACGTGGACCATAATTGCGCCAGGGATGTCGCGAACAGACGTTTCGTTTACTGGCTTGATGACCTGCTTGGCGATGCCAAGGTCGTGATATACGTGTTGTTTCACAAGCAGGAGCCGATTGCATTTATGGCGAGAAAGGCTGACCATCTCATGCTTAGCGGTTTCGCCAAAAAATACGTGAGCGCCGGCTTGGGTGAATATTTTTGGTTGAGCGTGCTGAAACAGATGAAGCAAGAAGGCATGAAACACGCACGCGGGGTCGTTTCACTTCGCAATATTCCAAGTTTGAACTTGTGTGCGCGGACCGGATTCAAGCTCCGCGACGCTGTGGCAACGTTTCACTATTGGCACCGGTCGGGCACTGTGCCATGAGCTATTTTTATATTGCCTTGACAGTGGCGCTGACTGTTTACGGGCAGGTGGTGATTAAGTGGCAGGTGCTGAATGCGGGCGCATTTCCCGAATCTCTTGTCGACAAGCTTTGGTTTCTGGGCAAGCTGTTGATCAACCCTTGGGTGGTTAGCGCATTGCTGGCAGCGCTGCTTGCTGCCATCGCCTGGATGGCTGCCATGACCCGGCTTGATTTGAGCCGAGGTTATCCGTTCATGAGTTTGGCCTTCGTGCTGGTGTTGATACTCAGCGGAATCTTCTTTAACGAGCCGATAACGACTCCGAAGGTTGCGGGAATTATCCTCATAGTGCTGGGCATCGTGGTCGGGAGCCAGGGTTGAGGCGTTGCCTGCGTTGCGCAGCGCAATTTGCATCCGGTAACTGGCGTTGTCCCAGCTGCGGTCATGAGCCATCCGTGGTCGAGGGGTTTCCGGCATTTGCGCCAGAAATCGCCAGCGATAGCAGTGGTTTCGACGCCGCAACTTACCACGAACTCGCACAGCTTGAGGCGCGGAATTTCTGGTTCCGCTCCCGCAATCGGCTGATTGCGTGGGCACTCAAGCGTTATTTCGGTGCGGCGCGTAATTTCCTGGAAATCGGTTGTGGCACGGGCTATGTGCTTTCCGGGGTTGCGGAAGCCCTGCCCGCTCTTAGGCTTTCGGGCAGTGAGGTATCAAGCTCTGGGCTCGTGCATGCGGCAAAGCGAGTGCCGCAGGCGCAGCTCATGCAGATGGACGCGCGCAACATTCCGTTTGTAGAGGAATTCGATGTGATAGGCGCGTTCGATGTAGTTGAGCACATCGAAGATGACGGACAGGTACTGCGGCAGATCTGCCGGGCGCTCGCCACGAATGCGGGAGTATTGTTGACGGTACCGCAGCATCCATTCCTGTGGAGCGAATACGATGTCCGCGCCCACCACGTGAGGCGCTACCGGGCTCGTGAGCTGAAAGAGAAGGTAATGGGTGCCGGATTTGAAATTATCAGGATCACTTCATTCGTAAGCTTGCTGCTACCATTCATGATGTTGTCCCGTTTACTGCGGCGCGTGCCGGAACGCGATTACGACCCATTCGCCGAATTTCGTCTGAGTTCTCCGGCCAATGCAATGCTGGAAAAAATACTCGGCTTGGAACGCGGGCTAATTGCGTCGGGGATTTCATTCCCATTGGGCGGATCGCTTTTGTTGGTCGCGCGCAAGCGCTGAATTGGCTCGATTGGTACGGGTGCGCCAGTGATCATCAACCAAACTCATGTTATTTAATTCCTACGAATTCATTTTTCTTTTCTTTCCTGTTACCTACCTGGTTTTCTTCCGGCTCGGAAAGATCGAGCACAAGGTCGCGGCGGGATGGTTAGCCGCGGCGTCGGTATTTTTTTACGGGTGGTGGAACCCGGCTTATGTGGCCTTGCTGGCTCTCTCGGTATTGTTCAACTATACGATGGGTCTGGCCATGCTGCGGGCTGGCGCGGCAGGAAACAACCGCCGGAAAAAGCAATTCCTGATTCTTGCCATTTTCGTTAATCTGGGCACGCTCGCCTATTTCAAATACGCCCATTTTCTCATCGATAACTTCGATCTCGTCTTCGGCTCGTCGCTGAGACTGGGGGACATCATCCTGCCGCTGGGCATCTCGTTTTTTACTTTTACCCAGATTACTTATCTGGTGGATACCTATCAAGGCAAGGCCAAGGAATACAGCCTGGTTCATTATGGATTGTTCGTCACTTATTTTCCGCACCTCATCGCTGGCCCGATACTGCATCACAGCGAGATGATGCCCCAGTTTGGCAAACGCGAAGTCTACCGACTCAATTACCAGGATTTGGCGACCGGCCTTACGATATTCGTCATTGGACTGTTCAAGAAAGTCATCATTGCTGACGGTGTCGGCGCCAACGTAGCCCCCCTTTTTGACGGCGCGCAGAGCGGGCTTGCCCCCGGCTTTGTGGAAAGCTGGTGCGGCGCACTCGCTTACACATTTCAGCTGTATTTCGATTTTTCGGGCTACTCGGACATGGCGATCGGGATGTCACTGATGTTTGGCATCCGCTTGCCGATTAACTTTAATTCCCCGTACAAAGCGGTAAACATCATTGATTTCTGGCGCCGTTGGCACATGACGCTTTCAAGATTTCTTCGAGACTATCTGTATATACCGCTCGGTGGCAATCGCAAGGGGCGGGCACGGCGTTATTTGAATCTGATGGTGACCATGCTGCTGGGCGGTTTGTGGCACGGCGCGGGATGGACCTTTGTGCTCTGGGGCGGACTGCACGGCGTGTATTTAATCGTGAATCACGCCTGGCGCGCGTTCAAGGGGCGAGTGGGACTCGATCTGCTGCGCTCCACGCGCTGGAGCAGAGGGCTGAGTTGTCTGGTGACCTTCGCAGCCGTGGTCGCAGGTTGGGTGATTTTCCGCGCCGCAAGCATGGAAGCAGCTTTCCGCATATTGCGCGGGATGGCGGGGCTCAACGGATTTGCCCTTCCCGATGTGTGGTTACCCAAATGGGGCGCGGCGGGTCAATGGTTCGCACAACACGGCGTGGTATTCGCGAATTTGGTGACGCTTCCACATACCGGAGTGATCAATTGGATATGGTTTTTAATGGTGGCGGTCTGGGTGGCACCGAACAGCCAACAGATGACCGCGGCCTTCAAGCCGGCGCTGATCATGTTGCAGGAACCCGGAATTGCAAGCCGCTGGCAATGGCGGCCGACCGTATTCAACGCGTTAATCGTGGCGGGTGTTGCGCTGGTGTCGATCGCTAACCTCAGCCGAAATTCGGCGTTCCTGTACTTTCAGTTCTGACGTGGACGCAAGCCGCAGTTACGTATTTCTCGTACTGGGCGTATGCGGCGCGCTCACGGCACTGACGCTTACGCTAAACCTGTTGCTTGCGGCTAGCGACATGCGTTTCGATAAAAACGCGCTTGCCAGCGCTTGGCAGAGTAAAACCCACGGGGTAACCTACGCGCCGCCGATCAATTACAACCGTCCGTTTAAAATTTTGCGGCTCAACGACCGCATCGGGACCATCAACGCGGTGATATTCGGCTCCTCTACTACCATGAGCTTAGGTGAAAACGCTTTTCCAAGTTTTATGAAAGTCTATAACTTCGCGCAAAGCGGTGAGTACCTGTTGTCGGTGATCGGCGACGCAGAATACATTGCCCAGCACTGGGGTAACTCGGTAAAATTTCTCATCATTCCGCTCGACTGGTCATTGGGATTTATCTATGATCCCGGCGCGCCGCTAACCGCCGATCTTTCTCCCGCCGCCATAGCAAGCGCGCAGAATGAGGTAGGCCTGTCGGCCGTATTGTCGCGGGTAAAAGATGCGCTTTCGCTGCCGCAAATTAAGAACCTCCTGGGCATACTTGCCGAAGTGCTTCGTTCCAAACACAAGCTCGCTGCGTTTAGACAAATTTTTTTTGAGCCGTCGAGCGAGGAATATTCGTGTCCGGATGGAACGCCGGCGCGCGATTTTGCCACTATTTACCGCGGTCTTTGCGTCGGTTTTCGGTACGACGGGAGCGCAACTTTTAGCAATGAGCGACCAGTGCAGCCAAGCCAACAGCAATTGCTGGTAGCTGCTGCTGCGGCCGAAAGCTCCCAGTATTCGCAAGCCTTGAAGCGCACGGCAGGAGAACCGAGCCCCGTCATCTTGAGCCGTCTGGCTGCGTTGGCGCACCGATTTGCTGAAGACGGCGGGAAAGTGGTCTTTTTTTTCCCCCCGCTGATCCCTTCGCTGGAGCAAAAACTTCTGAAAACGCATTATGACGGCCCCTATCTCGCTCACTCCAAGGAGGTGCTTAATCAATGGGCGAAGCGCGAAGGCTTGGTTATTCTTGACGCGGGCGCTTCGGAACAGTTTGGCTGTAAACCGACCGAGTTCATTGATCCGCACCATGCGCTGCCGGATTGCTACAACAAAGTATTTACCAGATTCTTCAAGGCTTATATGAGTCCTCAGGGCGTAGCGCCGGGGTTGTACCGTGCAGCAGGGTAACAATTCCTCACAGCAACAAATGCCGGCATCGCTGGGGCATTTGAATAATCTGTTCGATTTTAATAATGCGAGAACCTGGTGGTTTTTTTATGCGGCTGCCGCCCTTAGTTTTCTTCCGGCGCTTGGTTTTTATTATGTGGGTGAAGAGGCGATACATCCAATAGTCGCTCTGGAAATGTGGTATCGCGGAGAGTGGCTGCAGCAACCGCTCTATGGTCTGTACCTGAAACGCAACCCGCTGTTCCATTGGCTGGTTATTTTTTTTGCAAATCTATTCGGCTGGGAGCACGTGCTAAGCGTGGCGCGCGGCATCACCATTTCTGCGACGGTTTTGACCGGGGTCGTTGCCGCCTGGTTGGCTCGCAGGCTTTACCGCGATAACGCCTTCGCGGCCTTCACCGCGCTGATCTACCTGACACTCGAGGATGTTTTTTTCTATCGCGGCTGGCTTGCCTATGTGGACCCGCTTTTTGCGCTGCTGGTATTCAGCTCGATCGCTTGCCTGTGGGCGGCTACTCTTGAAAAGCGCGCGGGTCTGCTTTGGCTGGCTTCGCTCGCGCTTTTCGGAGCTTTCATGACCAAGGCGCTGACTGCATATGTTTTCTACTCTGTGGCGGTTGTGGTGATGGCATTTCGTCGAGAAAATCTGCGTTTTTTCCTGCGGCCGGCCAGTCTGCTGCCGCATCTCTTGGCGCTTGCGGCACCGGTGCTTTGGCTTAGCTGGGTGACCGGCGGTGGCCAGCAATCGATAATGGTGAGTGAGATACTCCTCAAGTTCAGCCTGAATAGCCTGCCCGCGTATGCAAAACAATTGCTGACTTTCCCCTTTTTGATACTCGCGCATTTGCTCCCATGGAGTTTAGTCATACTGTATTGGGCGCGCGGCAAACCCCTCAATCCAATTGCATCCGATTCGCCGCAG
>Ga0187775_10000133_pt1 | contig 16919 bp, 17 predicted proteins | sample 0216_BV02_MP12_1_FD_132441 | JGI IMG/M metagenome (GOLD analysis project Ga0187775, IMG submission 132441) | Tropical peat soil microbial communities from peatlands in Department of Meta, Colombia - 0216_BV02_MP12_10_MG | ecosystem: Environmental > Terrestrial > Soil > Wetlands > Peat | place... | reverse complement strand
TGTTTCTCCCCGCTCTGAAGTAAGCCTCGTTATCGTAATACGATTCGCGCTCGTTTTCGGTGTTCCATCCCGGAACGCCGAGCACTGGAACCGGTGCAAGATCCGCGGTGCGGTTGAAGTGCTGGGGATTGCGGAGATAACCAGCAAGTTTCTCATCAAGAACCTTTAATTGGCTTTCGAGCGCAAGGCCGCAAAAATCTGCGTTGACTGAAAAAATCACTGCGCGGCCGGTGACTCCGGTAAATGGCCGCAAGGCTTTCTCGTAAATGGCATGGCCGAACAGAAAAAATTTCATGTGCGCAATCACGGCTTCGCGATTGCGCCAAAACAGTTCCTTCCATTTGAAATCCACAAGCAATTGCGTAAGCCTCGAATCGCTGCATCCCACAATCACACCGCCTTCGTCGAAAAGTGTGAGTGCATCCTGAGTCGGTCCGCGGTTTTGTTTGCCTTCGCTGATCATTTTTTCCAGCGCAAGAAAATGTCTATGATTGAGAGCTGCTTTGCTCTTTGGAAAGGTGAGCCACACCAGCACGTTGAGCAAATCGTGCCAGTTTTCGCTTCGCACTTGCACCTCGCCCTTCAAATAAATTCGTGCTTCGTATTTGTCTTCCAGTTTTTCAGATTTCACACCTTGCGCAACGAAGCGCAGCGGCAAATCTCTGGCGTTGGTTAATCCCTTGCCTTCGAGAACGTTCGCGTAATCGTCGAGGCCGGGCCAATTTCCAAGTTTCGAAAACGAAATTCCGGCGGACCTCAGCGGCTCGAACATTGGGGAACGCGTAAGAAACAGCGGATCCCACCCGGCTGCTGCCAAATCAATGCTCCTTAAGCTGCGCAAGCCGCTCTGCTTTATTGAGCTTTGCAATTTCCTCCACCGCTTGGTAAAACTTTGCAAGGTTGCCGTCATTCTTCGCAAGCAGCGCCTGGAACCCGGGCACAAGTTGGGTATAGGTGGCGACTGAGGCAAGGTAAGCGTTGTTGGGCTCCGGAGGAAACCATCGGTCATAGCCGCTGAAACCGCCCCATTTTTGCTTGAGTTCTGCGTATTCCTCCTTAAGCTCGTTGAAAATCTGCCGCTTGCTTTTTCGCGTGCTTGCGTCGCCGATATCCGAGCGGTAGAGCTCATCCAGCCGATTGCGATATTTCATCACCAACATGGCAAAATCCTTACTTCTTTCCAGAGCCGCAATATGCGCTTCACGTTGCTCGGGAGTTCCGTATTTGGCAAGCCAGCGCGAAACTCCTTCTTCCTGGACTGTGACGGCAAAAGATTCATTGAACGTCGTGTCGTCCTGCACATACACCACTTGGTGCGCAAGCTCATGAAAGATCAGTCCGGCCACTTCGGTTTCCGGATCATAAATAAAAGTGTTCAATACCGGATCATCGAACCAGCCAAGCGTGGAATATGCCGGGACTCCTGCCACAAAAACATCATAACCCTGCATTTGCTGGTCATCGGCAACGCGATACGCCTCGCCTTCGGAAAAATAACCGCGGTAGCTGACGCAACCTGCAAAGACGAAGCACCATTCTCTGGGTTTGATCGAGAATTCAGGGGCAGAAAAAACGTTCCATACCACGAATGGCCGACCCAAATCAGCGTATTTACGGAAGCTGCCATTGTCGGGAAGCGCAAGCTCGTCGCTCGCGAATTCGCGAATGTGCAAAACCGTTTCCAGCCTGCGTTTAAGGTCTGGCGTCGCGGTCGGATCAGAAACGATCGTTTCAATCGGCCGCTCCCGTTTCCAGATCTCCGCTTGCCCGCTGACGGATTGCACATAGAATCCTGTATTCGTGCAGCCTAAAAGCAGCAGCAAAAGCAGAACATACAGACGCGCATGCATTTCAGTCGCGAGAAAAGCGCCCGTCTTTAAGGAAGGCGCAAGCTTCCTGCGCGGTCCTGGAAGAAAACAGCATGCCGGAATGGCTTATTGGCATCACGATGTGGTCCTTTATTCCTTTCAAATGCGTCTCTTCAACAGTGACCACGCCGTCATTGGGGCGCGGAAGTCCGCGAATCAGCAGCTTCCCCAAACCCAGGCCGCGATTTCCCGCGATGCTGCCAATTTCATAATCTCCCGCGATGCTCGCGTAGCTTTCATGGGCCAATGCGCTTGGCCCGAGCAGCCAGCGCCCCGCTGCGGTTTTCGCCACTGCGCGCGCCGCGTAGCTACCGTTGCAAGGCGCACCCATCAGCACAATACGTCCAATGCGCGAATCAGTATTTTGTTTCAGCATTTGCAGGATCACGAGCCCGCCAAGGCTGTGGCCAACGAAATGTACCCGCTTTGCCTCCAGTGCCGCCGCCGTTCGCGCAAGAGACAAACCATTTTGTGAAAGCGTGGCGCGCATAGAACTGTAGGAAAAGCAGCTCGCGCCATAACCGCAGCGCCCAAGTCGAAAAGCCAGCAGGTACATAGTCCAGCTACTCACCCACAACCCGTGCACCACGATGACCGCTTCTTGTTCCTGCGTGAGCGAAAACATGCTGCCGGATCATTCAGGTCTTTTTTGCAGAAACGGCAAAAGTTCGGCAAGCAGCGCTTCCGGCGCTTCTTCGGGAATGAAATGTCCACTGGGCAGCGCTTTTCCCTGCACGCGCTGCGCTTTCTCGCGCCACGTCCCCAGGACGTCGAACAAGGGATGCATGCGCCCGCGCTCGCCCCACAGTGCGAGCACCGGACAGGTGATCTTACGCCCGAGGTCGTGTTCGTCGTGATCAAAATCAATAGTCGCTGCCGCGCGGTAGTCTTCGAGCGTCGCGCGCTGCGTGCCCGGCAGCTTGAATACTCGCAGGTATTCCTGCATCACTGGCTCTTCGATGGCTTCCGGCGTGCTGCCCAGCGCACGGAAAACAAACCGCAGGAAGGCTTCCGGCTGCGAAGCAATCAGCACCTCCGGCAAATCGCGCACCTGGAAGAAAAACCAGTGCCAGTAGGAAACAGCGAGCTCCTTGTTGGTGCTGCGAAACATAGTGTGCGTCGGTACGATGTCAACCACGCACAGCCGCTCTACTACTTGTGGGTGATCAAGCGCCATGCGATGTCCGACGCGTGCGCCGCGATCATGGCCAACCACGGCAAAACGCTTGAAGCCCAGCGCCTCCATGAGCAGTTTCATGTCGAGCGCCATGGTGCGCTTGTCGTAGCCGTCGCGCGGCTTGTCGGAATCGCCGTAGCCCCGCAGGTCAGGGCACACGATCCTATACTCGGGCAGCAGCTTCGGCACGATCTTGCGCCACATCAATGCGGTTTCTGGATAGCCGTGCAGCAGCACCATCGGCGGTCCTTCCCCTCCCGCCCAAACGTTGAACCGCACGCCATTGGCGTGAACCAACTGCTGCCGCATACTATTCATGATCTGCTCTCCTTAACGCTTCCGAGGTGTTGAGTCGGGTGCGAGGCCCCTAGGTATCGGTCAAGAAATGCGCCGACGCCTTTCATCCACAAATCGTGGCTCAATACCAGGCCGTTATTGTGACCGCCGTGAATTTGCAGCAACTGCTTGGGCTCGTGCGCCACGGCATACAGCAGCTGGCCGTGTTCAAACGGAACAACTTCGTCCTCGGGACTGTGCACAACCAACACGGGACAAGACACAGACTGCAGATATTTCTCGGTGTTGTATTGATAGCGCACCAGCAGTCGCACCGGAAACATGTAATAGTATTTCGCTGCAAGATCAGGCACGGACGTAAAAGTCGAGGCAATGATCAAGGCCCCGGGTGTTACGTGCGCAGCCAGCCACGCCGCAACTGCGCCTCCCAGCGACTCACCGTATAGTACGATGGAAGTAGGCGGAACATGCCGTGTTTGCACCAGATATTTCCATGCCGCTTCGGCGTCCTGGTAAGTACCGGCTTCCGTAGGCTTGCCGCTGCTTTTGCCAAAGCCCCGATAATCAAAAATGAAGACCGAAAGACCCATTTCGCCGAACATGCGAAGGTAGTCGAGCCGGAGCGAAATGCTCCCACCATTGCCATGCAAAAATAACACTACGCCGCGAGCTTGCGGTGCCGGTACAAACCAGGCGTCGAGCTTTTCCCCCGAGCTGCTAATCGTCACCTGCTGATAATCCAGTCCGGCATCGCGCGGGGTGGCCACAACTTCGCGGCCGATTTCGGGATAATAAATGAACCGCGATTGAAAAAAGAACAACAGCAGGCACAGTGCGAAATAAGCAGCGGAAACAGTGATCAAAATGTTCCAAATCATGCGCACCGTTCAGTCTCGAAGTCACATCAGCCGCAAGCCGGGCATGTTGATAAAGCCTTTCAGCGACTGGATGCGCTTCATCCAGGATAGTACCCCGGAATAGGGGTCGAGACTGATTTTACCTTGTTCGGCGAGCGCCACATAAGGATAACACGCGATATCGGCAATCGTCGGGTGCCCGACCGCAAGCCACACGTGCTGCTGCAAATGCTGCTCAAGCACCTTGAGCGCATTCTGGCCTGCCGTTTGCGCTTCATTCAAATCGGCTTTGCGGCCGAACACGATAATCGCGCGTGCGCGAGCCAAGCCGTAAAGAATTTCGTTCTGCGCCATCGCCAGCCACTGCGCGACTTCTGCCATGCCCCCAGCGTCCAGCGGTAACCATGACTCTCCGCCATAACGGCGTGCCAGATAAACCAGAATCGCGGTCGAATCCCAGATATATTTTCCGTCGACCTCCAATACCGGAATTTGCCCCCGCGGATTCATATTGAGGAACCACGGCTGTTTTTGCTCTCCGGCAGCGGTGTTGACGCTCACTGTCTCGAATTTCAGATTGAGCAGCGCCAAAAACAAACGAATTTTGTAGGCATTACCGGACGTCTCGCGGTCATAGAGCTTCATTGAATTTCCTTTCTTCGTTGCCGTGAGAAATTATCCGTCAGCTACCCCACTTTGCACAACGCTCAACTCGCAAACAAAAAATCAGCATGAGAATAAAGCGAAGCCAGCAAAATCTGACCTGACATTCCGTACATTGGAAGGCCGAACCAGCTGAACGTTCCCGGTCAAAGATCAGGTAAAAACTGAAATTGGGGTATTTACAGCGGTATCCGGGCGCGACGGCCTAACAGAGGCTAAAACTTACCTCTCTCGGTTCCCAGAAAACGACTGTTCAAAGGTTCCTTGCCAGAACTGGGTTTTTGGCTTAGGCTATTAATTGTAAGCCTATATTCAGGTTATACTTAAACGAGATTCCTGAAGTTACACTTTAAGGAGCTGTCTTAAGGAGACCACAATGAACTACCATAAATCGCTGGTATTTGCTCTGGTTACGGTCTGCATTCTTTCGATGGCGAGTTTGGCGCGCGCCGACCAGTATGGTGATTACGACGAGCCCTCAGGGATAGCAATGGCGGGGGACCTTCTTTTGGTGCGGCCAGTAAGCCTCGGCGCCACCATTGTGGGCTTCTGCACCTGGATAGTAGCCCTGCCCTTCACCATCCCGAGTGGCAGTGTCGCATCCTCGGCTAAGGCCCTGATTGCAGAACCGGCTAGTTACACCTTCAGCCGCCCGCTCGGGGTGTCAGAAGCTAAGCCCATTCCGGACGTCACGCGGTAATTAATATCGTTAATCTTATCATGGCGGGAGCCGGGTCTACCCGCGGCGCCGGCCCGCGTTTTTGCGTTTATTGACGATATATCCGGCGAGCAACACCGCGCCTATGATAAGCGCGTATGTCCCCCACACAACGATCGGTTTGTGAACTAGAAACCCCTTCATTATTGGCTCATCGGTAATCATTTTCGCGCTGGTCCACGCCAGCACACCGGCGCCAACGTATACCAACCCTGGAAAGCGCTCGATCCAGCCGAGAATCAGCGTGCTGCCCCAAACCACAATGGGCACGCTAATCAGCAGGCCGACAATGACCAGGAGGAAACTTTCGTGAGCCGCGCCGGCCACGCCCAGCACGTTATCGAATCCCATAACTGCGTCAGCGATGATGATCGTTTTCATCGCACCCCAAAACGTGCCAGCGGCGGTATCCGGATGCTTTCTTTCCTTGGCGGGCGCCAAAAGGCGATACGCAATCCAGATCAGCAGCAGCCCTCCGAGGAGCAATAATCCGGGAATTTGCAGCAGCCAAACCACGAATAACGTCATCACTGCACGCACAACTATGGCGCCCGCTGTTCCCCAGATGATGGCGCGCTTTTGCAAATGCTTGGCTACATTTCGCGCGGCAATGGCGATTACGATTGCGTTGTCGCCCGCCAGCACCAGATCGATGATGACGACGGCGACAAGCGCTGAAAAAAACGGAGCGGAAAGTAGTTCCATGATGATTACCTCCTCCAAATCAGCGAAAGTTCCGCCAACAAACACCGGGCGGACATGGCAAAGGTCTCGCTTGCAACCGTTCAAGTGCCAGCAAAACCGGGGAGGTAATCCCGTGCTGACGGCTTTGCTGTCGGTGGCCCAATGCCACCGTAAAGCTACTCCCCTTCGCAGGGCATGGAAATTTTCACATGGTAGAAACCAAAAGGCAATGATCGATTCATAGTAAAAGCACCAGACAGGACTTATAATGATTTCCTTACCGCTTGGATTCGATGATGAAAACTTCCGCAACTGCCTCGACTGCAACCACTGAGCCGCTTATTCTGCTGCGCGATGCAGACGGCGTGGCTACGCTCACGCTGAACCGACCCACGCAGTTCAACGCGCTTTCGGGTGGTCTACTTACCGAACTGCAAGCTGCGCTCGACGGGATTGCGCGGAATCAATCCGTGCGTGTGGTGGTCATGGCAGGAGCGGGGCCGGCATTTTGCGCTGGCCACGACCTCAAGGAAATGCGCGCCAACCGCGACCCGCGGGTTATCGAAGACCTGTTCAAACGCTGTAGCGGCGTGATTATGACGCTGATTGAGCTTCCGCAGCCGGTCATTGCTCGAGTGCACGGCATAGCCACTGCCGCTGGATGTCAGCTGGTCGCAACATGCGATCTCGCAGTAGCCTCGACTGAGGCGCGGTTCGCAACATCAGGAGTCAATTTTGGGGTGTTCTGCTCAACTCCAGGAGTAGCGCTTTCGCGTACCATGCCGCGGAAATTGGCGATGGAGATGCTGCTCACCGGGGATTTCATCGACGCCCAAACTGCCTTGCAGCGCGGACTGGTCAACCGTGTGGTGCCACCCGCTCGACTGGATGATGAAGTAATGAAGCTGGCTGCAGCGATTAAAGGCAAATCTCGCGCGGCCGTTTCATTAGGCAAGAAAACGTTTTACAAGCAGCTGGAATTGAACCTGCAACAGGCGTACCAATACGCAAACCAAGTCATGGCATGCAACATGATGGATGACGACGCCGCGGAAGGAATTGAAGCATTCGTTCAAAAGCGCCAACCGAACTGGAAAAGCTGATTTAAAAATGAAGGCTGCGGCTCTGCTGATATTTCTCACGCCGCTTGCATGTATCGCCGGAGGCTCCAACTACGGCATCGTTCCCGGGGCTAATTCCAAATTCGCCGGCAAGGTAACTGAATGGTCGGTGCCAACACCTAAATTCGCTCGCGATCCTGCGCCAGGACCGGATGGCAATATTTATATTACTGTCATGCACGCAGACAAGATCGCGCGCTTTGCCACCGGTGCCAAGACCTTCAAGGAATGGGATTTGCCGCGGGGCGCGCACCCGCACGGGCTGCTGGTGGATAAGGACGGAATGGTGTGGTACACAGGTAATGGCAACGGCACTATCGGCAAGCTCGATCCCGTCTCCGGCAGAGTCACTGAATTCAAAGCGCCGTCCGGTGGAGATCCGCATACGCTGGTGACAGATGACAATGGCATCATCTGGTTCACCGAACAGAGCGGCAACCGCCTAGGCCGGCTTGATACACGCTCGGGCAGGATCAGCGAATTTAAGGCATCGGGAAACCCGTACGGCATTGCGCTGGATAAGGCGGGCAACGTGTGGTTTTGCGAGATCAGCGGGAATAAACTGGGCAAGCTCAATCCGCAAACCGGCGCCATCAAGGAAATTCCCGTGGAACCGGGCTCGCATCCGCGGCGTATGGCGCTGGCGCCAGACGGCTCGCTTTGGGTCACGCTTTATGGCGCGGGCAAGCTCATCCGAGTCGATACGGTATCGGACAAAATAATTAAGGAATACCTGCTTCCATCGGGAAATGAAGGCGGACCTTACGCGGTGACCGTTGATGGTGCAGGTATGGTGTGGGTAGATGAAATCAATACTGACACTGTGGTGCGGCTCGACCCGCAATCCGGCGCAATGCGCGTAATACCACTCCCGTCAAAAAACGTCGGTATTCGCAAAATGATTGTGGACGGGCAGGGAAAACTCTGGTACATGGGCAGCCACAACGGCCGGCTCGGCGTCATTGAATAATTCCGCTACATCGAGCATCCTCAATGCACTAGCTTTGCTTTCGCTCACGGCCGTTTCCGGGTTCGATGCCGCCGCAAAAGACTTGCCCCTCGATAATATAAAGCTGCCTTCCGGTTTCGGAATCAGTATTTTCGCAGAAGTCCCCGGCGCTCGTTCCATGACGCTCGGAGCCGATGGTACTGTGTACGTTGGCAGCATGCACCAAGGCAAGGTCTACGCGGTTACCAAAGATCGCAACGTCCATGTCATTGCCGAAGATCTCAGCATGCCAAACGGCGTCGCCTATCGCAACGGCGCGCTGTACGTCGCGGAAATCGGCCGTGTCTTGCGTTACGACAACATCGAGTCCCGCCTGTCCGGAACCAGCAAGCCGGTTGTGGTCAATGACAAATTCCCCAAAGATTTTCATCATGGCTGGAAATTCATCGCCTTCGGCCCGGATGGCCTGCTCTACGTTCCCGTAGGCGCGCCGTGCAACATCTGCGAGCCCGACCCCGACCGTTATGCGCTGATTTCCCGGATCAAGCCTGACGGCAGCGGTTACGAAGTATTTGCGCGGGGCGTGCGCAACTCAGTTGGTTTCGACTGGGATCCGCAAACCAAGGAGTTGTGGTTCACCGACAACGGGCGCGATTGGATGGGTGACAATTTGCCTTCGGATGAACTCAATCATGCACCGAAAGCGGGAATGCATTTCGGCTACCCTTACTGCCACGAGGGCGACATTCCCGATCCTGAATTTGGCGCCAAGCACAGTTGCAATGAATTCACTCCCCCGGCAATCAAGCTGGGCCCGCACGTGGCGGCCCTGGGAATGCGCTTCTACACAGGCAAAATGTTCCCCGCGGAATACCGCAATGGAATTTTCATCGCCCAGCACGGTTCCTGGAACCGCAGCAAGAAATCGGGCTACCGCGTGATGATGGTCACGCTGAAGGACCACAAACCCGACAAGTACCAAGTGTTCGCTGAAGGCTGGCTGCAGGGGGAAAAGAACTGGGGCCGGCCGGTCGACGTGTTGGTCATGCCCGATGGATCGCTGTTGGTTTCCGATGATCAGGCCGGTGTAATTTACCGCATCAGCTATCAGGCACAATAACCGGCTGTTATGCTCCGGGCGCGCGGTAAGCGACCGATTTCTTGCACGCCGCGTCAATTTCTTCCGGTGTGATTAGAGGAGTTGTCGATACCTGGGCGCCTCCCCTCGAGTTGATGACAAGACTCGCCGCAGCGGCCGCAATTGCGTCAGGCACATCAATAATCGCAAACACGTCAGGCTCCCCAAAGGCGAAGTAAAACGCTTCAAGCTTCCCGCCCATTCCCTGAATCATCTGCGCCACCGCCGCCCGCCTGCCTGAACCGCCTTCTTTGAGCAGCCCCTTTGTTCCCTCCACCGTATATGACGCTTTTATAAGAAACTTGGCCATGGTACACCTCCTTTAACGTGACAAAATAATACGCCCGAAAGCGGACGACTACGACTTGAGAATTTTTTCCGCCCAGAACAGTCCATTGATGGTTTTGCCGTCAGTAATTTCGCCCTCTCTCACCCATTGCAAAGCCGTGCCCAGTTCCACTGTAAGCACCTCGAGGAATTCCTCGTCATCGGGCTTGCTACCCTGATGGCTCAATTTTTGCGCAAGATAAAATAACTGCCGCTCGGTGGAATAGCCGACGCAGGGATAGGCAGAGGCGAGATAGCGCCAAGTTTTTGCGACGTAGCCGGTTTCTTCCAGCAACTCGCGCTGCGCGCACAGCAGAGGATCTTCTCCCGGTTCGATTTTGCCCGCAGGCAATTCATAGAAATGGCTGTGCAAGGGATAGCGGTATTGGCGCTCTAGCAGCAACATGCCGTCATCAAGCACCGCGATGATCACGACCGCACCCGGATGGACCAGATATTCACGAATGGATGTTTTGCCGTCGGGCAATTTGACCCGATCTTCCATTAATTCCAGAAATGCGCCGCGGTAGACCGATTTCGAGGAAAGCTCCGTCTCAGTGAAATCGCTGTCGTGTTTTGGCGTTTTCATAGCATCAGTTATCGCTCCAGAGGTTACGGTGCACAAAACCGGAATAGGCGAATAACAGGAACGGGCAAAGGGTCACCAGATAATATTCCAGCCCTATTCGTGCCGCTTGCTCCGCCCCTCGTATCCAGCGTATAACCCAGACCAATCACCACGAAATTAGGCACCAGGGTTTTGACCCGCCGCGACGCGGGAATTTTGACAAACAATTCCAGCTAAATAAAAATTATGCGCGCGTTCAATCACAAGGAGCGCGCAATTGAATTCACGCACAATGCCATCAGCGGGTACGGAAGGATGCCCAGAACCAGCATGGCGAGCCCGTTGGCGCTCATCAGGATACGCGCGTCTGGCTGCGGCAGGATCGGCGCACGGTCTTCCGGCTCGTCAAAATACATGAGCTTGACGATGCGCAGATAATAAAACGCTCCGATGATAGAAAACAACACTGCAGCCACGACCAGCCACACATAGCCCGCCTCCAATGCCGCCTCGAACACTGAAAGCTTGGCAAAAAAACCCGCCGTGGGCGGCACACCCGCCATTGAAAACATCAGCAGCAACATCAGGAACGCATACCACGGGTTACGCTGATTCAGGCCCTTGAAGTCATCCAAGTTCTCCGCCTCGAAGCCTTCCCGGGACAGCAGCAAAATCATGCCGAAACTTCCGAGGCTCATCAGCACGTAGACCAGCATGTAAAACATCGCGGAGCTGTAACCGTTCACGCTGGCGCTCAATATCCCCAACAGCATGAAACCCATGTGCGAAATGGCCGAATACGCCAGCATTCTTTTGAGGTTGGTTTGCGCGATGGCCGTGACGTTGCCTATCGCCATGGACAGCACTGCGAGTATTATCAGCATGCCCTGCCAGTCCACGGCCAGGTCTTGCAAGCTGAAAACCAGAAGGCGCATGGCAAAAGCAAACGTTGCGAGTTCGGGCGCAGAACCTATGAAAAGAGTGATCGCGGTCGGGGCACCGTGGTAGACATCCGGTACCCACATGTGGAAAGGCACTACTCCCAATTTGAAACCCACGCCGGCAACGATGAACACCAGCCCGAATACCAGGACTGTTTGGTGCCCAACCCCGCTGTGAATCGCAAGCGCTACTTTGGTGATTTCCAGTGAGCCGGTCGCCCCGTAAATCATCGACATACCGTACAGCAGCATGCCTGAAGCAAGTGCGCCTAGCACGAAATACTTCATTGCCGCTTCAGTTGCGACCGGCGAATCGCGCTGCAACGCGACCATGGCGTAGAGGCTTAACGACAACAATTCCAGACCAAGGTACAGGGGCAGAAAATGATTCGCCGAAATCATGACCATCATGCCGAGCGTGGCAAACAGCGTTAGCGCAAAAAATTCACCTCGAAATATACCGCGCAGCATAAGGTAGGTACGCGTATACACCAGCATAATCGCCACGGAAAGGTAGACCATCACTTTAAGTACGTCGGCCATCAGGTCGGCGACAAACATGTTGTTGAAGCTGTACCCCACTTCGTGGCTGCTCACCGAAACAGTGATGAAGGCGCAGCCAAATAGGGTGAGCTGTGTGAGCAAATATGTCACGAAGCGCTTTTCATCGCTCACAAAGAGATCGAACACCAGAATCAACGACACCATCAGGAGCAGGAACAGCTCCGGATAAGCAGGCGCCAAGTCGGGTGCAGTGAATTCCATTTTTGCTCCTCAGAACCCTAAAGCTTGCTCTGCGCTACGTGCAAGAGCAAATTATTCACCGAGGCATGCATCACCTCTGTGAACGGTTTGGGATAAACTCCCATTGCCAGCACTGCGAGCGCAAGCAAACCCAGCACTAATGCCTCGCGCGCGGAGATTTCAGATAGGGCTCCGACATGGCTGTTTGCCACCGCGCCGAAAATCACTCGCTTGTACATCCACAGCGTGTAGGCGGCGCCAAAAACCATGGTGGACGCAGCCAGCGCCGCGTACCAGAAATTAACCCTGAGCGAACCCATGATGACCATGAACTCACCGACAAAACCACTGGTTGCCGGCAACCCGGAATTGGCCATGGCAAACAGCATGAACAACGACGCAAATGCCGGCATTCTGTTCACCACTCCTCCGTAGTCGGCGATATTGCGCGTATGCATGCGGTCATAAAGCACGCCTACGCACAAAAACAGCGCGCCTGAGACAAAACCGTGCGAGACCATTTGCACCAACGCGCCTTCAGCGCCGTAAGTGTTGAATATAAAAACACCCAGCGTGACAAAACCCATGTGGGAAATCGAAGAATACGCGATCAGCTTCTTCATGTCTGTTTGCACCAGCGCCACCAGGCCGATGTACACCACAGCAATTAGCGACAGAGCAATCATAAAACCGGCAAGGTAATGGCTTGCGTCAGGGGTAATGGGAAGCGAGAAACGCAGAAAGCCGTATCCGCCGACTTTAAGAAGGATGGCGGCAAGAATAACCGAACCGCCGGTCGGCGCTTCAACATGCGCATCCGGCAACCAAGTGTGCACTGGCCACATCGGCACTTTCACCGCAAACGAAAGGAGAAAGGCGATAAAAATTAGAATTTGCTCGGTAAACGACAACCGCAAGTTATAGTAATCGAGGATTTCAAAGCTGCTACCCGAAGCGTTGTACAAATAGATAAATGCCACCAACATCAGAAGCGAACCCACCAGGGTATACAGAAAAAATTTGACCGCTGCGTACACACGATCCGGCCCGCCCCATACGCCGATGATCAGGAACATCGGGATCAGCATGCCTTCGAAGAACACATAGAACAGTACGGCGTCGAGCGCGGAAAACACCCCGTTTAACAGGCCAGCCATAATAAGGAATGCCGCCATGTATTGCGCGACCCGCGTTTCGATGACGCGCCAACCGGCGATCACCACCAACAGGGTCATGAAGCTGTTCAGAAGGATAAACAACAGCGAGATGCCGTCCACGCCCAAATGATAGTGCGCGTTGAAGCGCTCAATCCACGGACGCATTTCCACGAACTGCATTCCGGCTACAGAAAGATCAAATTTGGCATAAAGCGGCAACGTAACTAAGAAGCTCAGCAGCCCTCCGGCCAGGGCCAGCGAGCGCGCGAGCGGCGCCTTGCGATCACCGCCAGTCGCGAGCACCAAAAGCCCAAAGAAGATGGGCAGCCAGATTGCCAAACTCAACAGAGGAAAGCCTAACAGCATTTTTGATCCACTTTGTTATTCTGCATCCAGTGCCGATCTCAAGGCCGGGAAAACCATAGAGTCAGAAGCACGAAGACGCCGATAATCATGCTGAAGGCGTAGTGATAAATGTAGCCGGACTGAAGATGGCGGATCACGACTGAAGCCAAGCGCACTAGGTGCGCGGTCCCGTTCACGAAAAAGCCGTCGATCACCGTCACGTCTCCCACTTGCCACAAGCTCCCTCCCACGCGCCGCGCACCCCCTGCAAATAGCCATTGATAGAATTCATCAAAACCATACTTGCGTTCGAGGATTCGGTAAATCAGATCGAAGCGTTCTCTGATTTTCTGCGGTAGATCGGTGCGCACCCTATACAGGTAATAGGCCAAGCTTATTCCGGCCACAGCCAGCCAAAATGGCAAAGCAGTCACGCCTTGCAGAACAAATGCGAACGCGCCGTGAAATTCCTCGTGCAAGCGAGCCAGCACGTCATACTCGGGACGGACCACGATGGCGCGGCCAAAATACCCGCCAAACAGCATCGGCTCAATGTACTGCCAGCCGGTATAAACCGACGGGACAGCGAGCATAACCAGCGGCACCGTCACCACCGCGGGCGATTCACGCAGATTTTCGCGCGCATGCTCATCCATGCGCGGCTCTCCATGGAAGGTCATAAACAACAGGCGAAAAGTATATAACGCGGTCACGAAAACGCAGCTCAAAACACAAAAATAGGCGAACACCGCGCCGGGCACGCGCGACAAATGCACCGCTTCAATGAGGGAGTCCTTAGAGAAAAATCCAGCAAAAGGCGGAATACCGGTCAACGCCAGCGCACCCACAACCGCGGTCCAGTAGGTGACCGGCATGTATTTTTTTAAACCCCCCATTTTGCGCATGTCCTGCTCGTGATGCAAAGCAATGATCACCGAGCCCGCACAGAGGAACAGCAGCGCTTTGAAGAATGCGTGCGTCATCAGATGGAAAATGCTTGCGGCAAAAGCGGAAGCCCCCAGTCCCACTGTCATGTATCCCAGTTGCGAGAGCGTCGAATAAGCCACCACGCGCTTTATATCGTTTTGCACGATGGCGATGAGCGCCATAAACAGCGCGGTGATACCGCCGATCACCAGCACCACGGATTGTGCGGTTTCAGACAGCTCAAATAACGGTGACATGCGCGCCACCATGAAGATACCGGCGGTGACCATGGTCGCAGCGTGGATCAACGCGGAAATCGGCGTCGGACCTTCCATCGAATCCGGCAGCCAGACATGCAATGGGAATTGCGCGGACTTGCCCATCGCGCCCGTGAACAGCAGAATGCAAATCAGCGTCATCACCGCCCAAGGTTCATCCGTAATGATTTCGATCGTCTGGTTAGCAAGCTGCGGCGCATGCTGGAATACTGTGGCGTAATCGAGCGTGCCGAAATAGGAGAGTATTAAAGCGATCCCGAGCAGAAAGCCGAAATCTCCGACTCGATTTACCAAAAATGCCTTCAGACCGGCGAAAATCGCACTTTCTCGAGTGTACCAGAAGCCGATGAGGAAATAAGAAACCAACCCCACCGCCTCCCAGCCGAAAAACAGCTGCAGGAAGTTGTTGGCCATCACCAGCATCAGCATTGAAAAAGTGAAAAGCGCGGTATAGCTAAAGAAACGCTGGTAGCCAGGATCATCATGCATGTAGCCGATGGTGTAAATGTGCACCATCAGCGATACAAAACTTACCACCACCATCATCGTTGCGCTGAGCTTGTCGATGAGAAAACCGACTTCAAAGCGCGTGGCCCCGGAGGTAAGCCAGGTATAGACGCCGCCGTTGAAAATGTTGCCGCGTTCCACGTCCTGGTAAATTGCCAGTGATGTGAAAAAAGATATGGCGACGCCGATGATCGCCGCCCAATGGCTTCCTGCCCGGCCGATTTTGTGCCCGAATAACCCGGCTATGATGGCCCCGGCCAGCGGCGCAAGCGGTACCAGCAGGTAAAGTTCTTGCATATAGGTCATCGTTAACCCTTCAGGCTGTCCAGATCATCAACATTGATCGTTTTCAGGTTACGGAACAGGACCACCAAAATCGCCAATCCGATAGCCGATTCCGCCGCTGCCACAGTGAGAATGAAGAAAACGAAAATCTGCCCTGCAGTGTCGTTGAGAAAATGCGAAAACGCGATGAAATTCATGTTTACCGCAAGCAGCATGAGTTCAATGGCCATCAGCAGAATAATCACGTTCTTGCGGTTGAGAAAAATTCCCACCACGCTGATGGAAAACAGTATTGCCCCGAGTATCAGATAATGCGAAAGCGATACCAAGTGTTCCTCCCTAAATTCCCTAATGGGCGAACGGCAAAGAGTAAGATCGCGGCACCGGTTTGCTAGGGCTTCTAGCTTCTTACTCCTTACTTTTTTCGGCCGGCATCGATACAAGGCGTACCCGGTCCTCACGCCGCACTGTTACCTGTCTTGCCGGATTTTGGTACCTTGTGTCCTTGCGCCGGCGCAAGGTTAGCGCTATGGCAGCCACTATTGCCACCAAAAGAATCACTCCTGCAACTTCAAACGGATAGACGTATTGGGTGTAAATCAGTCGTCCGAGCTCTCTGGTATTGCTGTACCCGGTAGCATGCGCCTCAGGCGAAGGCATTTGCGCGAGGCCGAAATATTTGCCGCCAAGCACGATCGCCATTTCAACCACCAGCAAAAACGCCAGCGGAAGGCCAATGTACAATCCTTTCCAAAAACCTTCACGCAGCCGGTCGAGATTGATATCGAGCATCATCACAACGAACAGAAATAACACCATCACCGCGCCTACATAGACCAGCACCAGGGTGATCGCGAGAAACTCGGCTTCCAGGAGCAGCCACAATCCTGCCGAAGTAAAAAACGCCAGCACCAGAAACAGCGCAGAATGCACCGGGTTGCGCACCGTAATAACGCACAGCGCAGCGAGCAGCAGGATCGCAGACAAAAAATAAAACGTGAATGTTTGAAATTGCATGTTTATATTTTTAAGGAAAAAGGTGTAAAGAACGCGGGGAACGAGAAAAAAACCTGTTCCCGGTTTTTGTTTTTATCGCTCACCTATTACCCCTCGCTCCTCGCGCCGTTACCGGTACGCCGCATCAGCGGCGCGGTCTTTTGCGATCTGTTCTTCATACTTGTCCCCCACTGCCAGCAGCATTTTCTTGGTGTAAATCAAATCGCCGCGTTTTTCGCCGTGGTATTCGAGAATGCGCGTTTCCACAATCGAATCCACCGGGCAGGACTCCTCGCATAATCCGCAGAAAATGCACTTGGTCAAATCAATGTCGTAGCGCGTGGTGCGACGCGTCCCGTCTGCCCGCTGTTC
>Ga0187775_10000132_pt1 | contig 16935 bp, 14 predicted proteins | sample 0216_BV02_MP12_1_FD_132441 | JGI IMG/M metagenome (GOLD analysis project Ga0187775, IMG submission 132441) | Tropical peat soil microbial communities from peatlands in Department of Meta, Colombia - 0216_BV02_MP12_10_MG | ecosystem: Environmental > Terrestrial > Soil > Wetlands > Peat | place... | reverse complement strand
CCGGGTTTGGCCCTGAAGGGGTAGGCGCTTCCGGTGTATCCCCGGGCCGGGATGTACAGCGACAGCACCACGGTCACCGCCAGGACGGTGACCGTAGCCGCGAGCGACCAGGCCACCGGGATGTGGTAAACGTCGATCAACAGCATCTTGCTGCCGATCAGGATCAGCACGATTGCCAGACCGTAGGTGAGCAGATGAAACTTCTCGTGCAGGCCAGCGAGCAGGAAGTACATCGCGCGCAGGCCGAGGATGGCGAAGACGTTCGACGTCAGGACGATGAACGGGTCGGTCGTGATCGCGAAAATGGCCGGGATGGAGTCCACGGCGAACACGACGTCGACGATACCGATCAGCAGGATCACCACGAACAGGGGCGTGGCCAGTCTGGCGCCGTTGACGACGGTGAAGAATTTCTCGCCGTCGAAGTCCGGGGCGATGCGCACGTGCCGACGGATCCACTTCAGCGCCGGGTTCGACTCCAGGTCCGGCTCCTGCCCGGCGGCCCACCACATCTTGATGCCGGTGAACACCAGGAACGCGCCGAAGATGTACAGCACCCAGTCAAAACGCGTGATCAGCCAGGCGCCGGCGATGATCATCACCGCGCGCAGGACCAAGGCGCCGAGGATGCCGACCATCAGCACGCGTTTCTGGAATTCCGCCGGCACCGCGAAATACGTGAACACCATCAGGAACACGAAGATGTTGTCCACCGCCAGCGCCTTCTCGACCAGATAGCCGGTGACGAACTCGAGCGCCTTGGTGTTGGCCAGGCCCTGCCTGGTTTCGTCAACGCTCAGTCCGCCAAGGTACCACCACAGCAGGCCGACGAACACGAACGATACCGCCACCCAGATCACCGACCACACCGCCGCCTCGCCCATCGTAACCGCGTGGGCGCCCTGCTTGCGCATGGCGAGGAAATCGACCGCGAGCGCGATCAGAACGAAGGCGACGAACAGCGACCAAATCAGCGGCGTGCCGACGCTCATCATGGCCGGCCGGCAGGCATCGGGCGTGAATCAGCCGATGGTGCTTTCTCGGGTCCAGCCGGCGGGAACGGCGGGTACGGCATCCACCTGCTCGAAATCGATCGACACCCGGTCGCCCGCGACGGGGCGGAACAGATCGTCGGCGAACTGCCTGTGCAGCGGATGCTCACGGTAGGAATCTATCACGGCGCGGTGGGTGAATTCGATCAACCAGCAGAAACGGTAGCGCGGTTCGTCGGCCACGGCCCAGCCCGCAACGACCCGGCGCACGCCCGGAATCGTCGCCAGAATCTCGCGACCGCGCGCCATCATGGCTTCGACCTGCGCATCCGGCACGTGCTCGACGTTATAGACGATGACATGCTCGACCGGCCGCCACCCGCGGCACTGCGCGAGCACCTCGGCGGCGCGGCCGGCCGAACCGAACACGCGCAGACAGCGCTCGACCTCGGCGCGGATCGCCTCGCGCACGCCGCCGGCCCAGCCGGCGTTGCCGAGGCGCGCGCCGGCGCGCACGGATTTGTCGACGGTTGCGGCGACGACGCCGTCGCAGTGAATCTTGGCCACGCCGCCGGCGATCAGCCGTCGAATCTGTTCTTCGGCAAGTTCCGCCCCGTCGCGGATCACGAGCGGCAGCTCCAGGCCGTGGACCAGGCGCCGGAGCCGCTCGAAATCGGCGCGCCCCACGCCGCGCGTCCGGCCGGAACCGGAACCGACCGACACCGCCAGGAAATCCACCCCGGTGCGCTTGACGTATGTCCTGGCCTCCTCCGCCGAGGCCGGTGCGGAGCCGCCATGATTCTTTTCGGCGTCGGTGGCGGCGCCGCGGAGCGTGCCTTCGGCCGGCACGCCGCAGGCGTGGGCCATGTTCACGATGGCGCGCGTGCGCGCGACGTTCTCCGGGAAGGTCTCGCGCGATGCGTCGAGTGTCACGCCGTTGCAGCCGTGCCGAATGGCGCGCACCGCCGAATCGAGCGTGCCGCCGCCGACGAGCTCGATCGCCACCGGCACGCCCGCGCGCCGGGCCGCGGTCTCGGCCGCGGCCATGGCGAGCTCGAAATCGTACTGCCCGCTCGAATCCCGGATCGACAGGACTATCGGCGAGCGGGTGTTCTCGGCGGCCTGCAGGATCGGCTCGATATTGTCGAGACCCGCCGGCTCGAATCCGCCGACGGCGTAGCCGTGGCGGCGAGAATGACGGAGCAGGTCCCGCATGTCGATCAGCGGCATGATCTCATTCCCCCCTGCCTGGCGGCGACATCAGCCGGGCGCGCAACGCCACATCGAGCGCTTCGAGTGCGGTGCCCATGACCAGCCCGGCGTGCCGGTGATGGCGCTCGAGCCGGCAACCGACCGGTTCGTCCAGCGCGCCGCGCCCGCGCGCCTCGAACGCGCGCCACGCGAGTACCGGCAAATCGTCGCGCCACGCGTCCACGCACAGCCACTGTTCGTCGTCGAGGATTGCCTCGAGTCCGCGGTGCCCCGGCCGCGCCACGCACAGCGGGCGGCCGAGGCGCGCAAGGGCCAGCCGTGCGTGGTTGTAATGGACCGCCTCGATCCGCTTCGGCAGGATGCGCCGGGGAATGAACTCGCTCGTGGCGTGCATGGCGGCCGGCTGGCGATCAACCGGACGGGGCCTCGGGATCGCCGTCGAGCCGCCCGTCGGTGAACACGCGGCTGGCACGGATATCCTCGGGTTCGATGGTCATCAAGTCGAGTTTGGTGAGCGCGCGCCCGCGCCGAGCGAACAGACGGTTCGCCTGCCGCAGCCGCGCGCGGTCGAGCGCATTGCGGATCGAGCGCGCGTTCGCGAAATGCGTGAGCCTCATGCGCAGCGGAATATATTCGCCAAACGCCTTTTCGGCCTCGGGGCTGAAGCGGTAGTTCTGGCCCGCCAGCATGAGCTTGGCGATCGCCATCAGCTCCTCCGCGGAGTAATCGGGAAAATCCAGATGATGCGCGATGCGCGAACGCATTCCCGGATTGCTCTGGAAAAACCGTTCCATCTTGTCCTTGTAGCCGGCCAGGATCACCACCAGGTCGTCGCGGTTGTTCTCCATCACCTGCAGCAGGATTTCGATCGACTCGGCGCCGTAGTCGCGCTCGTTCTCCGGTTTGTACAGGTAGTACGCCTCGTCGATGAACAGCACGCCGCCCATCGCCTTCTTGATCACTTCCTTGGTCTTGGGCGCGGTGTGGCCGATGTACTGGCCGACCAGATCATCACGCGTGACAGTCACCAGATGGCCCTCGCGCACGTAGCCGAGGCGCTTGAGGATCTCGCCCATGCGCATGGCCACCGTGGTCTTGCCGGTGCCGGGGTTGCCGGTGAAGCACATGTGCAGGGTCGGCGTCTCGGCGGTGAGCGCGAACTGCTTGCGCAGCCGGTCCACCAGGAGCAGCGCGGCGATTTCGCGAATGCGGGTCTTGATCGGTTTCAGGCCGATCAATTCGCGGTCGAGCTTGTCCAGCACTTCCTGGACGTTGGAGGCGCGGAACTCGGCCTCGAGGTCGACGGCGTCGCCCCTGCCGCCAGCCGCGTGCACGGCGACGCCGGTGTTCTTGGTATCGCTCATGACGGCTCCGTTGTCACGGCATGATCAGCACCCGTTCGTTCGCACCGGGCTCGTCGAAATGCGAACAGGCGCCTCCGTTCATGGCTCGACAGGCTCGCCATGAACGGAGAATTTTTGCGGGACTTCCTCAACTGTACCGCTCGCCTTCCGGCTTGTCGGTCGCGTAGGCCTCGATGGTGTAACCCATGCTGCGCCCGTCGCGCTCCTGGCGGATCAACCGGTAACCCGGCTCGTCCTTCGGCCGGTTGACGATGAACGACATGGCCGGACTCTCGCCGCCGCGCGTGGAGTTGAACGCCATCACGCGGATGTAATGGTTGGGGAAGGTCTTGCGGCAGTTGTTGATTTCCATCAGGATCCCGGCGGGGTCCTTCAGGTCGAACATGGGATTGCCGAACATTTCCCAATAGGTGTTGCGCGGATGCGGATCGTCGGTGTACTCCACGCTCACCGCCCAGCCGTGCTGCAGCGCCCATTTGATCTGCGCGGTGATCTGCGCGTCGGTCAGGTCGGGCAGAAAGGAAAACTGGCCCTGGGTAATGCGGTTTCCGGGATTGGTCATCATGATTTTTTCTCCTGAGCGTTAAACACTGGCCGTGGTGGTCGGCACGAAGTCGGCGGTGTCGGTGGATTCGTAGTTGAAGCTGATGTCCTTCCACGTTTCCAGCGCGGCCTTGAGCGGGCTGCACCACTTGGCGGCCGCCTCCAGGATCTGCGGGCCTTCCTTCATGTAATCGCGGCCTTCGTTGCGCGCCAGGACCATGGCTTCCAGCGCCACGCGGTTCGCCGTCGCGCCCGCCTGGATGCCCTGCGGGTGACCGATGGTGCCGCCGCCGAATTGCAGGATCACGTCTTCGCCCAGGTAGTGCAGCAGCTGGTGCATCTGGCCGGCATGAATGCCGCCCGAGGCCACCGGCATGACCTTGTTGAGCGAGGCCCAGTCCTGCTCGAAGAACAGGCCGTTCTCGAGCGACATCGGCGTGTGCGTCTCGCGCAGCGTGTCGTAGAAACCCTTGATCATGAGCGGATCGCCCTCGAGCTTGCCGACCACGGTGCCGGCGTGGATGTGGTCCACGCCCGCCATGCGCATCCACTTGCAGATCACGCGGAAGTTCATGCCGTGATTCTTCTGGCGCGAGTAGGTCGAGTTGCCGGCGCGGTGCAGGTGCAGGATCATGTCGTTCTTGCGCGCCCATTGCGCCATGGTCTGGATCGCGGTGTAGCCGATCACCAGGTCGATCATGACGATGACCGAGCCGAGGCTCTTGGCGAACTCGGCGCGCTCGATCATCTTGTCCATGGTGCCGGCGGTGACGTTTAGGTAATGTCCCTTCACTTCGCCGGTGGCGGCCGAGGCGCGGTTCACCGCTTCCATGCAGTACAGGTAACGGTCGCGCCAGTGCATGAACGGCTGCGAGTTGATGTTCTCGTCGTCCTTCACGAAGTCGAGTCCGCCCTTGAGCGCCTCGTACACCACGCGCCCGTAGTTGCGGCCGGACAGGCCGAGCTTGGGCTTGGTGGTGGCGCCGAGCAACGGGCGCCCGAACTTGTCGAGACGCTCGCGCTCCACGACGATACCCGTGGCCGGACCCTGGAAGGTTTTCAGATAGGCGACCGGCAGGCGCATGTCTTCCAGGCGCAGCGCCTTGACCGCCTTGAAGCCGAAGACGTTGCCGATGATGCTTGCCGTCAGGTTGGCGATCGAGCCTTCCTCGAACAGATCGAGGTCATAGGCGATGTAGGCGAAATACTGGGCTTCGTTCTTCGTTCCCGGTCCGGTGTTCGGCACCGGGTCCACGCGATAGGCCTTGGCGCGGTACAGCTCGCACGCGGTCAAACGATCAGTCCACACCACGGTCCAAGTGGCCGTGGACGACTCGCCCGCGACGGCGGCCGCGGCCTCGTCCGCGTCCACGCCCGGCTGCGGGGTAATGCGGAACAGCGCGATGACGTCGGTGTCCTTGGGTTTGTAGTCAGGCTCCCAATAGCCCATTTTCTTGTACGGAATGACGCCGGCTTTATAGCGCTCTTTTCCTTCCTTAATGGTTTCAGTTTTACCCATGTCTTCCTCCAGAGTTTTGATTGAACCGCTCCGCACCGGAGACTCGTGACGAATATTCCGCCGCGGAGCTTCGTAACCCTTCGTTTTTAAGGGGATTTGACAGTACGTTGCCGGCATGCTGCCAAACGGGGATCATCAATAACAGTCAATCTTTTCGATATCATTGATAGACTGTCGTCTATATACCCACAGGACCACCGTCATGCGCCACAGCACCCTGCGCCAACTCGAAGTCTTCGAAGCCATCGCCCGGCTCGGCAGCTTCACCCGCGCCGCCGAGGAATTGTTCCTGACCCAGCCCACGGTCTCGATGCAGATCAAGAAGCTCTCCGAGGCCGTCGGCCTGCCGCTGTTCGAGCAGGTGGGAAAGAAGATCTATCTCACCGACGCCGGACGCGAGCTGCACAGGACCAGCCGCGAAATCTTCGAACACTTCACGCGCTTCGAAATGCTGGTGGCCGACATGAAGGGACTGAAGCAGGGCACGCTGCGCCTCGCCGTGGTGACTACGGCCAAGTATTTCGCGCCGCGACTGCTCGGACCGTTCTGCCAGCGGCACCCGGGCATCGAGGTGTCGCTCAAGGTGTCGAACCGCGAGCGCATTCTCGAACGTCTTGCCGACAACCAGGACGACCTCTGCATCCTCGGGCAGCCGCCGGAAGGACTGGACGTCGTGGCCGAACCGTTCCTCGACAATCCACTGGTGGTGCTCGCGCCCGCAAACCACCCGCTGGCGGGTATGAAAAAGATACCGTTGGCACGTCTCGTCGAGGAACCGTTCCTGTTGCGCGAACCTGGTTCCGGCACGCGCATGGCGGTTGAGCGGCTGTTCGCCGCGCATGGACTCAAAATGAAAGTGCGCATGGAGCTGGGCAGCAACGAGGCCATCAAGCAGGCGATTGTCGGCGGGCTCGGTGTCTCGGTGCTGTCGCGGCATACGCTGGCGCTCGACGCCCCGATGGGACAGCTCGCGATCCTCGATGTCGAGAGTTTTCCGATCCAACGCCACTGGTACGTCGCTTATCCGTCCGGCAAGCAGCTGTCGGTGGTGGCGCGCGCCTTTCTCGATTACCTCAAGCAGGCACCCAAGCAGGTGAACGATATTCCGTGTCATCATGCCGAGCAGGGGGAATGCCCGTTGCTGCCGCCCAAAGTCGCCTGGCCTAAATCAGGCGGCTGATCCGGTCGCGCTTATCGGGTGAGCCCGGCGTAGAGCATCGGCAACCGCTCCGGAAGGCGGTTGACGTGGTCCACCACCATGTAGTTCTTGTTGCCGAAGATGCGCGACACGTAATCGTCGGCGTTGGGATCGAGCGTGAGGCAAAAGGTGTGCACGCCGCGGGTGGCGAGTTCTTCCACGGCTTTCTTGGTGTCGTGGCGCAAGTACTGAGGATCGCGCACATCGATGTCGGCCGGTTCGCCGTCGGAAACCAGCAGGATCAGCTTTTTCTGCTCCGGCTGCTTCCAGAGGAACGAGGCCGCGTGCCGCAGAGCCGCGCCCATGCGCGTGGACAATCCGCCTTGCATGCCGGCGAGTTTGGCCTTGGCCTCGTCGCCGTAGTGATCGTCGAAATCCTTGAAGCGGTAGTACTGCACGTCGTGGCGGCCGTCGGAGGCAAAACCGTGAATCGCGAACGGATCGCCGACGCGGTCAATGGCCCACGACAGCAATGACGTCGCTTCGCGCGCCAGCTGGATCACCGGTTTCTCGGAGCCGCCCAGTTTTTCATTCGTCGATTCCGACAGGTCGAGCAGCACCAGTACCGCGAGGTCGCGCACCTTGCGCGCGATGCGGATGTTGATGCGCGTGTCCGGCGTCTGGCCCAGGCGGATATCGATCATGGCGCGGATCGCGGCGTTGAGATCGATCTCGTCGCCGTCTTCCTGGCGCCGGAAGCGCTGCACGCCTTCCGGCTGCAGCGCGTCGATGATGTGGCGCAGGCGTGAAGCGACGGGCTTGTGCTCACTCAAAATCGCATCCACCGTCGCGGCATCGCCCGTCTTGGGCCGTCGTTCCAGCACCGTGACCCAGTTGGGCCGGTGCAGCTGCACGCTGTAATCCCATTCCGGGTAGTGATAGGGCTCGGACACCGGGTCCTTGCCTTCAAGCTCGTTGATGGTGCAGCCTTCCTGGTCGAGGAAGAACGGCTCGTTCAACACCCAGACTTCCTGGGCGTCGTCGCCGGCCAGCTCGCAGTCGAGCTCATTAACCATGTCCATGGTGGTGACGTGCTTGCGCACCTGCCTGGGCGCCGGCACGTACTCGGCCTGTTGCCAGGCGATTTCATCGCTGGCCCAACAGTAGCGGTTATCGTCGCGGTACGGGACCGCCATCGACTCGAGCACGCGCAGCGACGGCACGCTGCCGCGCTCGCCCAGCCGGTTGTACAACGTCACGCCGAGGTCCCAGGAGAGCCGGTTGTCGTCCGCGCGTTTCCCGAACTCGTCGCGGAACACCGCGGCCATCTCGCGGATCAACCCGTCCTCGTCGTGGTAATCCTCGTCCAGCATCGCGTAGGCGAGCCGTTCGAGCAGGGCGACCACGGGATCGGTCGGACAGCTTACTTCGCGAACCTTCGCGTGGAACGGCGTCCACATCTGCTTCATGCCCGGGAATTCGCGGATCGCCAGACCCTCGACGCGCGCGTCCTCGAACACGCCGATGAGAAACATCTGCGCCGGGTTCAGCTGCTCCATGGACAGTGGCCTCTTGGTGTACACCAGATGGGCCGCCGCGTGCGCGGCGGCGGCGCGATACAGGTCCTTGCCCGGCAGGCCGGCGAAGTCGTCGTAGGCGTCCGGCAGATGAATTACGCGCTGCTCGATGAACGGCTTGTAGCCTTCGCGCGTTTCGTAGTCGCCCGAAGTCGGGCGCATGAAGAAATCCCGGCCCCAGAAGGCGCGCAGGTAAAAATTGAGCTTGCGCTGGTTGTCGATCAACAGCGTGCCGCGCCGCTCCTTCTGCAGCATTGCCTGGCTGTCGGCGCTCTTGAGATCGAAATACGCGAGTTGCGCCGGGAAATCGCGCATGTGCGCCTGCGCGCCCCACAGCGCCCACCGGCGCAGACCGCCGAGCGTGAGCTTGCCGAACAGCTCATCAAGATGCGCCAGCATCGGACGCAGGCCCCGCGGCACCTTGGCCGAGAGCTGGTGGATCAAGCCGAGATAGCCGCGCAGCAGCTCGGCGTCGCCGAGGCGGTTGGCGGCAGTCGGCAAGGTATCGAACATGAGCTGAATGACCTCGCCGCTCACCATCGAGGCGAGTTTCATGGCGCCGATGATGCAATCCTTGATGACATCTTCGCCGGCCTCCTTGGCGACGGCGGGCATGGCCTGGATATAGGTGATGACCAGTTCATTGCCGCGCCCGAGCTCGGCCAAGCCCTTTGCGCCTTCGAGCCAGTTGTGGAGGCCCTGCGGGCTCATCACACGCGCGGCTTCGTGGAAGCTCGCCGCGAGCGCGTCGCGCACGTGCGGATCCAGTTGCTGGAGTCGGTCTTTGTATTCGTCGAGGCTGATGGTCATGGCGGCATGCCCGGGAAGGCGAGGCCTTTCATTCGTCTTCGTCGTCGAGGTCGGGAGACCAGCCGAGCCCGCGCGCGCGTTTAACCGCCTCGTTATAAATGCGTTCGTGCCGCGCACGCAGCTCCGGCGGAAGCCGGCTGGCGAGATGGGCGTACGGTTCCCAGGCTTCGTGCACCTTGGCATACAGCTCGTCGAACTGCGGACGCTCCCAGCCCTCGCAGGTCTCCGCTTCCGGCAACAGCCCGAAGACCCACGCGTCCCGAATGATATGCCCGAGGTCGGTCATGCCGCCGTAGACGTCTTTGTGGATGCCGGGATACCTGATTTCGCCCATGGCGCGCGGACCGCGATTCAGAAATAGGTGTTGATCGCGGCATCCAGCGTATCGCGCATGTCCGGATCGTCGGTGATCGGACGCACCAGCGTCATCTGGCAGGCGGCGCGCGGCTCGATGCCGCGGGCGATCAGCTGGCCGGCATAGGCCAGCAGGCGCGTGGAGATGCCTTCGTCGAGGCCGTGACCCTTAAGATTGCGCGCGCGATGCGCGATCTGCACCAGTTTTTCCGCCGTGGCCTTGTCGACCTTGGTCTCGTGCTGGACGATCTCGGCCTCGATCCCGGCCTCCGGGTAATCGAAGTCGATGGCGCCGAAGCGCTGCTTGGTCGACTGTTTCAGGTCCTTCATCAGGCTCTGGTAACCCGGGTTATACGAGATCACCAGCTGGAAGTCCGGGTGGCAAGTCACGAGCTCGCCCTTCTTCTCGAGCGGCAGCTGGCGGCGGTGATCGGTGAGTGGATGGATCACGACGGTCGTGTCCTGGCGCGCTTCGACCACCTCATCGAGGTAACAGATCGCGCCGATGCGCGCCGCCACCGTGAGCGGACCGTCGTGCCACTTGGTGCCGCTGGCATCGAGGAGGAACCGTCCGACCAGGTCGCTCGCGGTCATGTCCTCGTTGCACGCCACCGTGATCAGCGGCTTCTTGAATTTCCACGCCATGTACTCAACGAAACGGCTCTTACCGCAACCGGTCGGGCCTTTCAGCATTACCGGCATGCGCGCGCTGTAGGCGGCTTCATACAGCTGCACTTCATTCGACACCGGCCGGTAATACGGTTCCTGTGCCACCAGGTACTGCACGACGCCGGCGGCGTCGTCGGTCTTGGCGCTGGTCGCTGCTTTGCTCATGTTCATCACCCTGGATAGGAAAGAAAAAGCCCCTGCCCGGACTTGCCGGACAAGGGCCATTTACGGCTCAGCGTGTCCGACGCTTACTTCATTTTGCCGCGGAAAATCACCATCGCGGCGCCTTGCGACTGCCTGTAATTGTCGTAACCAACCAGGCGCACATGGTTGTTCGGGTGTGCCTTGTGACAGGCCTCGGCCTCGGCCAGGATCCTGTCCACGCTGGTTTCGCCGAACATCGGCAGCTTCCACATGTACCAGTAGTAATCGAACGCGTTCTCCGGCTCGGTGTGCTCGATCGCCGGGTTCCATCCGCGCTTCACGATGTATTCCACCTGCTTGCGGATTTCATCGGTGTTCATCGCCGGCAGGTACGAGAAGGTCTCGAACTTGCGGCTCGCCACGTCGGTCAGGCTCGATTTGTAGTCTTGCATTTCGCTCATTGCTTTATCCTCAATTCGTTGACTGGATCCCGGATCGGGTCTGCGGCCCGTCCGGGATGACCTTGCGCTTAAAGCGCAAGGTCACTTGTGCGCCACGTCCAGCTTGTCCACCGTGTCGAACTCGAACTTGATCTCTTTCCACGTTTCCATGGCGATCTTCAGTTCCGGGCTTGACTGCGCGGCCTTGGTCAGGACGGCCTTGCCTTCCTTCTCGATGGGGATGCCCTGGTTGCGCGCCTCGACGCAGGCTTCCAGCGCCACGCGGTTGGCCGCCGCGCCCGCGGCGTTGCCCCACGGATGGCCGAGCGTGCCGCCGCCGAACTGCAGCACCGCGTCATCGCCGAAGATCGTGACCAGCGCCGGCATGTGCCACACGTGGATGCCGCCCGAGGCGACGGCGAACGCGCCGGGCATGGAGCCCCAGTCCTGGTCGAAGAAGATGCCGCGGCTGCGGTCTTCCTTCACGTACTTGTCGCGCAACAGGTCGATCCAGCCGAGGGTCGAGGCGCGATCGCCTTCGAGCTTGCCGACCACGGTGCCGGTGTGCAGGTGATCACCGCCCGAGAGGCGCAAGATCTTGGTCAGCACGCGGAAGTGGATGCCGTGGTGCGGGTTGCGGTCGAGCACGGCGTGCATGGCGCGATGGATGTGCAGCAGCATGCCGTTGTCACGGCACCAGTTGGCCAAGCCGGTGTTGGCGCAGAAGCCGCCGGTGATGTAGTCGTGCATGATGATCGGCGCGCCGATCGACTTGGCGTGCTCCGCGCGCTTGTACATCTCTTCCGGGGTCGGAGCGGTGACGTTGAGGTAGTGGCCCTTGCGCTCACCGGTTTCCTTCTCGGCCTTGTGGATTGCTTCCATGACGAAGTCGAAGCGCGCGCGCCAGCGCATGAAAGGCTGGCTGTTGACATTCTCGTCGTCCTTGGTGAAATCGAGACCGCCGCGCAGACACTCGTACACGGCGCGGCCGTAATTCTTGGCGGACAGGCCGAGCTTGGGCTTGATGGTGCAGCCGAGCAGCGGACGGCCGTACTTGTTCATGATGTCGCGCTCGACCTGAATGCCCTGGGGCGGCCCGCCGCAGGTCTTCACATAGGCGATCGGGAAGCGCACGTCCTCGAGACGCAGTGCGCGGATGGCCTTGAAGCCGAACACGTTGCCCACCAGCGAGGTGAACACGTTCACCACCGAACCTTCCTCGAACAGGTCGATGGGATAGGCCACGAAGGCGTAGAAGCAGGTATCGTCGCCCGGAACGTCTTCGATACGGTAGGCGCGGCCCTTGTAGTAGTCGAGGTCGGTAAGGAGGTCGGTCCAGACCGTGGTCCAGGTGCCGGTGGACGACTCGGCGGCTACCGCCGCGGCGGCCTCTTCGCGCGGCACGCCCGGCTGCGGCGTGATCTTGAAGCACGCCAGGATGTCGGTATCCAGCGGCTTGTAATCCGGCATCCAGTAGGTTTCGCGGTATTCCTTGACGCCCGCTTTGTACGTCTTCACTTTGCCTGACATAGAGGACTCCTCGTTAAAAATCGTTCGAATTCCGGGATTTCGCCCGTTTCCCCCGGGCGAACCTGTATCGTGGGCGCTAACCCTACTCTCCCCTTATCATAAATAACACTCACAATTTATGATTATTATGATAAGTTATTTCTTATATCTATATCGGGGCCGATACTTTGCACCTCACGCTGCGCCAACTCAAGGTCTTTGAAGCGGTCGCGCGTCACCTGAATTACACGCGCGCCGCCGAGGAGCTGCATCTCACCCAGCCGGCCGTGTCCATGCAGGTGAAACAACTGGAAGACAGCCTCGGGGCGGCGCTGTTCGAGCAGCTTGGCAAACGCATCCATCTGACCGAGTCCGGCCGCGAGGTCCTGGGTTACGCCCGCAATATCACCCAGCAGCTCGATGAGCTGGAAGCGGTGTTAAACCGCCAGAAGGGCCTGGCCGGTGGACGGCTGCGCATCTCGGTCGCCACCACCGCCAATTACTTCGTGCCGACCCTGCTCGGCAGTTTTTCCCGCCGCTACCCGGATGTCACCGTAAGCCTCGACGTCACCAATCGCGAAACCCTGTTGCGTCAGCTCGGCGAAAACCTGGTGGACCTCGTCATCATGGGCCGGCCGCCGGCGGAAGCCGACGTCGAGGCCGAAGTATTCCTGGAGAACCCGCTGGTCATCGTCGCGCCCCCGGAACATCCGCTCGCGCGCGCGAACAAGATTCCGCTGAAGCGTCTGCAGGAGGAAGTGTTCCTGGTGCGTGAGCTTGGCTCGGGTACGCGTATCGCCATGGAACGCTTCTTCACCGAGCGCGGCATGCACTTAAAAACCGGCATGGAGGTCGGCAGCAACGAGGCGATCAAACAGAGCGTGCAGGCGGGTCTGGGCTTGGGCCTGCTGTCGCGTGCCACGATCGAACAGGAACTGACGCTGAAACGTCTGGTCGTGCTCGATGTCGCCGAATTCCCCATTATGCGCCACTGGTATCTCGTGCACCGACGCGGCAAGCGCCTGTCCGCCGTGGCCGAAGCGTTCAGGCAGTTCATGCTCAAGGAAGCACACGGCCTGTTACAGGAACACTCGAAACCCGCGCGCACCGGCGAAACCAAAAATAAAAAGGGCAGCTCGCGCCGCCCTTGATGAAGGTATCGTTAGCAATCCAGTCAGCGCCGCGTCCGCCGCGCGATCCCGACCAAACCAAGCAAGCCCGAACCAAACAGCCACACCGCCGGCGGAATGGGGACGACGTTCTCGCTGACGACGAACTGGAAGTACTGGTTCAAGGGAAAGGTGTTGGCGCCCATGGTGGCATCGAACGTCGCTTGATCGAACCCGAGGAAAGGGTCGACCGCCGCGCCGCACGTGGCGGAACCTGTGATCGAGATTGCACTACAAGCTGCGGTTATGCTCACGCCAGCGTCAGAGTTCACGGGGACATTCACAGAGATTGTCTTGTCGAAACCACCTGTATTCGTATCTAAAAAGCCGAACTGGAATCCCTGTTGGGACGGGCCCACTCCGCCACCGAGGTAGGCGCTTCCCTCGGCTTCCGCACCCGCAGTCACATTGCCATAAGCGTTCAGGCCGCTGGCCGTGGCGTAGCCCTCGCCTTGCGCGCTGAACAGCACGGGTACACCTGCCGACGGCCACACCGGGACCGGTTTGAGCAACTGGATCTGAAACCAGTACTTGGCAGAGGCATTAAAGCCCGCGCTACCGCCACCGGTTGCCTCCGCGTTCCCGTTGACATTACCGATGAACGGAAATCCCGAACCGAATCCGGTATTGCCGTGGGCCACGGCGGTCGCGGATCCGCCGCCCGGAATTGAGACGCTGAGATCGCATGCGCCATCTTGTCCATACGGCAAATCCGACAGTCCTCCACTGTCAGTTGATGAACCAGCTTGGCAACTCCATGCAAGGCTAGTTGTGGCGACCGGGACCGCGGACGCCAGCGACGGCCAGAGAGACCACGTAGCGGCCAGAACAAGAACCAGCACCAAACGCGAATTGTCGCGATCGGTCCCGACGAACCTGCTGTTGATTTTGTCGCTCATGACACGTCCTCCTGAAAGCTGACGATTCAAATCACGCCGTGCGCACCTTGCGCCGCGCGATGCCGACCAAGCCGAGCAGCCCTGAACCGAACAGCCACACCGCCGGCGGGATCGGCACCGTGGCCGGCTCGAGAAACCCGGTGCCGTTCAGGGCGAAGGTCTTGCCTTCGAGATAGCTGTTGCCGGCAAGTGTCGGGTCGTAATAGATGTTGAAGTCGCTGGTGATGCTGGAGAGCTGGGACAGACCGCCGCCGAGATCGAACAGGCCGACGTAGAGCGCCGCCCCTGGATTTGCATTGCCGTCCCACAGATGCGTGCTCACGCCCGAGCTAAGCGTGAAGTCGCCCCAGGCAAAGTTGTTGGTGTAGCCGCTGTAGAGCGCGCCGAGGTCGGCGCCGGCGAGATACAGGTTCTGCGTGCCGGCGCCGTTCAGGATAAGGCTTGCGTCGCGCGTGTTCCACAGCGTGTTCTGCAGGCTGCGGTTTTCAAAGGTGCCACCCACGAAGAAACTGTCGTTCGCGTTGCCGACCCAGTAGCCGCTGTTGTTGATGAGCACGTTATTGAACAACAGAGTTGCGGGATCGGCCACGAGGTGGCCGGATTCAGTATAACTCCCGTTGATGGCGACCACGGTATTGGTGGCCTTGATCGTGCCCGTGTTGATGACAGCGCCGGAGACAATGCGCACACCGGCGCCACTCAGGTTGAAGTTGCCGGCGTTCTAGACGTCGGCGCTCAACGCGCCGCCGGAATAGTTCACTGTACCGTTGACGCTGTTGTAGACATTGCCGGCCGTGAGCGTGCCGCCGGCGACGTTGACTGTGCCGCTGCCACCTCCCGCTCGGCCATTGGTGATAGCCGCAGCGGTAACGCTGCCGCCACTTAGAGTGTAAGTGCCGCTGCCGCCGGCGCCGTAGCCGAGCGCAAGCGCAACGGTGACCGAGTTCGTTCCGCCGCTCTGAGTAAAGCTGCCGGTGCCGGAGTAGCCGATGTATTCGGTATTACCGACCGTGAGGCTGCCGCCGCTCAGGTTATAGCTGCCACTGCCGTTCGAGCCGAGGTACATGACCGAGCCGCCGCTGTGTGTGCCGCCACTCTGGGTGAAGCTGCCAGTGCCATAGGAACCGATGAATTCAACACTGGCCGTGGTGAGGCTGCCGCCGCTCAGTGTATAGCTGCCGTTACCGCTGGCGCTGACACCGATAGCCATACTATTGACGTTGTGTGTGCCACCGGTCTGGGTGAGGCTGCCGATGCCGGAAGAGCCGATGCCTTCGGAGTTGGCCGTCAGCGTCTTGCCCGCGCCCAGCGTGAAGCTGGCGTTCGAACCCGAGGCCACCGCGATCCCCAGGTTGTCGACGTCAATTGCGTTGCCCGCGACATTGAGCGTCCCGCCGTTGAGGATGAAGCTGCTGTTGCCGGCACCGTTCACGATGTTGCCGCCGACATTAATCGTTCCGCCGGAGAGTGTGTAACTGCCGCTGCTGCCGGAATTGACGCCGAGAGCGAGGTTTCCGGTTACGGTGTGTGTCCCGCCACTATGGGTGATACTGCCGGCCCCGGAAATACCGATGCTTTCGGTACCGACCGTGAGCGTCTTGCCGGCGACCAACGTGTAACTGCCGTTCGAACCCGAGGCATTTCCGACATTGAAGTAATCCACGTCAATAGAACTGCCCGAGACATTGAGCGTACCACCGTCGAGATTGAAGGTGCCGGTGCCAGCGCCGTTGACGATGTTGGTATTGATATTGAGCGTACCGCCCGCGAGCGTGTAGCTGCCGCTGCCGCCGGGCCCATCACCAAGAGTAAGACTGTAATTGGAATGCGTCCCGCCGTTTTGGGTGAAGCTACCACTACCGTAATAACCGACAGCTTCGGAACCGGTCTCGAGGCTGCCGCCATTCAGGGTAAAGCTGCCGTGGCCCGTGGAATTGTTGCCGATATAAAGACTGCTGCTGGTATGCGTTCCACTGTTCTGAGTGATGCTGCCGGTGCCGTAATCGCCGATGACTTCGACCCCGGCGGTCAGGGTCTTGCCGGCGCCCAAGGTGTAGCTGCCGTTCGAACCCGAGGCATGTCCGATATAGAAGTAGCCGATGTCGATCGAGCTGCCGGAGACATTAAGCGTGCCGCCGTCGAGATTGAAGAACCCGTAATAATTGGAGACGATGTTGCCGCCGACATTGAGAGTACCGCTCGCGAGCGTGTACGTTCCCCGACCGGTGAGATTAAGCGTGGGCGAAGCATCAACAAGCGCAAGATCGCCGTTGACCGTGTGGGTGCCGCCAGTCTGGGTGAAGGTGCTAGTGCCGGCCGGACCGATGGTTACCGAACTGGTCGTAAGACTGCCGCCGCTCAGGGCGTAGCTGCCGTTGCTCGTGGAGGTACGACCGAGAATAAGCGCACCGTTGACGGTGTGCGTCCCGCCGCTCTGGGTGAAGCTGCCGGTGCCGGAGTTGCCGATGTATTCGTATCCCGCCGTGAGGCTGCCGGTGCCGGAGAGGTTGTAGGTGCCGTTCGACCCGCTGCTTTGGCCAAGATACAAAGACCCCGTCACATTGTTGCTGCCGGCGCTGAGGGCATAACTGCCGGT
>Ga0187775_10000130_pt1 | contig 17136 bp, 19 predicted proteins | sample 0216_BV02_MP12_1_FD_132441 | JGI IMG/M metagenome (GOLD analysis project Ga0187775, IMG submission 132441) | Tropical peat soil microbial communities from peatlands in Department of Meta, Colombia - 0216_BV02_MP12_10_MG | ecosystem: Environmental > Terrestrial > Soil > Wetlands > Peat | place... | reverse complement strand
GTGGGAGCAGGCTGCAGCGCAGCGGCGCGCCGGCGCGACCGCGCGTTTCACGCTGGTCGAACTGTTTGCCCAGCCGGAGGTGCGCCGCAGGGCGATCCTCGCGTTCCTGATGTCGCTCAGCACCACCGTCGCATGGTGGGGCATCTCTGCGTTCCTGCCGCCCTACGTCGCTTCGGCGGCGGCGAAGGCCGGCCTCGCCGGGCCGCAGTGGGCGAGCTACGCGGGGATGTCCTACAACGCCGGCGCGATTGCCGGATACATCAGCCTGGGCTTCCTCGCCGATCTCTACGGTCGCAAGCGCGTTACGCTCGCGTACTTCGCGCTCGCGTTCCTGTCGACGCCTCTGGTGTTCCTGTGGACTCACGACCTCGGCCTGCTCCTGGTCGCCGCCTGCGTGAACGGCTTTTTCACGCTCGGGCTCTACGGATGGATGCCGGTGTGGCTGCCGGAGCTTTTCCCGACGCATGCGCGAGCGACAGGCGCGGCCTTCGCGTTCAACACGCCGCGCTTCATCGCGTGGATCGGACCGCTCGTGGCGGGAACGCTGATCGCGAGCTTCGGCGGATTCGGAAACGCCGCCATGATGATTGCGGTGATCTACTTCCTCGGTCTGGCGAGCGCGCCGTTCCTGCCGGAGACCGCCGGCAAACCGCTGCCGGAGAGCGTCTAGCCCGACTTTGGGTCCTCGGTGGCTCCTCACCCCGCCGGCGCGCTGAATTGCATCTGCGGAAGCTGCGCCATGGGCACGCGAAGCTCCTCCGGCATCGGCGCGCGCCGCGCCGCAGCAAGCAGCTCGCCGCTGAGCGCCTCACGCACGAACAGCGCCGCGCAGGGTGTAAGCCGTCCGCCCCTCGCGTGTCCGAGGCCCCATTGCCTGCGCAGCGGGAAGTCTTGCACGTCTAGACGCGCGATCACTCTCGAGTCCACGAACGGCCGCGCGGCGCTCTCCGGCAGCAGCGCGATCCCCAAGCCTTGCGCTACGGCTTCGGCCACCGCGTCGTTGCCGGTCAGCTCCGCGCGCGCGGCGGGGTGCAGCCCGCGCGACTGGAGCGCGGCGAGCATCATGGCGCGCAGGCTCGACCCTGGCTCGCGCAGCACGATCGCCTCGTCCGCGAGCGATGCGAGCGGGATCCGCCGGGCTTTCGCCAAAGGGTGTCCCGAGCGCGCGTACAGAAAGAGCAGCTCCGTCGCCACCGGATGCAGCTCCAGGCCGGGACGATCGTCAGGGACGTGAGCGAGGACGACCTCGTCTCCTGCGACTGCCAGCTCCTGCGAAGGGCTGACCCGCAGCGTCGACTGGACGCCGGGATAGCGTACGCAGAATGCGGCGAGCAGGCGCGCTGCGAGGTGGCGCGCACCGGGCGCAGCGGCGATGCGAAGGGCGTCGGCTTGCGGCGCCCGCAACTCCGCGAGACGGCTTTCCGAACGCACGAGCACCGCGATCAGCTCGTTGCACATCGCGATCAGCTCGCGCCCGGCGGGCGTAGGCAGGAGCTGGCGTCCCCGCTGCTCGAACAACTTGAGGTCAAGCGCTTCGGAAAGCTTTCTGATCTGCGTGGAGGCTGTCGGCTGCGCGAGATGCAGCTCCTCCGCCGCGCGCGTGACGCTGCCCAGCCGGGCAACGGCCTCGAACACCATCATTTGCGGGAATAACCCGTGCCGGAAGTAGCGGCGCAGAACCTTGCTGGGATGGGGCATGGTCGGCTCCTTCGTCCATCAGCGACGCGCCCGCGGACCACTTTCGGCTCGCGGGACCCTGAGCCCGGTCATCCGGCATCGCCGCCGAACCGACCGGCCCCAAGTCTCGCTTGCAGCTCGCGCTGCCGAGGCGACCGGGGTTTGCACCCGTGCTGACGACCGCCCCGCGAAGAAGCTACTCCCCTAGGGAATTGCGCTACTAGCCTACCAGTATCCGCCTCGCGGGGCAAACTCCATTGCGTTTCGCGATGCCTGCATCGCAGCGAATAATGCATCGCGAAACGCGATTAAGTCATTGCGAAGCTTCATTTTTCTTCGCCCGCATGGTCCGACACAATGAATCCGGGAAGCAACAGGAGGAGATCGCCGTGGACGTAATCCTGACTTCGGAATTCTGGTCGACGCTTGCGGCCATCGTCGTCATCAATCTGGCCCTGTCCGGCGACAACGCCATCGTCATCGCGCTCGCGGCGCGCAAGCTGCCCGAGAACCTTCAGCGGCGCGCCATTCTACTGGGATCGTTTGGCGCGGTAACCGTGCGCGTGACCCTCACCGCGGCGGTGCTGTGGGTTCTGACGGTGCCGGGCCTGCGCTTCGCCGGTGGCCTGTTGCTGGCCTGCATCGCCTACCAGTTGCTCACGGGCGACGGCGAAGGCGGCAAGGACATCGCACCGGTGTCCGGTTTCTGGGGCGCGATACGCACCATCGTGGTGGCCGACGCGGCGATGGGATTGGACAACGTGCTCGGCGTCGCGGGCGCGGCCGGCGGCAGCTTGCTGCTGGTGATCCTCGGCCTTGCCATCAGCATTCCGATCGTGGTTTGGGGCAGCGCCATGATACTGACATCGATCCAGCGCTTTCCGGGGCTGCTCTATCTCGCGGGCACGGTGCTCGCGTGGACGGCGGCAACAATGCTCACGGAGGAGCCGCTCGTGCACGAGTTGCTCAACGACCGCGCTGCCGCGGCTCCCGCGGTATACGTCGCCATCGTCGGCGGCACCCTGGGATTCGCCTGGCTGCACAACCGCCGCACGGCAATCCGGGCACACACGGAGGTACTGCAATGAAATATCTCATTCCCGTTGACTCGTCCAAGGCGGCGCTCGCTCCGATCGAGCATCTGATCGCCGCGAAGCGCCGCGGAGTGCAGATCCAGGCCCTGCTGCTCAACGTGCAGCATCCGTTCAGCCGTCGCGTCTCGGAGCTCTCGGGTGAGGCCGACCGGGAGGCCCTGCATGCCGAGCGGAGCCGTTCGGCGATGGCGTCGGCTATCGAGCTGCTGTCGCACGCCGGGATCCCTTTCCGCGCCATGACGGACGTCGGATCTCCAGCCGAGCGGATCGCGGCCCTCGCGGAATCGCAACGGGTGGACGAGATCCTGATGGGCGTCCGCCGCCACCCGCGGTGGCTGCAATGGCTGCTGCCGTCCATGCCGCGGGCCATCGTCGCCCTAACGGACGTGCCGGTTCTCGTCCTGGGACGCGGTGCGGCGAGCAGCGTCCAAGGCTACCTGTTCTGGGCGAGCCTCGCGGGAGCGGCAGGGCTCGCCGCGCTCCTCCTCGCGGCGGACTGAACCTCGGAAAGACTGCTCTCAGCCGAGCTTCGCGCGAAAGTGATCCCAGGTGCGCTTGAACAGCCCCGCGTTCCACAGCTTCTCGCGGCACAGCGCGATCTCCTCGTCGCTGAACACGTAGGGCTTGCCGATCTGAAGCGCCATGTACTGGCGGTACGAGTTCTCTTCCATGTAGTTCGCGAGCACGAAGGCCTCGACGATGTCCTTCCCCACGGTCACCGCGCCGTGGGACTTCATCAGCGCCGCGGGGCGGTCGCCCAGCGTCGCCGCGAGCCGGTCGGCCATGGCGCGGTTGTTGATCGAGTTGGGCGAGTCGAGCAGCGGCACGGGATGGACGAGCGCCCCCTGCGCGTACACCGGCTTGTAGCTCTCGCCGACCATGGTGAGGAAGGTCGACCACTTGGGATGCGCGTGCACGATCGCGCGCACGTCGGGCCGCACGCGGTAGATGCCGCAGTGCAGGTGACGCTCCAGAGGCGCGTTCCCCCTGCCCTCGAGCTGGTTCGCCTCGAGGTCGATTGCGCAGATGTCGTCGATCGTGAGGCTCGAGCGCTGGCACGAGCCGATGTTGATGAGCACGCGGTCGTCGTCGAGCCGGATGCTGCAGTGGCCGTTGTAGTCGATGATGTCCGAGCGCTCGAGCATGCGGATGCAGTCGACCAGCTGCTGCTTCAGCTGGGGCAGGGAGGTGGCGCCTCCGACTTCCTTCAGCTCGGGCTGTGACATGCCGCTCACCTCACCATTTCACCTGGCTGCGCACCATCGTACGCCACAGATGCCAGGCGCGCATGCCCGCACCGAGGTTGAGGGCGTCGGCGAGCCGGCCCTCCTCGGGATCGAGCGCGGCGATGGGCTTGCCCCCGCCGAGCGCGCTCGTCCAGTGCTGGATGCGCGCGTTCACCTCCGTGTACACGGCGCGGAACACCGCGGCCTCGAGCGAGGGCCCGCAGGCGACGCTGCCGTGCGCCCGCATGAGCACGATGTCCTGCCTTCCCATTACCTCGGAGAGCGCCACGCCCTTGGCGCCGTCGCTCACCAGCAGGTCGGTCGCGCCGAATTTCTCGCGGATGTCGAACACCGGCACGCCCGCGGCGATGAACGCCGCGTTGTGGAACATCGCGCGCATCGGCACGTCGACGAGCCCGAAGGGAATCACAGAGGGCGAGTGGCTGTGCACGACCGCCATGACCTCCGGCCGCGCCTTGTAGATCTCGCCGTGGATGAAGCGCTCGAGGAAGCTTCCGCGACCCGCGGCGTTGCAGGGCCGGCTGTCGAGGTCGTACTCGATGATGTCCTTGGGCGTGACCAGCGCCGGCGCGAGCGCGCGCGCCATCAAGTAGCGGTCCCGCGCGGACGGATGGCGCATCGACACGTGGCCGAAGCCGTCGACTACGCCCTGCGCGGCGAGGATGCGGCTCGCCGCCGCGAGATCGGCGATGCGCTCGGCCAGGACCTTGCCCCCGGATTTCGGTGAGTCGCCCGACGGCGACTGGCGCTTCGGTTTCGGCATGGCTTACCTTGTGGATTCGGCGGGAGCGATGATATCCGGAATCGGCCGGGAGAGTAGAATGTCGCGGCGCGCGCGGCCATGCAGTCGATCATCTCCGTAGCAGACCTCTCCAAGACCTACGCCTCCGGCTTCAGGGCGCTGAAGAACGTCAACCTCGAGATCCGGCGCGGCGAGATCTTCGCGCTGCTGGGTCCGAACGGGGCCGGCAAGACCACGCTCATCAGCATCATCTGCGGGATCGTCAACGCGACCCAGGGGAGGATCACGGTCGACGGCCACGACATCGTGCGCGACTACCGCGCCTCGCGCTCCCTCATCGGGCTGGTTCCCCAGGAGCTCACGACTGACGCCTTCGAGTCGGTATGGAACACGGTCTCGTTCAGCCGCGGCCTGTTCGGCAAGCCCGCGAATCCCGCGCACATCGAGAAGGTCCTCAAGGACCTGTCGCTGTGGGACAAGAAGGACGCCAAGGTGATGACGCTCTCGGGCGGAATGAAGCGGCGCCTGCTCATTGCCAAGGCGCTTTCGCACGAGCCGCGCGTGCTCTTCCTCGACGAGCCGACTGCGGGCGTCGACGTGACGCTGCGCCAGGAGATGTGGAAGCTCGTGCGCGAGCTCCAGGTCGGCGGAGTCACCATCATCCTCACCACGCACTACATCGATGAGGCCGAGGAGATGGCCGACCGCGTCGGCGTGATCAACAAGGGCGAGATCATCCTGGTCGAGGAGAAGACGACGCTCATGCGCAAGCTCGGCAAGAAGCAGCTGACGCTGCACCTCGAGCCCGCGCTGGAGGTCGTTCCGCCGGAGCTCTCCGCGTACAAGCTCGAGCTCGCCGCCGGCGGCTCGCAGCTCGTATACACCTACGACGAGCGGGGCGAGTCCGCGGCGATTGCGGCGCTGCTCGAGGACCTGACAGAGTGCGGCATCCGCTTCAGGGACCTGCAGACGACGCAGAGCTCGCTCGAGGACATCTTCGTCACGCTGCTCGCGGAGAAGAGGACGGCATGAACGTCTACGCGATCCGGGCGATCTACGTGTTCGAGATGGCGCGCGCCCGGCGCACGCTGATGCAGAGCCTCGTCTCGCCGGTGATCTCGACGGCCCTCTACTTCGTCGTGTTCGGCGCGGCGATCGGCGGGCGCATCCCCCAGGTCGAGGGCGTGAGCTACGGCGCCTTCATCGTGCCCGGCCTCGTCATGCTGTCGCTGCTTACTCAGAGCGTGTCCAACGCCTCCTTCGGCATCTACTTCCCGAGATTCGTCGGCACCATCTACGAGCTGCTCTCCGCTCCGGTGTCCTACCTGGAGATCGTCGTCGCCTACGTCGGCGCCGCCGCGACCAAGTCGGTGGTCCTGGGACTCGTGATCCTCGCGACCGCCGCCTTCATCGTGCCGCTCAAAATCGAGCACCCGGTTTGGATGGTCGCCTTCCTCGTGCTGACCTCGGTGACCTTCTGCCTGTTCGGCTTCATCATCGGCATCTGGGCGGACGGTTTCGAGAAGCTCCAGGTCATTCCGCTCCTCATCATCACGCCGCTGACCTTCCTCGGCGGCAGCTTCTACTCGATCAACATGCTGCCGCCCTTCTGGCAGACGGTCTCGCTGTTCAATCCCGTCGTGTACCTGGTGAGCGGCTTCCGCTGGAGCTTCTACGGGCTCGCCGACGTCGAGGTCTGGGTGAGCTTGGGCATGACCGGCGTGTTCCTCGCCGCGTCGCTGGCCGTCATCGCCTGGATCTTCAGGACCGGGTACCGCCTCAAGACCTGAGTTGACAAGGCGGCTGTTTGTATTTAACCTATAGGTTAAATATGAATGCCGACCCCCTCAGCGCCACCTTCGCCGCCCTCGCCGACCCCACCCGTCGCGCCATCCTCGCGCGCCTTGCGTCGGGCGAGACCTCGGTGCTCGACCTCGCCAAGCCCTTCGAAATCAGCCTGCCGGCGGTGTCCAAGCACCTGAAGGTGCTCGAGCGCGCCGGCCTCATCGAGCGCGGCCGCGAGGCGCAGTGGCGCCCCTGCCGGCTGCAGGCGAACCCGCTCAAAGGCGTCGCCGACTGGGTCGAGTTCTACCGGCGCCACTGGGAGGAGAGCTTGAGCAGGCTGGACAGCTACCTCAAGGAGCTTCAGCGCAAGGACAGAGAAACCCGCAAGGAGAAACGAGATGAACGCAAAAAGTAACCTGGCGACGCAGGATGAGGCGCTCGTCGTCGAGCGCGTCTTCGACGCCCCCGTCGCGCTGCTGTGGAAGGCGCTCACCGACATCGACGACTTGAGGCACTGGTTCCTCGATATCCGCGAGTTCGCGCCGCGGATCGGCTTCGAGTTCCAGTTCTACGCCGGAAAGGACCAGACGAAGTACTTGCACGGCTGCAAGGTAACCGAGGTGGTTCCCAACAAGCGCCTCGCCTACACCTGGAGGTACGGGGGCTACGAAGGGGAGTCGCTGGTGACCATCGAGCTGTTCGCGGAAGGGAAGAGGACGCGGCTGCGCCTGACACACACCGGCCTCGAGACCTTCCCTCCGATCGCGGCCTTCGCAAGAGCGAACTTCCTCGCGGGCTGGACCCAGATCGTCGGCACGAACCTGAAGACCTTCGTCGAGACGCGGCGCGGCGAGAGACTCCTCGGCGAGCGCGAGATCGTCGCGACGCGCGTCTTCGACGCGCCGCGCGAGCTGGTGTGGAAGGTGTGGACCGATCCGGAGCACATCGGCAAGTGGTGGGGGCCGAACGGTTTTCGCACCACGACCCACAGCATGGACCTCAGATCCGGCGGCCACTGGAGCTACGTCATGCACGGCCCGGACGGGCGCGACTACAGGAGCCGCGTGACCTATATCGAGGTGGTAAAGCCGGAGCGGCTGGCGTACAAACAAGCGAGCGAGGCCGACGCCGCGGTCAACCACGACGTCACCGTGACCTTCCGCGAGCAGGACGGCCGGACCCGGGTCGACATGCGCATGGTCTTCGCCTCGGCCGAGGCCCGCACCCATGTCATCGAGGCGTACGGCGCCTTCGAAGGCCTGAAGCAGCACTTGGCTCGCCTCGAGGGTTACCTCGAGAAGGCCTGGCTTTTCAACCAGTTAGGCCCGCACGTCCGGCGCGTCGATTTTGGCGTAACCCGTTCGTCGTAGAGTTGCGAGCGGGGCTTTCCTGCTCCCGACCGCGAGGAGAAGACCATGCGCTTCATGATGATCGTGAAGGCCACGAAGGACAGCGAAAAGGGCGTCATGCCTTCCGAGAAGTTGATCAATGAGATGCAGAAATACCACGAGGAGCTGCAGAAGGCGGGCGTGCTGCTCGACGGCAGCGGGCTCAAGCCCAGCAGGCACGGCTGGCGCGTGAAGTACGCGGGCGGCAAGCGCACCGTCGTCGACGGGCCCTTCGCCGAGGCGAAGGAGCTCGTCGCAGGGTACACGCTCATCCAGGTGAAGTCGCGCGAGGAAGCGATGGAGTGGGCGCGGCGCTTCCCGAACCCGTCGATCGACGGCGGCGAGGCCGAGCTCGAGGTCAGGCCGCTGTACGAGCTCGAGGACTTCGGCGACAGCGAGGGCATCCAGCGCTTCCGCGAGATGGACATGCAGCTGAAGAAGAAATAGCAAGCGAGGATCATGACCCTCGACAACCGCAAGCGCTGGCTCGCCCTCGTCGTCCTGTGCCTGGGCGAGCTGATGATCGTGCTCGACACGACCATCGTGGGGGTCGCCCTCCCCTCGATCCGCGAGGACCTGCGCTTCACCGAGGCGACGCTGGTATGGGTGGTGAACGCCTACATGCTCACCTACGGCGGGTTCCTCTTGCTCGGCGGGCGCCTCGGCGACCTCTACGGCCAGCGGCGCCTGTTCGTCGGCGGGGCGCTGTTCTTCACCGCCGCGTCTCTTGCGTGCGGGCTCGCAACATCGCAATGGATGCTGGTCGGGGCGCGCTTCGCGCAAGGGCTGGGCGGCGCGGTCGTGTCCTCGATCGCGCTCTCGCTCATCATGAACCTGTTCCAGGAGCCCGCCGAGCGCGCCAGGGCGATGGGCGTCTACGGCTTCGTGTGCGCGGCCGGCGGCTCGATCGGCGTGCTGGTCGGCGGTCTCCTGACGAGCGGTTTCAACTGGCACTGGATCTTCCTCGTCAACCTGCCGATCGGCGGGGCGGTCTGCGCCTCCTGCGTCGCGCTCCTTCCGGACGACCGGCCGGAGGCGCGCGGCCAGCGCCTCGACGTCGCCGGGGCCATCCTCATCACCCTGTCGCTGATGCTCGCCATCTACGGCATCGTGAACGGCAACGGTGCCGGCTGGGTCTCGGCGCAGACGCTGGGCTTCATCGGAGCGGGCGTCGCGCTGTTCGCCGTGTTCCTGCTCGTCGAGGCCTTCGCCAAGGCCCCGCTCATGCCGCTCGGGTTGTTCCGCCTGCGCAATCTGTCTAGCGCGAGCGTGATCGGGGCGCTGTGGTCGGCGGCGATGTTCGCCTGGTTCTTTCTCTCGGCGCTCTACATGCAGCTCGTGCTCGGCTACAGCCCGCTGCACGTCGGCCTCGCGTTCCTGCCCGCGAACCTGATCATGGCGGCGTTCTCGCTGGGAATCTCGGCGAAGATGGTCATGCGCTTCGGGAACCGCCTCCCGCTCGCGGTGGGCCTTGCGCTTGTCACCGTCGGGCTTGCGCTGCTCGCGCTCGCTCCGGTCGAGGGCAATTTCCTGCTGCACGTCCTGCCCGCGATGACGATGCTGGGCATCGGCTGCGGCATGGCGCTCAACCCCATCCTGCTCGTCGCGATGGGCGAGGTCGAAGCGAGCGAGTCCGGCCTCGCCTCGGGTGTGGTCAACACGGCGTTCATGCTCGGCGGCTCGCTCGGGCTCGCGGTGCTCGCGAGCCTTTCGGCGGCGCGGACCGGAGACCTGCTTGCGGCGGGCACCGCGATGCCCGGTGCGCTCCACGGCGGCTACCAGCTCGCCTTCGTCTTCGGCACGATCTTCGCGGGCATCGCGGCGCTGCTCTCGGGGGTACTGCTGCGTGCGCCCCGCCTTTCGCCCTCGTACAAAGGAGCCTAGCGATGCGGAAGATCACCCCGTTTCTCTGGTTCGACACCCAGGCGGAGGAAGCGGCGAAGTTCTACGTTTCGATCTTCCCGAAGTCGAAGATCCTGAAGACCGCCCGCTACGGCGAGGCCGGCCCGGGACCCGAGGGCAGCGTAATGACGGTCGAGTTCGAGCTCGACGGCCAGCGCCTGGTCGCGCTGAACGGCGGTCCGGTGTTCAAGCTGTCCGAGGCATTCTCACTATCGGTCGACTGCAAGGACCAGAAGGAAGTGGACCATTACTGGGAGAAGCTCTCGCGGGGCGGGCAGGAATCAATGTGCGGCTGGCTGAAAGACAGGTACGGTCTGTCGTGGCAGATCGTTCCCACGGTCTTGCCGAAATTGCTGGGCGACCCGGATCCCAGGAAGGCGAAGCGCGCGATGGAGGCGATGCTGAAAATGAAAAAGCTCGACATTGCGGCCCTCGAGGCCGCTGCGAAGGAGAAGTCATGAAAGAACCGCGTTATGGCTGGGTCATGGTGGCGCTCGGCGCCTTCATGACCTGCATCTCCGCCGGAGCCATGTTCTCGCTCGCGGTGTTCCTGCGCCCGATCACCGAGGCTACCGGCTGGTCGACCACCGCCGTCTCGACCGCGATGACGCTCAACTTCCTCGCGATGGGCGCGGCCGGCTTTGGCTGGGGCACGCTCGGCGACCGCATCGGACCGCGGCCCGTGATGCTCGCGGGCGCGGTGCTGCTCGGGCTCGGGCTCTTCCTCGCGAGCCACGCGCAAACCCCGCTCCAGTTCCAGCTCACCTTCGGCCTGCTCGTAGGGATCGCGGTCGGCAGCTTTTTCTCGCCGATGATCGCCGCCGTCATGGGCTGGATCAGCGAGCACCGCGGGCTCGCCGTGTCGCTGGTGTCGGTCGGCGTCGGGGTCGCGCCGATGACCATGTCGCCGTTCGCGGCCTGGCTCATCACGCAGATGGACTGGCGCGCCGCGCAGCAGGTCATCGCCGCGCTCGTGTGGGCGACGCTCGTTCCGGCGGCGCTCTTCGTGCGCCGGCCCCCCGCTGCTGCGGCGGCGGAACCGTCGGCCGCCGAAGGTCCGCAGGGCAGCCTGCGCGACGCGTTCTTCTCGGCGCCCTTCGTCGTCCTCGCCCTCACCTTCTTCTGCTGCTGCGCGGCGCACGCCGGCCCGATCTTCCACACCGTCACCTACGCCCAGACCTGCGGCCTCGCGCCGCTCGCCGCCGTGACGATCTACAGCGTCGAGGGCCTCGCCGGGCTCGGCGGGCGCCTCGCGCTCGGCGTCCTCGCGGACCGCCTCGGCGTGAAGCGCGTGCTCATCGCCGGCCTCGGGATCCAGGCGCTCGCCGCGTTCGCGTTCATCTCTGCCTCGCAGCTCGGAGAGTTCTATGCCGTCGCCGCGACGTTCGGCTTCGCCTACGGGGGCGTGATGCCGCTGTACGCGGTGCTGGCGCGCGAATACTTCGGGCAGAAGATCCTCGGCGGGGTGTTCGGCGCCGCCGCGATGGTGTCGAGCCTTGGTATGGCGGCCGGGCCGGCGATCGGCGGCTGGATCTTCGACACCTTCGGCCGCTACACCTGGATGTACGTCTACTCCGGCGCGATCGGGCTCGGAGCCGTCGCGATCGCGCTCGCGTTCCCGCCCTTTCCCAGAGCAGCAAGAGCACTCAATCCCAGCTAAGGAGGCCATCATGTACGTCGACGCAGTCGTAGTGCCCGTTCCGAAGAGAAAGCTCTCCGAGTATCGCAGCATGGCGCGCAGGTCGGGCAAGGTGTGGCGCGATCACGGAGCGCTGCAGTATCTGGAGTGCGTGGCCGATGACGTGAAGCCCGGCAAGCGCACCTCCTTCCCGCAGAGCGTGAAGCTCAAGTCGGGCGAGACCGTGGTGTTCGCCTACATCGTCTACAAGTCGCGCGCGCAGCGCGACCGCGTCATGAAAAAGGTCTTCAAGGACAAGCGCCTCGCGGACATGATGGACCCGAAGAAGCTCCCGTTCGACGGCAAGCGCATGTTCTGGGGCGGGTTCAAGCCTCTGGTCCAGGTCTAGGAAACCGCCATGCGATTCATGATGATCGTCATTCCCAGGGGCTACGAAAAAGCCGGGCCAGGCGCGATGCCGGACGCGAAGCTCGTCGCCCAGATGACGAAGTTCAACGAGTCGATGCAGAAAGCGGGCGTGATGCTTTCGGGCGACGGTCTGCATCCGCCCTCGATGGGCGCGCGCGTCGCCTTCGCGGGCGGCAAGCCCAAGGTGATCGACGGCCCGTTCACCGAAGCGAAGGAAGTGATCGGCGGCTTCTGGATGATCCAGGCGAAGTCGAAGGCGGAGGCGATCGAATGGGCGAAGCGCTGCCCCATGCCCGACGGCGACGTCATCGAGATTCGCCAGGTGCAGGAGTTCGAGGACTTTCCGGCGGATGTGCAGGAAGCCGCCGGCGGCGTGAAGAAGCGCTAGCTTGGCGTCGGCCACCCACGCGGCGGTCGACGCAATCTGGCGGATCGAATCCGCCAAGATCGTCGCCGCGCTCGCCCGAATGACCCGCGACGTCGGCCTGGCGGAGGAGCTGGCGCAGGAGGCGCTCGTCGCGGCGCTCGAGAAGTGGCCCGGATCGGGCGTGCCCGACAAGCCGGGCGCCTGGCTCATGGCCGCCGCCAGGAACCGCGCGCTCGATCATTTCCGTCACCGCAAGCTCGCCGAGGAGAAGCACGAGCAGATCGCGCGCGAGTCGGAGGAAGGTTTCACGCCCGACTTCGACGCGGCCCTGGAAGACGACATCGGCGACGACCTGCTGCGGCTCATCTTCACCGCCTGCCACCCGGTGCTCTCGACCGAGGCGCGCGCCGCGCTGACGCTGAAGCTCCTGTGCGGGCTCACCACCGAGGAGATCGCGCGCGCGTTCCTCGTGCCGGAGGCGACCGTCGCGCAGCGCATCGTGCGGGCGAAGCGGACCCTGTCGGAAGCGCGGGTGCCGTTCGAGGTTCCGCGCGGCGAGGAATTGAGCGCGCGCCTTGCGTCCGTGCTCGAGGTGGTCTACCTCGTGTTCAACGAGGGCTATTCGGCGACCGCGGGCGACGACTGGATGCGGCCCGCGCTGTGCGAGGACGCGCTGCGTCTCGCGCGCATTCTCGCCGAGCTCGCTCCTGAGGAGCCCGAGGTCCACGGCCTGGTCGCGCTCATGGAGATCCAGGCGTCGCGCTTCCGCGCGCGCGCGGGGCCGACGGGCGAGCCGGTGCTGCTGCTCGACCAGGACCGCGCCCGCTGGGACCATGTTCTCGTGCGGCGCGGGCTCGCTGCACTGGAGCGCGCCGAGGGCTTCGGGGGAGCGCTGGGGCCGTACACCCTGCAGGCCGCAATCGCCGCCTGCCACGCGCGCGCAAATGCGCCCGCGGAGACGGACTGGAAGCGCATCGTCGCCCTGTACGACGCGCTCGCCCAGCTCATGCCCTCGCCTATCGTCGAGCTGAACCGCGCGGTCGCGGTGGCCATGGCCTACGGGCCGGAGGAAGGCCTCGCGCTCGTCGACTCGATCGCGGCCGAGCCCGCGCTGCGCGGGTACCACCTGCTTCCCTCGGTGCGCGGCGACTTCCTCGAGAAGCTCGGGCGCTTCGACGAGGCGCGCGGCGAGTTCGAGCGTGCGGCGTCGATGACGCGCAACGCGCGCGAGGTCCGCCTGCTCCTCGATCGCGCCGCGGCGCTGCACCCGGGCTTGCGCGTCGTAAAATAGGCCAAAGCCGATGACAAGAAGCGATGACCTTGCACACCTTTCACGCTATCGCCTTCGTCGAGAACCTGTCGCTCAAGGAGCTCGCCGCCTCCTTTCCTGAGGCGAAGCGCACGCCGCGCGAGTTGTGGTACACGACGCCCGGCGGCGGAACCGTATTCGTCTATCCCTTCGGCGCGGTCGTCTTGCACAACACGGCGCCGGCAGAGCGCGAGAGGCAGATCAGCCGGCTGCACGCCGCGCGTCCCGGGCTCACGCTCGGCTCGGAGGAATCTTTCTCGGTGCGCGAGGAGGCGGGAGCGCGGCCCGACGTCAAGGAGGGCGTGCTGATCGTCGACCAGCTCAGCTTCGAAGGCGCGAGCGTCGTGGCGATGACCATGGCACAGAGCGCGGAGATGGAGTATTACGAGCGCATCGTGGAGCAGATGTTCGCCCGCACCGACCGGCTGGTCGACCAGCTGGAGAAGGCGGGCCGGGCGCCCTTCCTGACGCGGCCGCTGCACCGCTTCATCGGCACCGCCATCGGGACGCGCAACGAGGTGCTTTCGATCCTGCACCTGCTCGACAAGCCCGACGCCGTCTGGGAGGACTACACGGCGGACCGCATCTACAACGAGCTGCGCGCCGAGTTCGACCTCGCTGACCGCTACACGGCGCTCGAGCTCAAGCTGCGCAGCGTGCAGGAATCGCTCGAGCTGGTGCTCGACATGACCCGGGATTCGCGCCTGGTGCTGCTCGAAGCCTCGATCGTGATCCTAATCATCATCGAGATTGCCGTAACCTTCATTCCGCACTGAGCCGGCCTTTCAGATCACGACCTTGGTCTCGATGCCCATGGGAAAGATCTCCTCGGGCGTGAAGCGGCGGCGCGCGATGCCCTGCTGGTACGTATACAGCGCCATCTGCTCCCAGGTCGGCCGGTTGGCCTCGACGCCGTAGGGAAAGGGATCGCCGCCGAACCGGTCGCGCATTTTCTGGGCATAGGTCGGGAGCCAGGCGAGCGGGTAGCGCGACACGGCCGGGTCGAGCAGCCGCTCGACGCTCCTGCGCTTGGATTCCTGGAACGCGTTGTAGAGGTTGCGCGCCGCCCAGGGATGCGCGTCGACGATGCTCTTCTTCATCGCGATGATGTGCATGATCGGCCAAACCTTCGTGCGCTCCCAGTAGTTCTCCTCCATCTCGAGATAGTCCGGGAAGAGCCGCACGACGTCGGGGTGGCCTTCGATAAAGCACGTCGGAGGACGCGCGATGATGGCGCAGTCGATCTCGCCCGAGGCGAGAAGCTGCGACAGCGACTTGTCTGCGATGCGCGTGAGCTTCACGCCTTTCGGCAGGTCGAGCTCGACCTTCTCCTCGCGGCCGGGCGAATTCGCCCCGGCCTGCACCCAGTGCACATCCTCGAGCTTCACGCCCATGTCGTTGTGCATCCAGCCTCGCATGTACACCGCCGCCGAGTGCGCCCACTCGGGCGAGCCGACCTTCCTTCCCTTCAGGTCCTCGGCTCTCCTGATGCCGCTCTTGCGGTTGATGTAGAACGAGGAAAAGCGGAACAGGCGCGAGCACACCACCGGCAGCCCGACAATGTCGCTGTCGGGCCGCGTCACCTGCGCGGCAAACTTGGCGAACGACAGCTCCGACAGGTCGAACTCGCGGCTCGCGGTGAAGCGCGCGAAGCACTCGTGGTGGCCCAGCGTCAGCCAGTTGTGGTCGATGCCCTCGGCCTGAACCGCGCCCGTCCTGAAGTCGCGGAAGTGGTCGTAGTCGGTGGTGGCGATCGTGAGGCTCAGCTTCGACATGGCGCGATGATAGCGAAAAATCCGCTACGATTCGTACGGAATGAAAATCGCCACCTGATACAAGAGAAGCCACTTCAAGCTGTTTCAGCCCGTAGCACTTCCAGGCCGTTTCCCCTATGAAGGCCCCAGTGATGGGGCTTCAGATCGCGTCAATCCGCTTCAGGCAATGGCGGGTGAAAAATGGGTATTCCTGCGGGTATCGTCCGTCTCGAAGACGGGCGGGGCTTACTTGCGCGTGTTGCGCGCGTAAGAGGGGGGCGCAACAACAACAGTTGCGGCTCAATGCGTTGACTCGCTCCTACGCTGCCAATTTCAAGCGGTCAGACCCCAGATATCCCATGTGCCACTGTTAGGATGCGCTTCCCCTGGCTCCAAATTCGAGACAATGAAGCATGTCTGAACGCCTCTACAAGTGGCGTGCACTCGTTCCTGGGAACGTCTGGGCGAAGAAAGACGGCTGGCTTGAGTTGAGCTGGGCCATGTCCGAACTGGACGCCGTAGCCTGGGCGCTACAGAACAAGGCGCAGCGTATGGAGAAGATCCCCGGAAGCGAGAAGACCCACGGCGACGTGGACGGGAGGCAGTCCCCTAGCAGTTAGCCGCAGCCGGATTCGGGTAGCTTGATGCGTTCGCCCTGCGTGGTCTAAAGGATGATCTCGATTGATTCCCCGACTAGCGGCTAGTGCTGCACTACTTTCGCTCTAGCCGATCTTTCTTATTCACCCCGGCTCCGGGTGGGCTGAGTTGTTAGGTGGCATGGGGAGTATGAATATTTAGAGACTATTGGCCCGGACAGCGGCCGCCGGTACTTGCCCCAATGTAGACGAGATACCAGTCTTCAGCAGTATATTCCCAAGTCTCCAAAGGCCAATCCTCCACGAGGCCCTTCTCTGGGTCGCTAACGGCTAGACGTACCGAGACGACACATCGTAGAGCAATGTCCTGGCGACAGGAGCACAACTTTCCGACCTCAGCTTGCCAATTTTGGGGAGAGCGCTTCGAGCCCACGGCATCCCAGCGAATATCGCGCTTAAAGTCGGAGAGTGTCATTCGCTTGCGAATTGATGGGGACGTCATCGCATACCAATGCTCAACATCACCTCCGCCGATTGCTGCATGAACTGATGCCAGACGTACGCGCAGCCTTGCTTGATCCGGAGCCTGATCAGGGCGTTGCGACGCACAGGCCGACAGCACCAGAGTCAGGCTAACTAAAGTGGATCTCATCAGAGGACCACTGATCGACAGGGTACGCCGCCTCAGAGGGTCCGGGTGGGCCGCGCTGTTAGAGCTCAACTGTCCCTCTCGACATGTACCGATAGAACCACGCTCCAAATAGCCCCGCCAACAAAAGCACCGGGACAACCAATAGCGACCAACCGCCTATATTCGCTCCAAGCACCAAGACCATTACGTAGAGTGCGCTTCCGATCACAGACACGATTAGGCCATGAAGCAGCGGTAGTGCCTTGGCAACTTTGGCGACCAGGTATCCGGCACACACTGGTCCAAGAAAAAGCGCCCATATTCCGAGGAGTCCAATGTACAGCGCGACCCCTTCAGTGACCGATGGGACGATGGCGCGTGCAGTCTCAAAAATGAGCCAAATAATCACCAATGGTAGGATGTAGCAGCCGAAAAAAGCTACGGCGATCGCGACCGAGCTGATGCTTCTAACCGCTTGCCACATTGTTGATGTTGAGCTCTAACGCTTGACATGAGGCGCAGGCCACGGCTTGCCGTGGCCTATCGCCTCGATGGAGGGGTTAGGTGGCTGCCTTCGGATTTGGACCAAAGCGGTTT
>Ga0187775_10000129_pt1 | contig 17244 bp, 18 predicted proteins | sample 0216_BV02_MP12_1_FD_132441 | JGI IMG/M metagenome (GOLD analysis project Ga0187775, IMG submission 132441) | Tropical peat soil microbial communities from peatlands in Department of Meta, Colombia - 0216_BV02_MP12_10_MG | ecosystem: Environmental > Terrestrial > Soil > Wetlands > Peat | place... | reverse complement strand
TCCCTCATGCGCGCGCCTGCCTTTGCAAAATATTCGAAAACTCCTCCATGAAGCTCTCAAAGCGGATGGCGAGCCGGTCGATATCGCGCGCATAGTGATTGTAGGCCACCACCGCCGGAATCGCGGCGAACAGCCCCATGGCGGTGGCCACAAGCGCTTCGGCAATTCCGGGTGCGACGTGCGCAAGAGTGGCCTGCGCCACGTTCGAGAGACCGCGGAAAGCATTCATGATTCCCCAAACCGTGCCGAACAGACCGACATAAGGACTCACCGACCCCACCGTGGCCAGAAACGACAAGTGCGTCTCGAGCCGGTCTATCTCGCGCTGGTAGGTCGCCAGCATCGCACGCCGCGTCCCGTCCATCACCACGCTGATATCTGCTCCCTTCTGGTGCTTAAACTTCGCAAACTCGCGGAAACCTGCCTCAAAGATGCGTTCCATGCTACCGGCCTTGCGCCGGGCATTCGCCACCGCCTGGTAAAGGCTGTTCAAATCCTTGCCGCTCCAGAAATCTCGCTCGAATTCTTCCGTTCGTCTGGTAGCACGGCTGATGACAAACATTTTGATGAAGATGTACCACCATGACATCAGCGACACCAGAAGCAGCAGCAGCATCACTAGTTGTACCAGTACGCTGGCGTTCGCCACCATGCCGAATAAAGACAAGTCCTGCGTAATGTTTATTTTCACGATTTCTTTTGAAGCTTTCCGATGACCGCGACCGGGACTCTGAAGGGTTTGAAGGACGAGGATTTGACGCAAACGAGCCTGACGCGGCCTTGCGCCAGGGCCTCACGCCCCCGCCGCACGTTTTGCGCCAAAATCATTTGGCTTTTCCCGTTTTCTTCGAGTTCTACCGTCACCTCCAACAAGTCGTCAAGCATAGCGGGCTTGAAATAATCCACGGAAATTGCACGCACCACGAAGAGCACCCCATAGCGGCGCAGCAAATCGGTCTGTTCGAAACCGCACGCGCGTAACCATTCTGTCCGCGCCCGCTCAAGAAATTTGAGGTAGCTGGCGTAATAAACCACGCCGCCGCTATCGGTGTCTTCGTAATACACCCGCACCGGCCAACTGAATGCTTCGCGCCGCGTCACTCCCCCCACAGCTCGCCAGTCGCATTATTTTTGGGCGGCGCCAGGCCGAAATGCCGGTAGGCGATGAGCGTCGCCGTGCGGCCGCGCGGCGTGCGCTGCAAATATCCCTGCTGAATCAGATAAGGCTCCAGCACATCTTCAATCGTGTCGCGCTCCTCGCCGATAGCGGCAGCAAGATTATCCACACCCACCGGTCCGCCAGCGAATTTTTCCATCACCGCGAGCAGCAGTTTGCGATCCATGACATCCAGACCGATGGCATCCACGTCCAGCATTTTCAGACCCGCGTCGGCAATGTCGCGGCTGATTGCGCCCTTGGCCTTCACTTCGGCGTAATCGCGCACTCGGCGCAGAAGCCGGTTGGCGATGCGCGGGGTGCCGCGGGCGCGGCTGGCGATTTCCTGAGCGCCATCTGCGCTGATTTCCACATTCAGCAGGCGCGCTGAGCGGACCACGATTTGCTTCAGTTCTTCCACAGAGTAAAATTCCAGCCGCGCTACGATTCCGAAGCGGTCGCGCAGCGGATTGGTAAGCATCCCGGCACGGGTCGTGGCGCCGATCAAGGTAAAAGCGGGCAAATCCAGTTTCACTGAACGCGCCGCTGGCCCTTCGCCTATCATGATGTCGATCTGGTACTCCTCAAGAGCGGGATAAAGGATTTCTTCGACTACGGCACTCAAGCGATGGATTTCATCTATAAACAACACATCGTTAGGCTCGAGATTGGTGAGCAGCGCAGCAAGGTCGCCTGCGCGTTCCAGCACCGGTCCCGAAGTGTGACGCAGATTCACTCCCATTTCCCGCGCGATGATGTGCGCCAGCGTGGTCTTGCCCAATCCGGGGGGACCAAACAACAAAACATGATCCAGCGACTCGCTGCGCTGGCGAGCCGCTTTGATAAACAGCTCCAGCTGTGCGCGGATTTTTTCCTGACCTATATATTCATTTAAATTTTTCGGTCGGAGAGTGCGCTCCAGCGCTTCTTCCTGGGGAGAAAGCGGTGCGGCAGTAATCAGACGATCGGTCTCGATCATTCGGCACGGGGTGAGATGCAAGGGACAAAAGGCAAAAGCATCTGCGACCACATTTGGTTTCTGCTCCTTACTGTTTACTCCTTAGTCTCACGCCTTCGACAATAATTTCAGCGCCTGCCGTATGCTATCGGCTACCGGCAAATTGTCGGACAATTGCTCGATTGCCCAGCCGGCTTCGCGCTCATTATAGCCCAAAGCCAGCAGCGCATTGACGACATCCTGGCTCGTGGTTGCGGCCGGAGCGGTTTCCGGGCCCACGACCATTTCCAGCTTGCCACGCAATTCCAGGAGCAAGCGCTCCGCGGTCTTTTTGCCGATGCCCGGAATTTTGGTGAGCCGCGCGCTGTCCTCGGCCCGAACCGCATTCTGCAAATCGGCTACGCTCAAACCACTTAATACTGCGAGAGCAGTGCGTGCGCCCACCCCCGATATTTTAAGCAACTGGCGGAACGCCATGCGCTCTTGTTCGCTGCCGAAACCATACAGCAAATGCGCGTCTTCACGCACTACCAAGTGCGTACGCAGCGTTACTTCGCTACCGACCGCCGGCAACTGATAGAACGTGCTCATCGGCACATCTATTTCATAGCCTACCCCTTGCACATCAAGCAGGACCATGGGCGGATGTTTTTCAATCAGTTTACCGGTAATGCGTCCGATCATTTGAGATCTCTAAAAGACAAAAAAGTTTTTATCGTGGCCAGCACGGAATTTCTGGTAGACGCACGAGCGGCCCGGACTTCACACCAGCCGCCCTTTTTTGATTCTGTAGCCGCTGGCCCCAAGTTTTCCGAAACCCGCATGCGCATGGCAAATAGCGCAAGCTAGCGCGTCGGCGGCATCGAGACTGGGATTCGCGGTCAGGCGCAAAAGCCGGCTCACCATTTCCTGAACCTGTTCTTTTTTAGCGTGGCCTGTGCCGACCACCGCCTGCTTGACCTGCAACGCGGTATATTCCGCCAGCGGCAGGTCCTGCTCCACCACCGCACAAATCGCCGCGCCGCGCGCCTCACCCAAAAGCAGGGTGGATTGGGGATTGACGTTGACGAAAACTTTTTCCACGGCTACCTGTTGCGGCCGGTATCTTGCGATTACTTCATTCACGCCGTCGAGAATGGCCTTGAGGCGTGGCGCCAATTCGCCCTCGGCCGTTTTGATGCGGCCGCTGGTGACATAATTGAGCCGTCCTCCACATTTGTCCAGTATCCCGAATCCGGTGATGGTTAATCCCGGATCTATGCCTAGAATTCGTATCGTCGGTGAGGCGCGAGTGGCAAGGGGCAGGGGGCGTGCAAGCAAGCGATCGACCCTCCCCGCTTTGATTCTACTTCTCACTCCTTAGCCCTCGTTGAATACCGCATTGGTATAAACCTCCTGCACGTCATCCAGAGATTCGAGTGCGTCAAGAAGTTTTTGCATTCGAGCAGCATCGTTTCCCGCTAGCGGAGTTTCATTGGCCGGCTTCATGACGATTTCGGCGAGTTCCGGCTTGCAACCGGCTTTTTGCAACTTGTCCTTGACTGCGGCGAAATCCTGCGGCGAACTGATCACTTCGATGCTGCCGTCGTCATTGGTGATCACATCGTCAGCGCCGGCATTCAGCGCCGCTTCCATCAATTTGTCTTCATTAGTGCCCGGCGGATAGACCAGCTGCCCGCAATGTTTGAATAGAAACGCTACCGAGCCGTCCGTTCCCAGATTTCCGCCATTCTTGGCGAAGGCATGCCGCACGTCGGCCACGGTGCGCACCCGGTTGTCAGTCATGCAATCCACGATGACTGCAGCGCCTCCCGCACCATAGCCTTCATAACGCACTTCTTCGTAATGCACGCCCTCCAGGTCACCGGTGCCGCGTTTGATGGCGCGCTCGACGTTGTCCTTGGGCATGTTATTTTCGCTGGCTTTGTCGATGGCCAAGCGCAAGCGTGGATTCATCGCGGGGTCCGCGCCGCCGAGCCGCGACGCTACGGTGATTTCCTTTATCAGGCGCGTGAAGATCTTGCCTCGCTTAGCGTCGGCAGCCGCTTTTTTATGTCTAATGTTTGCCCATTTGCTATGGCCCGACATGTCCGCCCCGGTCTCCAAATTCTCCTTGCATACCGTTGTAATGGTAACATTGCGACCAGGCTTTTAAAAATCACAGCGGAGCTTGCAATTAAATCCATCCCGAAGCGTTCTGCTAAAGCCGGAATGCCCCCGGGGTCATTGGTCTATCTGGGCCAGCCGACAACGGAAAAACCGGTGATCACGCTGATCGAATACGATGCCGAGAACTACCGTGAGGAACAGCTCGAATCTGCTGCGCAAATTCCCGCAACTTCAGGCAAGACCTGGTGGCTAAATGTATATGGCGTGGACCACCCCGGGCTGCTTGAAGGAATCGGCAAGCGCTTTGGCCTGCACCCACTGGTCCTAGAAGACATTTTGAATACCGACCAACGACCGAAAGCGGAAGATTACAGCGCTTATCTTTTTTTCGTCGCCAGGATTTTTGAATACAACGCCGCAAGTCAAGCCATCACCACCGACCAGGTAAGCATAGTGCTTGGTCAGGGATTCGTACTCTCTTTTCAGGAAAAGCCGACGGGTACATTTGCCGCGTTGCGCGAACGGTTGAAAAACGCCAAGGGCCAAATTCGCAAGAAGGGGGCGGATTATTTGGCGTATGCGCTGCTCGACTCGGTCGTCGACCGTTATTTCATATGCCTGGAAGCGCTCGCAGAACAGGCAGAATCGTTGGAAAACCTTGTGGTTACGCGGCCGACACAAAAATTACTAAGGGAATTGCACGCAATTCGCAGAAAAACCTTGTTTCTGCGCCGCGCGGTATGGCCGCTACGCGAAGTGCTGGCGTTGCTCGCGCGCGGCGAGAGCACCTTGCTTACGCGCGAAACATTACCTTTCCTGCGCGACGTTTCCGACCACACGGTGTACGTCATCGAATCGCTGGATGCAATCCGCGATTTGATCGCGGGGCTGATGGACATCTACGTCACAAGTCTAAACAACCGCATCAATCTGCAGATCCGACTGCTCACCGTAATTACTACCATTTTCATGCCCCTCACCCTGCTCACCGGCATTTTCGGCATGAACTTCAAGAATATGCCGTTCCTGGGATGGCAAAGCGGCTTTTATCTGCTGCTGGCGCTTATGCTGGCCATAGCACTCGGCTTACTCACGGTGTTCTGGCGGATCCGTTGGCTGCGTTAAACCAACTTAGACGTTGAAGCGGAAATAAATGACGTCTCCGTCCTTCACCACGTAATCCTTTCCCTCCAGCCGCATTTTTCCCGCCTCGCGCGCGCCGTGCTCGCCCTTGTAAGCCGCGTAGTCGGTATAGGCGATCACTTCGGCGCGGATGAAACCCCTCGCAAAATCAGTGTGAATCTCTCCTGCTGCTTGCAACGCAGTCTCGCCCTTGTGGATGGTCCAAGCGCGCGTTTCCTTTGGACCAGTGGTGAAAAAAGTGTGTAGGCCGAGCAAATCGAACGCGGCGCGGATCAGGCGGTTCAACCCCGGTTCCTTCATGCCCATATCCGCGAGAAAAACTTTCTTATCTTCGTCGCTGAGATCAGCGATTTCCGCTTCCAGCTCCGCACAAATTGGCACCACCGGCGCGTTCTCCAATTTGGCATGCGCGCGAACTTTGTCCAGTAGCAGATTGTTCTCAAATCCATGCTCCGCGACATTGGCAACATACATCGTTGGTTTGGCGGTCAACAAAAACAATGGCTTCAGCACCGCTAGATCCTCTTTGGCGAGCGCCACGCTGCGCACGGGCCTGGCCTGGTTCAATGCCGGCTCAATCTTGTCAAGCACTGCGATGATATGCTGCGCTTCCTTGTCGCCGCCCGCCTTGGCTGCCTTGCCATAGCGCGCGTATTGTTTATCCACTGTTGCCAGATCGGCGAGCGCAAGCTCGGTATTCACAACCTGGATGTCCGACACAGGGTCGATCTTGCCGGTAACGTGCACTACATCGGCCTTCTCGAAGCAACGCACCACATGCACGATGCCGTCGGTCTCGCGGATATGGGCGAGAAACTGGTTTCCCAGGCCTTCACCCTTGGACGCACCGGCAACTAGCCCGGCAATGTCAACAAACTCGGTGAGCGCGGCTTGTACTTTTTGCGACCGGGAGATGTCAGCAATCACCTTGAGCCGCGGGTCGGGAACTTCAACCACGCCGACATTGGGTTCGATAGTGCAGAAAGGATAGTTTTCTGCAGCGACGCCGGCACGGGTTATCGCGTTGAACAATGTGGACTTGCCGACGTTGGGAAGTCCCACGATCCCGCACCTCAAGGACATAGCCTGGTTTCCCGCCAAACTCGAAGGTGGTTCTGTGTTCTTTTATTCTTCATGTCTGTCCTTAGCTGCTCACGCTTTGGTGTGCAATTTGAGCATTGCCGCCTGATGCTTGTCCTCGGCAAGCAACGGCCAAACTGCCAGGCTTTGCTGGACCGCTTGCTCAATGAGGTGTGCTTCTTCTTTGCGCGGTTTATCGAGCACGTAATCGACCACCAGCGATTTCTCGCCGGGATGACCGATGCCGATGCGCAATCTCCAGAAGCCGTGAGTACCCAAGTGTGCGGCGATGTCTTTCAAGCCATTGTGTCCGGAAACGCCGCCGCCCAGCTTCAGGCGGGCAACGCCTGGCGGCAGGTCGAGCTCGTCGTGCACCACAAGAATATCCTGCGAGGGAATTTTATAAAACTTGGCGAATGCTCCGACGGCAGCGCCGCTCGCATTCATGAAGGTTTGTGGCTGCATCAGCCAGCATTCTCCACCCTGGTGCGTAAATTTTCCCAGCAAGGCGCGAAAACGGGCCTCAAGCTTAAGCGCCACTTGCAGGTGTTTCGCAAGCTGAGCGATCCAGCGATATCCGGCATTATGCCGGTCGGCCGCGTGTTCCTTGCCTGGATTGCCCAATCCGACAACCAGTTTCATATTTTTCTCTGGATAAACCCCAGGCAAACAAAGCCCGCCGGTTCAGAAGTTCGTTGACCTGGCGGGCTTCGCAGGATCAGACGGCAACCATTATTTCTTTTCCGGCTTGCCGCTTTCCTTCTTGACGGCTTCGGGTGCCTTGGCGCCTTCTTTCTTGCCGGTATCGGCAGGCGCAGCCTTTTCGCCCTCTTTCTTCTCGCCAGCGACCGCGCCCGCTGCAGCCGCAACTCCTTCGGCTGCCACCGCCTCTTCAGCTGCGGGTGCAGCCACTGCTTCCTCAACCACAACCACTTTCGGTATCTGGACGGTTGCCACCACCGCATCGTTGCCTCTTGCCAGCGCGGGCGACTCAGTACCTTTGGGAAATTTAAGCTCGGACAGATGTACCGAGTGACCGAGCGCGAGGTCCTTGAGATCAACCTCGATAAACTCGGGCAAATCGGCAGGCAAGCAGGAAATTTCGACTTCAGTCATGACGTGGCTGATGATGCCACCGCCCACCTTCACTCCAGGCGCAATGTCTGCATTGAGAAAGTGCAATGGCACCTTGATGTAAATCTTCTTGTCCTTGGCAACCCGCTGGAAATCGACGTGCATGACCTGCATCCTGAACGGATGCATGTGCAAGTGACGCAGCAACACTTGCTGCTTTTTGCCGTCCAGGTTCATATTGAGAATCGAGGCATGGAACGCTTCCAACTTGAGCAGGTGATACAGGGCGTTGTGATCGAGTTCGATTGCCTGCGGCTGTTGTTTACCGCCGTATAGTATTCCGGGCACCCGTCCCTCACGCCGCAAGCGCCGACTTGCTCCTGTTCCATTCACGGTGCGCGATATTGCGTTTACCTCGATTTGCATTCTGCTCTCCAGTTATTCGGGCTGCGTGACCTACAGGCCCTAAAAAATTTATTCCATAAACAAGGAACTCACTGACGCCTCGTTGCTGATGCGCAGCATCGTCTCGCCCAAGAGTTCCGCGACGCTCAGGCAGCGAATGCGCTTGCATTTCGCGGCGGCTTCACTCAGCGGAATGGTGTTGGTCACCACCACTTCATCCAGCACCGAATTCTCGATGCGCTCGACCGCTTTTCCAGACAGCACCGGGTGCGTGCAATACGCGAGTACTTTTTCCGCTCCTTCCTCTTTCAGCGCCTCTGCAGCCTCGCACAAGGTATTCGCGGTATCCACCACGTCATCCATGATGAGACAGGTGCGGCCCTGGACTTCGCCGATAATGTTCATCACCTTGGCCACATTTGGCTTCGGGCGCCGCTTGTCGATAATTGCCAAATCCGCTTCCAGCGGGGTTGCCGCAGCACGCGCGCGTACTACGCCGCCCACATCCGGTGAAACCACGACTAGATTTTGACGATCGTGTTTCCAGATATCGCCAAGCAACAGCGGCATGGCGTAAATATTGTCCACCGGGATGTCAAAAAATCCCTGTATTTGTTCCGAATGCAAATCCATGGTGAGCATGCGGTCCACTCCCACGCTGGTGAGCATGTTCGCCACCACCTTGGCGGTAATCGGCACGCGCGCCGAGTGCGGCCTGCGATCCTGGCGCGCGTAGCCAAGGTACGGAATCGCCGCCGTGATGCGTCCCGCAGACGCGCGTTTCAGCGCATCGATCATCACCAGCACTTCCATCAGGTTTTCGTTCGGTGGAAAACAGGTGGATTGCAGCACGAACACGTCCTTGCCGCGCACGTTTTCCAGGATTTCCACCATCACTTCGCCGTCGCTGAAGCGGCCAACAGTCGCCCGCCCGAGACGGATGTTCAGATGTTTCACCACCTGATCGGCAAGCTTGGGGTTAGCGTTGCCGGTGAACACCATCAGATTTTCATAAGCCACGCCGCTGCCCCCGATTAATCGCGATTCCCCATAAATCTGGCTGGGGAGGTAGGGATCGAACCTACGAATGCCGGAATCAAAATCCGGTGCCTTACCACTTGGCGACTCCCCAATGTACTACTCCGCAAGTTCCCGCAAGGGGTGCCGGTCCAGGCCGCGTGCCGCAAAACCGCTCATCCGACTTGGCAACCGCGCCAGAACTTCGCGCGCTTCCCTTTCCGTCGCAAACTCCGCGAAAACGCAGGCACCGGAGCCGGTCATTTTCGCCGCACCGAACTGTCTCAGCCAAGCCAAATGTTGCGCTACCTGCGGGTATTTGCGGCAGACCACAGGTTCAAGGTCATTATGAACTTGCCCTGTAGAAAAGGCGGTTATTTTGATGCGATTCGTGTTCCGTGTCAATTCAGGAGCGGCGAAAATTTCGGCGGTTGAAACGTTCACGTTGGGCACCAAAACCACGTACCAGGCGGGCAGCAGATCAATGGGTTGCAATAACTCTCCCACGCCTTCGGCAAATGCGCTTTGACCGAAGATGAACACCGGCACGTCCGCACCCAATCGCAGCCCGAGCTGCTGCAGTTCATCTCTCCGCAAACCCAGTTTCCATAAACGGTTAAGCGCCAAAAGCGTGGTCGCAGCATCAGAACTGCCCCCACCCAGCCCGCCGCCCAGGGGCAGTTTTTTTTCCAAAATAATTTCCGCCCCTGGGCGAGTGGCCGCTGTCTGTTGCAGCAGCTTCGCGGCTCGCATGCAGAGATCCTGTTCCTCCGCAACGCCGGCCAGATGGTACGCACGCCGGATAACACCGTCATCGCTCACTCGGAAACTTAGGCGGTCGCCAAAATCCAGGAAGCGGAACACGCTTTGCAGCTGGTGGTAGCCGTCCGCCCTGCGCCCGACGACATGCAAAAATAAATTGAGTTTGGCGGGCGCCGGATAGGTTTGCAATTCGCTCATTGCGTGAGCGGGGGAATTATCCAGTCGTCAATGATCAGGCTGATTTGCAGATCGCCGCGACTCAAGGTGATGCGCGCGGGCATACCGCTTTCTTGCTCGGGCTTGTAGCGCAAGTAAGCGATTTCCCAAGAATCCTGGTTCAAGTGTGCCAAGCGCTGCTGCGAATCTCGTTGCGCATACGCGACGCTTTGCGGAGCGGCGATTCCCAACACCCAATATTGCAATCCGGAGAGCGGCAAGCTCCAACCCAATACTTCGCGCGTTAGGCTCTCCGCGTCGTGAGCGCGGTAGGTTTCTTGCTTGCTGGTGATCAGGCTAATTCCATTCGCATCCTGCACGATGCGCGCAACGCCGGTTCCGAGCGGGGCGAGTATCCAGATTTCGTCATCTCCGCCATTGTGCGCCCAGCGCACTCCGCCGGAGAAATTTTTCTCATCATATTTGACTGCCACCCTTCCCGAGAGCTGAAAGCCGTTGCTCTGCGCGAGCTCCAGGCTCTGGATCCGTGACTGCGGCGTGGAAACCGGTTTAGTAACGGGCGCGGCGCATGCGCCAATCAGCAATGAAAATGCAAGCCATGGAGCCGGGGAACCTCCGATGAGATTCCGTATCACTTTTTAACAAATTTCTTGATGACATTCTGCAACGCTTCGTTGTCGGGATTTTCCTTAAGAGATGCGTTCCAGATCGTTTCGGCTTCCTCGTGCTTGCCCTGAACCCACAACACTTCCCCGAGATGGGCGGCAATTTCCGGATCGGGTCGATCGGCATAGGCGCGCCGCAAATAGGCGGTGCCTTCCTTGAGATTCCCAAGGCGGTACTGCACCCAGCCCATGCTATCTATGATGAACGGATCTTCCGGGGCGAGCTTAAGCGCCTGTTCGATATATTGCTCGGCCTCGTTCAGCCGGTCGGTGCGGTCCGCCAAGGTATAGCCCAGTGCGTTATAGGCGTGTGCATAATCAGGTTTAAGCTGGATTAGCTTGCGCAGATTTTCTTCGAGCACATCCAGGCGGTTGAGTTTTTCCGCTGCCATCGCGTAGTCATATAGCAGGTCCGGATAATCCGGGTTTTTCTGTAGAGCGCGCCCGAGCAAATCAAACGCTTCCTGGTAGTGGCCTGCTTCCCGCAGCAGCTGTGCATCGGTGAGGATGACTTGTATTCTTTGCTGGTTGTCCTGTACGGGTATCTGACTGAGATGCTTGCGCGCTTCTGCAAGCTTGCCCTGTTTCGCCAGTACGCTCGCGTAGCGCAGCTGCGCGGAGAAGTACTGCTCGCCTTCCTTCACACTTCCGTACCAATATAATGCCTGATCGTACCGTTTGCGCTCCTCATAGGTTTCGCCCAGGTAATAGCGCACGCTGTCGCGGTCTTTGTAATTCTGGCTTAATGCCTGCTTGAAGCTCTCTTCCGCCGCATCGAAATCGTTGAGTTGCATCGACAGCAAGCCTACCGCCAGCGACACCTCCGCATTGTTCGGGAAATCCGCCCGCAGCCGCTGAAATTCGCTGCGCGCTTGCGGGTAATCTTTTTCCACCACCAGCAATCGCGCGTAATTCAAGCGTACGTCCTTGGCCTTGGGATAGCTCTTCAGGTAGTCATGAAAGTAATCAATTGCCAGCTTGTTGGAGGTATGCTGCAAAATCTGCCCTTGAAACAGCGCCGCCAGCTGCCAATCGGGATGCAGCTCCAGCGACTTGCGCACTTCGCTTAGCGCCAGATCGTATCGTCCGGCGTTCCACGCCGCATGGCTCAGCGCAAAATGCGCTTCAGCCAGTTGTGGATACGGTTGCGCCAGGTCGCGCACCAAATTCAGTGCCGCTGCCTTGTCCGGGTACTTGGAGAGCAGCCCGTCCAACTGAATGAAGCCCTGGCCAATATTTGGTCCCTCATCGGCGAGCAGCTTTTCAAGATGGGGACGGGCTTCGTCCAACTGGTGGCTGTTAATCAGCAATGCCACTAACGTCTGCCGCGCCGGGGTGGAATCGGGATCCACTTCGGCCCAAACCCGCGCTGCCTGCAGCGCCGCTTCGGGTTGTTTTGAATACAAGGCGATCTCGGTCGCGCGCTGGGCAATGCGCGGATCGCGAGTAGTTTTCGCCAGATCTACATAAGCTTTTGTCGCCACATCGAGCTGCCCGCGCTGGCCGGCTATTTCGCCCAGCAAGAACTCGTACAGCATTTTTTCCGTCAATTCCTGCTTGGGCAGTTTCTCGCTTTTGACCGTTTCGGCCTGCTGTTCTTGTTGTTCTTGCTGTTCGTCCTCACTCACGGCGGCGGCACCGCTCGCAGGTTTCTGCGGTTGCTGGGCGCATGCCAGAAGAATTGTGGGCATGAGCAAAATTAGCAGTTTGCGGTTCATGGTAGCACTAAGGGCCGGGAATCATATCCTTGGAACAGCGTCTTACGGGATGGTTCTTCAATATTACCGACATATTATGTATATTTTCGTTTCACGACAAGGGCAATTAGGCAAATTCGACTGATCCAACAAATGGCGCCGGCATTTCCAACAACAACGGTCTTTGCGCATCAGCTTTCACGGTGGTTCGGTGCGCGCAGCGCAGTCCAGGAAATCGATTTAGAGCTCAAGAAAGGCGAAGTCCTGGGTTTTCTCGGACCGAATGGGGCGGGTAAAACCACCACCATGCGCATGCTCACCGGCAATCTGGCGCCAAGCGCTGGCACTATCAATATCTGCGGCATCGACTTGCTGGATCAACCCAAAGCCGCGAAGCAGCTGATCGGCTATCTTCCCGAAAACCCGCCGCTGTATCGCGAGCTAAATGTTGATGAATACCTGACGCTTGCCGCGAGGCTGCATCGCGTCGCCAAATCCGCGCTGCACGATTCCGTGGAGCGGACCAAACAGCGATGTGGCCTGAACGAGGTCAGCAAGCAGTTGATCGGCAGCCTGTCGCGCGGATATCAGCAACGCGTAGGCGTCGCTCAGGCTATCATCCACAATCCCGAAGTAGTCATATTGGACGAACCTACCGTGGGCCTCGATCCGATTCAGATGCGGGAAATCCGTGTTCTTATTCGCGAGCTCGGCGGCACGCACAGTGTGATTCTTTCCTCACACGTGCTACCCGAAGTCGAGAGCGTATGCGACCGCGTGGTAATCATGCACCTCGGAAAAAATGTGTATAGCGGCAGCATCGAAGCCTTAAAGCAATTGCGCGAAGGACACTCACTAGAGCTTGGCCTGCGCAATCCTCCGGAACTTTCTCAGCTCCAGCTGCAGGGGGTAATTAGCGTGGAAAAGGTCAACGACACGCTATTCGAGATCCAATACGACCCCGGGAACGACCCGAGTGAGGAATTGGTGAAAGCCGCGGCAGAGCGGGGTTGGGGCTTGTACCAAATAAACCGCCGTCAGACCAGTCTCGAGGACGTGTTTGTGCAACTCACACAACAGGAATAACGACGATGATCTTTTTAATTGCAGCCAAAGAACTCAAGTCGATGTTTGCCGCCCCTCTCGCATGGCTCATTCTCTGCATCGTGCAGCTTCTCCTGGCGTGGATTTTTTTGTCGCGATTGGATACTTTCCTGTTGCTGCAGCCGCAGCTCATCCAACTGGCACAGCCGCCGGGTGCCACCGAGTTGATTTTGGCTCCGCTGTTTGGGAGCGCTGCGGTGTTGATAATGATGTCGGTGCCGCTCCTCTCGATGCGACTCATCGCGGAAGAACGGCGCAATCAAACCATGCCGCTTCTGATGTCGGCACCGCTGTCAATGACTGAAATCGTGACTGGCAAATTCCTGGGCTTAGTGTTGTTTCTCGCCGCGCTCATTATCCTCACCGGGCTCATGGCATTCTCCTTGTCTGCGGGCACGTCGCCTGATCCCGGCGTACTGATCGGGAACCTGCTGGGACTGGTGCTGCTGAGCGCATGCTACGCAGCGCTCGGACTGTATATTTCCTGCCTCACCGCGCACCCGGTGCTGGCGGCCGTTGGCACCTTAGGCGCGTTGCTCGGCCTTTGGGTGCTCGATGTCTCAGCAAGCACTCCAGAAAGTCTATTGAGCTGGTTCTCGTTGCTCAAACATTTTGAAAGTTTTAACCGCGGCTTGATAGACAGTGCCGATGTTGCTTTTCTGGTGCTTTTTACTTTCACCTTCCTAGCGCTAGCGATAAGGCGCCTCGACGCCGACCGTCTGCGCGGATGATGCCTTCGAAAACTTTGTCTTTGGCTTCGATACTGCGTTGCTCGCTTCGCTCGAATGCTCATGTACTGTTCGTGTACACTCCGCTTCGATCAAAGCTCGCGCCTTGTCTCGAAGCCAAATACTCGTTTTGAAGGCATCATCCAGTTAACTAGTTATGGAAATCAATAAAAAACTCCGTCTTCAGCTGTTGCTGCAAAGCGGCCTGTTCATGGTGCTCCTGATAGCCGCGGTCATCCTGCTATCCATGCTTGCACGCGATCACCGAATGCAGTGGGATATCAGCCAGAATGGCCGCAATTCTCTGACTCAGGCCAGCTTGAACGTTGTTAAACAATTACACGGGCCGTTGACGGTCACCGCCTATGCGACACAGCAGGACCCGCAGCTCGGTGACATACGCAAGCTGATCCGCGATTTCATGCAACCTTATGTTCGCGTCAAGCCCGACATCAAGTTGGAGTTCGTAGACCCGGCAGAGCAGCCGAAACTAACCCGAGAGGCCGGTGTACAAATCAATGGTGAAATGGTGGTCAAGTTTGGGGCCAAGTCCGAACATCTCACCGCGCTCGATGAGCAAAAATTTACCAATCTGCTGATGCGCCTCGCGCGTGCGCAGCAGAAGTTGGTCATGCAGATCGAGGGGCACGGCGAAAGGAAGATCAACGGCAAGGCCAATTATGACCTCGGCGAATTCGCCAGGCAGCTGGTCGCCAAGGGGTTCCAGACCAGCGAGCTGAACCTGGCACTGGTGCAGGACGTTCCCGACGATGCCAGCGTGTTGATTGTCACGCAGCCGCAAGTAGATTGGCTTCCCGGTGAAACCGCCAAGCTCATATCCTACCTCAACAAAGGCGGCGACCTGTTGTGGCTGATTGACCAAGAGCCTATGCACGGATTACAACCACTCGCCGACCTGCTGCAGCTTAAACTCAGCGCGGGCATAGTAATAGATCCAGCGGCGCAACAGCTCAACGCGCCGGCCACTTGGGCACTGGCAACAAACTACGGCAAGCACCCGATCACCAAGGACTTCGACCTGATCACGGTATTTCCCCTGGCCCGCGAGGTGGACGTAAGTCAGAACCAGAGTTGGCAGATTACCAAACTCATCGAGGTTGCGCAGCGCGGCTGGGTGGAAGTCGGCAAAGCCGATGAAACGGCGCACTTCGACAAAAAACTCGATACTGCCGGCCCGGTAACTATAGGCGTTGCGCTGACAAGGCAATTCAAAAATCGCGAACAACGCGTGGTAGTGATTGGCAGCGGCGCTTTTCTCGCCAACAGCTATCTTGGCAATGCCGGCAACCTCGATCTGGGTGTAAATATTATCAATTGGCTGGCACGCGACGAGGATTTGATCACCATCCAGCCTCGCAGCACTGCGGACAGCAATTTTTATCTTGGCAAGACTGCATTAACCATGCTCACTGTCGGTTTGCTCATAGTGATGCCGCTCATTTTCCTGGCGACTGGTGGAGTAATTTGGTGGCGACGCCGCAAGCTATGAAATCGCGGGTTTGGCTTAACGTCGTATTATTACTTGCCGTTGCCGGTCTGGCTTCTGTGTTCTACTTCAAATCGCTAAGCAAAGCAGCAAGCGCCTACCGGCTCTCCACCCAGCAGGCAGCCGATATTCAGAGCATCATCATTGACAAGCCTGCGGCGCTCGCTTTCGAAAGGCGCGGTCAGAACTGGTTCGTCACCCGCCCGTTCACGGCGCGTGCCAATGCGTTTCAAGTAGAACACCTTCTGGAGATTCTTTCCGCCACCAGCAAGCAGCGCTTCGCGGCGAATGATTTGGCGCGCTTCGATCTGGATCAGCCCCGGGCACGTTTGACACTGGGAAACCAGACGTTTTCTTTCGGTGCGCTTAACCCGTTAACTGCCGAACAGTACGTCAGCACTGAGAACGGCGTCTATTTGGTCGCGCCGCGCTACGGTGCCGCAGCCACAACGCCGCCGGAATCCTTTCTTAACCACCTGCTGCTCGCGGAAAACGAGCTACCTACCGGATTTGATCTACCAGGGTACCGGCTGCGGCGTGTGAACGGAGTCTGGAACGTCTCCCCCGCTCCGGCGGAATTTTCCCAGGATCAGCTGAACCGCTTCGCAGACGAATGGCATTATGCTTACAGCATCGCAACCGAGCCCGCAAAGCCCGCGCCCTACGCGGAGCAAATCAAGGTCACGCTTAATAATGGCGGCAGCGTGGTGCTGCATATACTGCAAAAACAACCGGAATTGGTACTGCTGCGCGACGACGAAATGATCGCCTACCGATTTCCCAAAGATGTGGCACGACGTCTGCTCGATCCGTTTCTCGCCGCGCCCGAAACCGAGAAATAACAGAGTGTAAGCCATGCCGGAGCTGCCGGAGGTAGAAATTATCCGGCGCGGGCTCGACCCGCGCTTGAACGGGCGACGCATCATAAGCGTGGCCATTCGCAACCCCCGGCTGCGCTGGCAGGTGGCAAGGAATCTGCCGCGCGCGATATGCGGCCAAACGATTCATAAAATTTCGCGGCGTGGAAAATATTTGCTTTTCGGCTGCACCAGCGGCACGCTGATCGTACACCTTGGAATGTCAGGAAGCTTGCGCCTCCTGAACGAGCCGGTCGCGGCGCAAATGCACGACCATTTTGATCTGCTGCTGGATGACGGCAAGGTGCTGCGCATGCGAGATCCGCGTCGCTTCGGCTCAGTGCGTTGGACGAGCGGCGACGCGCTTGCTCACCCGTTGCTCAGGAAGCTCGGGCCAGAGCCCTTGACGCGCGCTTTCAGCGCGGATTGGCTGTACCGAGGTACGCGCGGCCGCCGCGTCTCTATAAAGCACGTATTAATGGACAGCCGTGTCGTAGCGGGGATTGGCAATATATATGCCAACGAAGCGCTGTTCCGCGCGCGTATTCATCCCAAGACCGCCGCTTTGCGTATCGGACGCGAGCGTTATCAAAAGCTGGTGGACGCAGTGCGTAAAACCCTGCGCCAAGCGATCAGGGCCGGCGGCAGCAGCTTGCGTGACTTTGCTGACTGTGACGGCAAGTTGGGCGATTTTCAGCTGCGCTGCCAGGTCTACGGCCGGGCCGGCAAACGCTGCACAGCATGCGGAACTCCCATTAAACAATTCAGACAGGGGCAGCGTTCAAGTTTTTATTGCCCACGCTGC
>Ga0187775_10000128_pt1 | contig 17259 bp, 13 predicted proteins | sample 0216_BV02_MP12_1_FD_132441 | JGI IMG/M metagenome (GOLD analysis project Ga0187775, IMG submission 132441) | Tropical peat soil microbial communities from peatlands in Department of Meta, Colombia - 0216_BV02_MP12_10_MG | ecosystem: Environmental > Terrestrial > Soil > Wetlands > Peat | place... | reverse complement strand
GCGCTTGCCTTGCTCTGGGTGATACATCCGATTCAGTTAACCAGTGTTCTCTATGTCGTTCAGCGGATGACTGAACTCGCCGCCTTGTTCACTCTGCTCGGGTTAATCTGTTACATGAGCGGGCGCACGGCGATGCTCGCGGGCCGGAAAACCAGTGTCTGGCTCACCTTGATGGGACCGCTCGGCTTCGGTTACCTTGGCATCTACAGCAAGGAAACGGCGCTGCTGTTGCCGGTGTTTATTCTGATTCTGGAATACGCCCTGTTCGCTGATGAACTTCCTTGGCGCCGCTGGCAGAATCTCAGCCCCACCGCAAAGCGCTTGGTTCTTGGAGGTGCGGCCGTCGCAGTAGCGGTACTAAGTGTTTACGTGATCCATGCCGTGCTGCCGCAGTACGCTATTCGAAATTTCACCCTGACAGAAAGGCTGATGACGGAGGGGCGAGTACTGCTCTTCTATATTTCACTGATTCTGGTTCCGCGGTTAGATCAGTTCGCACTGTTCCATGACGACATTATCATATCGAGATCGCTGATCGCCCCATGGACCACGGCGCCGGCTCTGCTGTTAGTGGTCGGCTTACTCGTTGCGGCGGTACTCTGGAAGAAGAAATACCCGCTCATCAGCTTGGGTATTTTGTGGTTCTTTGCCGGGCACGTGCTCGAGTCCACGGTGTATCCGCTCGAGATCGCACATGAACATCGGAATTATTTGCCATCCCTGGGCATTCTTATGATTGTTACGGGAGCGATCCATGTGCTTTATCGACGCACGGGACGACGCAACTGGTGGTGGATCCTTCCCGGCCTTATTCTCGTTTTTGGAGGAACGACTTTTCTCCGCGCGCAACAATGGTCGAGTCAGGAACGACTCTATTACTTCGAGGCCAGCCATCATCCGCTCTCCGCCGGCGCGCAGATGGGATATGCCATGCTCCTCATGGAAACAGGGCAGTACGATCGCGGCATGCAGGTCTACCGCCGCGCCGCGGAACTCAATCCTGACGAGCCGGGGATACTGATCAACCTTCAGATGAGCGCCGCCCGCCACGGCTGGCCCCTTAATCCTGCCGACCACGAACAAGTGTTGCGGGACCTCAGCTCAAAACCCCTTACGGCGACGACCGGATGGGCGCTCAACAATGTGGCCGCATGCATCCTCGACGCTTGCAAAACGCTCCAACCTTTCATGGAGGAATGGCTGAAGACCGTGCTACAGAGACCGAGTGCCCGCTTCGTGGACCGTTCGTACTATTATTACCTGCTCGGGCGGACGCGCATCGGGCAAGGCAAAATCAACGAGGCTGTTGATGCATACCGAAAGTCCTACGAGTTAGATCCTTTTTATTTAAATCCGCTGGTCGAATTGGCGGATATGTACATTCAGCTCGGACGCATGGATTACGCACGAACCATCATTTCTGAAATCCAACGCGCCAATAAGCACGTTGCTCATCCCAAGACGCGGGAAGTTGAACGACTCGAGGCATTAATGCGCAAGGATACATTGTCACGCAACGGAACAAATGAAAAGCATGACTAGCTGGCTGCGGGCACAAACAACGATAGCGGCTTTTACTGCCTGTTGCATAATCGCCATCGTCGTTACACTTGCCTACTCTCCAGGCCTCCACGGTCCCTTTGTCTTTGACGATATTTCCAACATCACGCATAACTCCGCGATACAGATTTCCAGCCTTCGCCCCTCATCGCTATATGCCGCCGCGATAAGCAGCCCCAGCAGTGCACTGGGACGGCCGCTGGCGGCGCTCAGCTTTGCGATCAATTACCGTATCGCCGGTGATCTGACAAACACTTTCGCCTTCAAACTCGTCAATCTGGTGATACACCTGACCGACACAGTGTTGGTGTACTGGTGCGTCCTGCTCTTGCTGAGACAGGTAGCGAAAACGCATCCGACATCGACGAACATGCGCTGGGTGCCAACGCTCCTCGCCGCTATCTGGGGGCTCCACCCGATAAATCTTACCTCCGTGCTTTACGTTGTGCAGCGTATGACTTCGCTCTCTGCACTGTTCGTGCTCCTGGGAATGATCATGTTCCTCTATGGGCGTCAGCGTGTGCATGAACAGAAACGCCACGGAATGACTCTGATCATGTGCGGGTGGGTGACGGGACTCATTTTCGGTACGGCGGCAAAAGAAACTGCCGTGCTTATACTTCTGTACATTCCGCTGACAGAATACATATTCTTTTCCAGGCGTGATTTTCGCACCACCGCGGCGACGCCACTACGCGCCTTCTACGGTTTCGCGATCATCCTGCCATTGCTGGCGATACTGGTCTGGGTACTGACGCATCCTCAGTTTATCCAGGAGTCCTACAAGATACGAAACTTTGATATGACCGAGCGCTTGCTTACCGAGCCTCGGGTATTGTGGTTTTATCTTTATTTATTGTTCGTTCCGGACATCACTAAGTTCAGTCTGTACCACGATGACATTCCGATTAGCACCGGTCTGTTCACACCGTGGACCACGTTGCCGGCCATTTTTGCGCTGTTGATCCTGACCGCGGCCGCCTTTCAGTGGAGAAAGAAATATCCGATATTCAGTTTCGCGGTGCTCTGGTATCTCATTGGTCACAGCCTGGAATCGAGTTTCTTGCCGCTTGAGATAGCCCACGAGCATCGCAATTATCTTCCAGCGATTGGGCCGTTACTTTCCGTGGTTTACGCACTGGGGGTAGTTTTTTCAGACAGAGAGCGAATATTTCTCGCACTAGGCGCGACACTCGCTGCGGCTCTGGCAAGTATCACGTTTCTTCGTGCCCAAACATGGGCCAGCGAAGAGCAACTAATCGTAACCATGGCTCAATACCATCCCGATTCTGCCCGTGCACAAGTAATGCTCGCGGAACTACTCGCTGTTCGTAAAGGGGATTTAATTCAAGCGCAGCGACACTTCAAGATTGCTGCCGCGCTCGACCCCAACGAGATCAGCTATCCCATCAGGATGTTGATTGTCAGCGCGAGAGCGTCATCTTCAAGAACCAACGAGGACTGGGCCAAGCCCTCTCCCATGGGACCCGACCCGTTCCACACCCTGGTTTCGACACAGCTCCAGGACCATATCAAGGACCAGTTGTCGCATAAAGCACTAACACCCACGACAATATCAACCCTCGACGACTTGGCTTCGAACATCAGGCAATCACCTCGCCAATATTATGATCTCTATCCCTACGCCGCCGAGTGGTACCGAATGATTCTAGAAAATCCCAACGTCTCGCGCGATACACATAAATCAACCGTGATCCATCTTTTCGAGATCAGCATGGCCAATGGCGATCATGCGAACGCGTTGGACATCGCAGTAGCTGCAAGATCGAATGACCCTGCTGATATCAGCTACGCACTGATGGAGGCTGACGCTAGAATTGCCCTGCAGCAGCTCGGGAGAGCGAAAGATATACTTCTAGATATCAAACGTGACCCAAATCGCCTATCCCCGGATACCATGAATGACATTGATGTCCTTCTCGCCCGGATCCGGACAATTCGAACGGGCCACGCAAAAACCTCGCGCGCGAATCAAAGTCTGGCGTCGCAAAAACCCGCTCGCATGTGATTTTTGTTAAGCCAAAAAACACACATCGATAAAGCCCAATGGTTAATGCGCACTGTTGTTGTCAGGAATAAGTCACTCAGTCGCACCGTCCCAACATGTGTGATACATGAAGACAAAACTCGTACACGTCTATTTCCTTCTGATGCTTTCGGCGGTGGTCTTGGTGATCTACCTGCCGGGACTGCATGGGCCTTATGTGCTTGACGATGGCGAAAACATATTTCTGAATGACGCCATCGCCCTGAAGGATTTGAGTCCGACAAGTCTCTATAACGCGCTGTGGGCGAATGAAAGCGGCCCACTGCGGCGACCTGTAGCCTCGTTGAGCTTCGCGATTAATTATTATTTTTCCGGCGGTTTCGAGAACACCTTCCCATTCAAGCTCACGAATTTGGTGATCCACGCCTTGAACGCCGCCTTGGTCTACTGGATGGCCCTCCTGCTCTTACAAACCCCGGCGTTACGCAACACAACCGCTGCCATTCGCCCTGCGCGGGTTGCAGCGCTCACCGCAGCGCTGTGGGCAATCCATCCGATCCAGTTGACGAGCGTGCTTTACGTCGTGCAGCGGATGAACAGCTTGTCTGCGCTCTGGGTGCTTTGCGGTCTGTTAATATTCGTGCACGGGCGACAACGAGTCGAACAGGGTGAATTCCGTGGCGTCGCTATCATGGCAATCGGGATCATCTCCGGCCTGTTCCTCGGCTTGATGTCAAAGGAAAACGCCTCGCTGATGCCTCTATACGCGCTCGCGATTGAATACGCATTCTATCAACGCGGTGAATTGAGCGGGCGCATGCGCGTTTGGCTCTATGCTTTCTACCTTTCCGTGGTGTTAATACCACTCACCATCTTCGTGATCTACTTAGTCGGCCATCCGGATTACATTACCAGTTCCTACGCCGTGCGTAATTTCACGCCTTACGAACGCCTGCTTACCGAGGCAAGAGTTTTGTGGTTCTACGTCGGTTTGTTGTTACTTCCAACTCCAGCCCGGCTTGGTCTGTTCCATGACGACATCTCCATCAGCACGAGTCTGGTCGCCCCGCCCGCCACCCTGTTCGCCGTGGCGGGTTGGTGCCTACTGTTGGTCGCGGCGCTGACGAAAACAAAACAACAACCGGTAATTAGCTTCAGCATACTATGGTTCTTGGCTGGACATGTCCTCGAATCGAGTGTTTTTGGTCTCGAGCTGGCTTACGAGCATCGCAACTATCTTCCCAGCATGGCGTTTTTCTTCCTTTTGTCTTTCGCGCTCCTGTCTCTCATGGATAGGCTGCAGACAGCACTCTCGGTCCGATTCTTGCTTACGCTCAGCCTGATTCTCGTGCTCGGCTTCAGTACTTGGAACCGCGCCGGTGTATGGAGCGATCGCCTTACGATTGCTGAGACTGACGCGCGTTACCACCCCAACTCCATGCGGGCCAATGACTTTGCCGCAAAGGCGAGTTTATTGGAAGCGAAAAACGTTAATCATGCGATCTCCTACACGTTACGTACGATCGTCGTCGCTCCACAAGAAGCGGGTTTACGCATCGATTTGCGACTCCTGCTGGCGGCCAAGGAAGCCGAGATCAATGGAATTTTGGCCAAGTCAAAAGTGAGAACAGAACATCTCTCGGGAAATATCCAGATCGAGGGGTTACCCCCAGCGATCAAGATCACATCAGATGGCCGCAAGGTACATCTCTCCCATGATTCATCCTTGGATGGCACGATTACAAACTTGCTGGAGACGAAACCCATCACCGTACACACGGTGGTGGCACTGGAGGACCTTCGTTATTGCGTAATTGAAACGCCACAAGTCTGCAAACATTTGCAAGCACGGGCCCTGGATTGGTTGACGGTCGCAACCGACAACCCACGCTCATCGAATGATTACCGCGCCATTGTATTGCGCGATACGGCCATGTTGAATGCCCATCAAGGCGACTACGACCGGGCGCTACGCTACATGGAAAAAGCCGCCGAATTGGACCCGTCTGTCCCCACGTACCAGTTGGCCAAGACGGAATATCTCATCAGAACCGGAAACCTGGACCAGGCCAAACTCATGTTGAATAAACTGTCGTCGGCGACTCGGGATTTTTCGAAGCTATCCTCGGCCGATCAAACCACGCTCGACAAGCTTGGCAAACTCTATGCCCGTGCCATCGAACAAGCGCCATAAACGGCGCCGCAGGAAAAACGCCTGATCTATAATAGAAACGGGGCGGGCAATGCCGCCAGAATCGCAGCGAAGACACTAAATCGAAAAGAATTTTCATTTTTTATGACCGAACTGAAAGACGCTGAGCATCTGTCAATTATCATTCCGGCCAAGAACGAAGAAATCGGTCTGAAAGAGATACTTCCACGGTTACAAAAAATCTTCCCCCAGGCCGAGATAGTGGTGGTCAACGATTGTTCCACCGACAAAACGGCCGAGGTGTGTCATTCCTACGGGGTAAAAGTGGTTACGCATCCTTATAGCATGGGAAACGGCGCGGCCATCAAGAGCGGCGCCAGGGCCGCCAACGGACATACGCTGATATTCATGGACGCCGATGGGCAACATGAGCCGGATGACGTGCCGGCGCTTATCTCGAAGCTGCACGACGGTTACGACATGGTAGTCGGCGCGCGACACAGCAGCACCCACGCAAACATGGGCAGGTGGTGCGCCAACACGATTTACAACCGCCTGGCCAGCTGGATGGTTGGTCGTAAAATCGACGATCTCACCTCCGGGTTTCGAGTGGTCAAGACGAAGAAATTCAGGGAGTTTCTGTATCTTCTTCCCAATGGATTCTCTTATCCCACGACCATCACGATGTCCTTTTTTCGCGCCGGATATCCCGTTGGTTATATTCCAATAAAGGCGAAAACGCGCGCGGGCAAGAGCCACATTAATCCACTGCGGGACGGGGTGCGCTTCTTCCTGATCATATTCAAAGTGGGCACGCTCTATTCACCGCTGAAGATCTTTCTGCCGATAAGCCTGGCGTTTTGCTCCACCGGTCTGGGATACTACATTTATACATTTTTTGCCGAACATCGGTTCACCAATATGAGCGCTCTGCTTTTAAGCACATCGATGCTGGTGTTCCTGATCGGTCTTGTCTCGGAGCAGATAACGAGTCTTCTCTATAGCAGACGGGACGAAACGTGATTCTGGCGACATATCACCCACGATATCCCGGTTAACCGGAGAGCTCGCTTTTCCCCATGATTCATTTTGCCATCGGCACCAAGGCGCAGTTCATCAAAATGGCGCCGATCATGCACCTGCTGCAGCTCGAGGGGGAACCGTATCATCTGCTCGATTTGTCGCAGCATGGAAGCCTCACCGGTAAGATACTTGCCGATTTCGACCTCGCACCGATCATCACACGGATCGGCAAGAAAGGAAGATCCGTCACCACGTATTCTCAAGCAGTGACGTGGCTGGCGACCGGTTTCATCCACGTGTGCTTCAAGAGAAACGCCGCGTACGAACAGCTATTTCTCAAACAAGATGGTGTTGCACTTATACATGGAGATACGTTGTCGACCCTGCTTGGTCTATACCTTGCCAGAGCGGCCGGCCTGAAAATCGCCTTGGTCGAAGCCGGATTGAGCAGTGGAAATCTTATCGATCCGTTCCCCGAGGAATGGATACGCCGTCATGTGGGCAAACGCGTCGATTATCTATTTCCGCCGGACATCGTGTCCGAAACATGGTTGCGGAAACGAAACCTCAAAGGCCATATCATCAATACCGAATACAATACAGGGAGGGACTCGCTGAATCTCATGCGAAATCGCGAGCACAGGCATGCCACAACAGCGCATGACGGCTATGGAATCGTAACACTCCATCGGCTCGAAACCTTGTCGAACAGACGTCGGCTCAAGCGGGTCATCAACCATATACTCGAGCTTGCGCAGATTCTGGGAAAACTGCGCTTCTACATGCACCCACCCACTGAAAATGCCCTTCGAAAGGCGGGGCTCATGCAAACCCTGAAGGGATCCGCCAATGTCCATGTCTTCGAGCTCGCTCCCTATCCCGAATTCGTCAGCGCGCTGTCGCGGGCCAGATTTGTTTTAACGGACGGAGGTTCCATACAGGAGGAATCATTCTACTTGCGCAAACCCTGCCTCATTCTCAGGAACCGCACCGAGCGCAATGAAGGAATAGGTAAAAACGCATTACTCAGCACTTGGGATCCCGGTCTGGATGCGTCACATCTGCAAAGCGCCGAACAGGAGGAGCAAAGCCATGAGTCGAGAAACGCCGACTTGATCGCCTCAAGAACGATACTGGATGCCTTGCAGGAGTTCAGGATTGGCTGAGGCGCGTCATCACTATTGGCGTTACATCAAGCCCATGGTCGGGATCGCGCTCCTGGCCATCATTCTATTCTGGGTCAACCAGCAGGGTACGTTGCTGCAACGCCTGAAAGCCATGCATCTGCTATTGCCGACCATCATTACTTCCGGCAGCATCTGGCTCGGTGCGATGATTTTGCGGTGCATCGTTGCGTCATACCGGAAACATCTCGCCCCATCTGCCGCTCTGTACATCAGTGCCATTGGCACATTCGGAAATGCTCTCGGCGGATTTTCGATCGGGACCACGATCAAATACATCACGCTCTATAAGAAGGGGGGATTGACGATCAAGGAAATCACCGCCGGCCTCGTTTTTTTTACGCTGACCATACTGGCGTTCCTCGTCGTGATAGCGGCAACCAGCCTCTGGACCACGTCCTTGCCACGGTCGTACAAAATAGTTTCCTTGATCCTGGTATTCGTTCCACCGACGGCTGGTCTGATCATAAGACAATGGCTACGGCGCGCGGGTTTCTGGCTGCGCCTGGTTGAGCCCCTGATTGCCAAAGAGCGTATATGGCCCGTCTTGCTATTGAGTTTCTTTTCGTCTGCGCTTTTCATCGCCAATTTCTGCGTGATCGGAATCTCCCTGTTTCCTGAACTCCCGTTATCCTCTCTCATATTCATATCGTCCCTTGGCGTTCTGGCCGGACAAGGGATCATGATTCAATCGATCGGGGGCGTGCAGGAATTTCTCATGGGGTTATCGGCGCTGCTTTCGGGCTTCAGCATCCTGGACGGAGTGCAGATAGCTCTCGTCTCTCGAGTCGCCTCGATTATTGCTTCGGGCCTGATCGTTTTCATATCATTCGGATTGTCCTGGCAACAAGAACGTGGATCGCGACAACCCAGAGACAGCGTATGAACAGCATTGGGGGCGAGAACGTGGCGAGGTGATATGCCGGCCGACGTTCATCAAATAAAATATAGAGAGCGTCTGGTTCGCTGCATTTACTCACCCTGGATATCCAAAACGACCGCCTCTTTGTTGCGTCGCGACCGGCTATACTCGTAAGGTGATCGAAAAAGACCTCGGGTTGACGTGACTTTCGACCCTTGCATTATGAAATAGCTAGTTCACGGGCACAAAGATATACGCGCACTTACCGATTATTGCAAACATGCCAGACATTTCCGTGAGCGCCAGAAAAGGCGTTCTGATATTCCTCAAGCTTGTCGTCACCAGTATCACCATCTGGTGGCTGTTATCGATGACCGATTACGCCGCGCTGCTGCGGGCGTTCGGACAAATATCTCCTGTCGTCGTTGTTGCTGCCTTCAGTATCAATGTGTTTGCGTTCCTGATTGGCAGCGTACGATGGTGGGTACTCCTGTGTCACACAACCGGTCGCATCGCGTATGGTAGAGTACTGCCGAGCTATTACCTCGGAGTTTTCTTCAACAACATCCTTCCTACGTCCATGGGGGGCGATGTCGTCCGCACTTTCCATCTCGGCTTACGGGGAGTGAATATCCAGGCACTGCTTGGATCGGCCGTTGCCGACAGGGGAATCGGACTGTTCGTCAGTCTACTGACCGGGTCGATCTGTATCTTCTTCTCGCCGGATATTGGCATCGGACGGCATGACGAATTTCTGATGCTGGGGATCCTCGTAGTCTTTGCTGTTGGCACTTGGCTGTTTTTCACTCCCTTCTCCATCGCCTACATCGAGCGGTTAGGAACCAAGTACCAATCGACGCGGATTCGCCGATTTGTCCTGGAGACGGTTCGTACGTGCCACAAGTATCGATCCGCAAAGACCTCGTTGATTACCGCACTGGTATTGACGGCGATTATGCAATTTGCCGTGATTCTGGCCTACTACATACTTGGTGCTGGAATCGGGATAAAACTCTCGGTCGTGACCTACTTTGCAGTGATCCCCATTGTTTTCCTGGCGGCAAGTATTCCGATCTCTATCGGCGGAATCGGTGTACGCGAAGGCGCGCTAGTCGGGCTGCTGATCAAAGCCGGCGCCGATACACAGCATGCCATCGCGCTTTCCCTGCTCTATCTGGTCGTCCTGATACTGTCGTCATTACCAGGCGGCGCCATTGCGTTGCTCCGCGCTGACTCGATGGCCATGCGCAAACATCATGAACCACAGAACTGAACAGATACGGTCTCATTTCGATGGGATTTCCACACAGATCGATAAATGGCGTCGCAAGAACAACTATTATCACCGTGATCAGACTGGTTATTTTCGTTATCTCGTGCCGGAAAATGCCCGCATTCTGGAGTTGGGATGCGCCAATGGTGATTTACTAAACGCGTTGAAACCCAGCTACGGCGTAGGGGTAGACCTCAGCACCGTACTGATCGAATTCGCGAGAAAAAGATATTCACATCTGAATTTTTTTGCCCGGGACGCCAATGATCTCCACGATTTACCCGACGAACACTTCGACTACATTATCCTGTCAGATCTTGTCGGTTACCTCGACGACGTCCAGAGCTGCCTTGAGAGCCTGCATCGTTTATGCAAACCACACACGCGGATTATCATCTCGTACTACAACTTTCTGTGGGAACCCATTCTGAAACTTGGCGAGGCCATCCATTTAAAGATGCCTACACCAGACCAAAGCTGGCTATCACTGAATGACATCAGAGGCCTGCTGTCCCTGGCTGACTTTCAAGTAGTCAAGACCGAGCGACGATTATTGTTCCCCAAATACATCCCCCTCGTGAGCAAGGCGCTCAACCGAATCGCCACCCTTCCCGTGATCAACAAAGCCTGCTTGAGTCAATACGTCGTCGCGCGACCATTGATCCGGCACTCGATACCCGCCCTGCCGGTATCCATCGTGATACCCTGTCGTAACGAGAAAGGTAATATCGAACCGGCGATTCAGCGCATACCGAACTTCGGCAAATCGCAGGAAATTATATTCGTCGATGGTCATTCAGAGGACGAGACCCAAGAAGAGATAAAACGCGTAATGCTGAGCTACCCGGATAGAAACATAAAGTTGCTCGTGCAGGACGGAAAAGGTAAAGGCGATGCCGTGCGCAAAGGCTTCGAGACGGCGACCGGTGACATTCTCATGATTCTCGACGCAGATCTCACCGTACCGCCAGAGGATCTGCCCAAGTTCTACAATGCCCTGGCAAGCAACAAGGCTGAATTCCTGAACGGCTCGCGCTTGGTCTACCCCATGGAAGGCGAGGCCATGAGGCTACTCAATCTTTTCGCGAACAAGCTCTTTGCCATGGCCTTCAGCTGGCTCCTGGGTGAGCGTCTCAAGGATACCCTGTGCGGAACCAAGGTAATATTCACGAAAGACTACCTCAGCCTTACACGTAATCGGTCGTATTTCGGCAACTTCGATCCATTCGGAGATTTCGATCTTTTGTTCGGAGCCAGCAAGATGAATCTCAAGATCGTCGAGATACCGGTACGTTACCGGCGCCGGAGTTACGGCGAAACGCAAATCCATCGCTTCTACCACGGCTGGCTGTTGCTGCGCATGGTGCTCTACGCTTACCGTAAACTCAAGGCCCTTTAACATTTCCGACAATCCCGACCCTGATGCTATCCACCAAGCAAAAAATAGGGCTCGCACGCACGGCCTATCGATTTATTGTTTCGGCACGCAAGCTCTTCGGCTTGGATAACGAGACCGAGGTGATACGCGACGGCATCCATTGGCATCTCGACCTCAGCGAAGGGATAGACCTCGCGATCTATCTGCTCGGTAAGTTCGAAAACACCACCGTTCGCACATACCGGCGTTTCCTTAAACAAGGCGATTCTGTTCTTGATATCGGCGCAAATATCGGCGCTCATACGTTGCATCTTGCCGCGTGCGTCGGAGACACCGGACATGTCGTAGCCTTCGAACCGACTGCATACGCATATCGAAAGCTGTTGTGTAATCTATCCCTCAACCCACACTTGGCCGCGCGTGTATATACAGAGCAAATCATGTTGACGGATCGCGACGAAACAATCGCCCCTTCGAATCTGTATGCCAGTTGGCCACTGATTACCAATCTCCCATCCGTACACCCAAAGCATCTCGGGCTTGCGAAGTCCACGACCGGCGCTCGCGCCTTGACACTGGATCACTATCTTGACAGTCATCCGGAAGTGAAGCCGGACTTCATCAAACTTGACGTGGATGGAAATGAATGCTCCATGCTGCGCGGCGCTCGGCAGACGCTGCAACGTTATCACCCGATGCTGCTCATGGAAATAATGCCCTACGGCCTCGAGGAAACCGGCCACTCGCTCGACGAGCTTTTGTCCATACTGGCGGACTCAGGCTATGAGTTGTTCAGCATTCCTGACCTTGCCTCACTACCGCCCCAGCCGGAACTTCTCAATAAACGGATTGTGCCTGGCGGAAGCATTAATGTACTGTGCCGTCCCGCGCCGCACGGCGTGTAACGGCCGCCACCGCCCTATGGACCGGCATTTGTAAAGTAGACCCCAGGTAACAGTGCGGACCCAAGGTCTACTGGCGCTGATACACGCGTATCCCTGGGTTCACAATCGAATAATCTCCTGATGCGAATGAGCCGGAGAAATCGACACCGAGGAACGTAGGCAATGGCTTGAATTCCTGAATCATCCGATAGCGGCTGGCCATCAGCGATTCGTAGAATCTTCGCGCCTGCATGGACGGATGGCTTGCCCCCAGTCGCTCCATATTTTTATAGGTAGCTTCGTTCAATACGAGATAATCGTACTTATCCTCGCGGAACAGCTGCGTTCCATCGACATACTCGTTCAGATAGAAAGCGTGGTGCTTGTAACCTTCAGGGATCACCGGATTGAAGAATTCGTCTTCCACATACGCCTTGACTAGAGCAATCGACGATCCACCGGCGATATGCTGTTCGATCCACGCCGTTGCCACGTCGCGGACGTTTCGACCCGCTTCGAGCCGCAGATAGGCTATGTCCGCGCACAAGGTCCAGCCGATGGCGGTCGCGAGTACTGTGTAACTCAGCGCACGGACTACATAGCTTGACCTCAAGCACTCGACCGTTACCCGAGCCGCTAGGATTGTCAGCAGTGGGACGAGGGGCAATGTGTATCTGACCACTACCCAGGATGTAAAACTGGTCATGGCAAGATAAGGAACGATCATGACGAACAACAGCCAGTCGGCTGTCGTACGTTTGACCGCAGCATAGAACAAACCGAGAGCGGCAAGCGCGTACAGTGTATAGCCGAGCGCCTGATGTAACATGAGCCAGCCATACTGGTATATGCCGGGACCCATGCCGATGGCGTCCAGATAGGGCGATGATTGATACCTCCACTGGACCTTCAGTCCTTCTATGAAGATCTCCGGGAACAGGAAAGTTTGCGGGCTCGCCAATGCATATGCCACCGGCATACAGACGCCCATGATTGCAATCCGACCATCGAGAAGCGACCGCCATCTTGTCGCCCACGATGTACTTTCCGAAGCCAGCAACTGTGCAGTGACAGGCGCGGCGGCAAAAACGATCAACGGGAAGCGAAATGCCGCCGTCACACCAAGTACAAGCCCCAAATAAACGAAATCACGCTTATGATGCCGGGGTTCGGACCGGAGTATCCTGGCGCTCAAATACAGTACCATGACCGCCAGAAATACGGCGATCTCATCAGGACGCAGGCATTGGGCATAAACGATATGCGCCGGTGCGATCGCCAGAAACAGCGCAGCAAGACCGCCCACGGCGCGGCTGAAAAGCAGGCGGCCGACATGATAGGCCAGCACGATGGTAACGAGCGCGACGATGACTAGCAAATAGCGGCCGAGGAGTATCGTATCCGCGAGAAGATCAACTCCGCCGAGCACGCCCCGAAGGAGTTCAGCCAGATGTGAAACGGCGTTCAACAGTGCGAAATAAATCGTCCCGCCGTATATGAAGTGCTTGGGGAACACCGTGCCGTTGGCCAAGCGCTCGGCCGCAAAAAGCTGCAAGGACTCATCGGGATGATAGGAATAAACCGGATGCAAAGCATCCGGCAGTCCCCATCGAATGCCGTAAAGGCGAAGCGCCAGCCCCAAGGCAACCACTGCCGTAAGCAGGCAGATCCAAACTAGCTTGGTTTGCCGCACAGGCATAGCCCCGATCCGGTCATTTGTCCTTGAGCATAGTGAGTACACCCACGGGTCTGCCAGGATCAAGCGACCCTGGAGACACGCTCACAACTGCCAGTGCATCGCCAAGCCGCGCTAGAGGATAGTAGGCAACCGGGTAGCTGGGACTGAGAAACCCCATCAGGTAAAAATATCGACATCCCGTCTGCTTGAGAGAGGTGTTAAACGCCGTCGCATCGACATTCGGCCTCGGCGGAATAATGCTTACCCGACCTACATAATAGCCAACGAGCGACGGCTTGATACTGTAGATGCAGTCGCTTTCAGGTACCACATTGGGTAGGCTCTTGAGATGCTCGGTCAATGATTTATCAAAGACCACGTTCGCGCGTGCATCGGCCGGATCGATCACGTACCAGTCAATACTGCGCCTGAACTGTGCCGTCTGATCCGGCATTGGTTGTGAAAAACGCTTAACCGTCAACATGAGATCGGGCGCGGCGACAACGGCGAGAACCAGCAATATCAGATGACGCGGAAGAACGCGGTGTTCGCTCAGGGTAAGCGGCGGCAGGCTGTCCAATAGAAGCAGGCACTGTACTAATAACACGGGCACGATAACGAATAACAAACGCTGCGCCTCGGCTGGAAATGGCCAGACAATGATCAAGCATATATAGATTCCAACATAAATTCCGTCGAGTTTACGAAAAAAAATCCGCCGAACCGCTCCGAGTAGACCGAGAGCGCCGATAACTGCCATCACCCAGGGGCCAGCTGAGCTGGTAGTAAAATTACCAACCCAACCATACCAGAGCATTCGAATCTCCAGCGAAAACTGCCGCAACAAAACCGATAGCGGATCGGGGCCGTATTTTTCCGCCAATGACGAGAGATATCCCGGACTTTGATGTTGTCCCAGGAGGTTCCAAAGCACGACCGGCAGGATCGCCCCCAGAATGAACCGCCATGATCCTCGAGGACGGTGAAAAACCAGATACAATAGAAACGCCGCCAACAATGAAACACCCGCGCTACGCGTCAATACCGCTGCGGCGACACAGACGGCTGCAATCCAAAGCCAGCGCTCGCGCCGGCTGGCCTCGAACATACCCACTGACGCAAGACATCCGAGACTGGAGAGTAAATAAAGATTTTCACTCAGCACCGAAAGTGCCTGCATGTACGTTCCGGGTAAAAGCGCAAACAGCAGGACAAACAGGCCGGCCGTGTGCGTACTGAAACCCAGGGCACGCTGCCACGCATAGTAAACAGCAAAGGCTAGCAATAGCAGCGTCGTGGTAATCAAATGCGCCACGAGCAAGTTGTCCGCTCCCCCGAACAATGCCAGGACCATCGGGTAGAACGGTGGATATTGGTTGTGGACAGCGAAATAGGTGATAACCGGGGAGTACTCACTCCAAGGTGAAAAATAACGCGCCATTAAAAGATAATAAGCGTTGTCACCTCCGAAATCCCCCAACACGTCACTCCAGGACCAAAACGAATAGCCCATTACAAGAATAAAAAAAACTGCCGTCTGATACACACACGGTACCAAGCTCGTGCGTTGCTGACCTATCATGTGCAGTAAATATTATCTCGACGGGAATAAAGCATATTTAAGAATGCAATAGATCGCCCGCACTCCATCCTTCCAATTGATCTTTTTCCCTTCGGCATAGGTGCGACCGTAGTAGGAAATACCAACCTCGTAGATGCGGATATCAGGCAGACGGGCGATCTTGGCGGTAACTTCAGGTTCAAAACCGAAACGGTTTTCGACTATTTTGATCCTCTGAATAACTCCGCGCCGAAACACTTTGTAGCATGTTTCCATGTCGCTGAGATTCAAGTTGGTAAACATATTCGATGCGAGTGTCAGCAGGCGATTGCCAAGATAATGCCAAAAATAAAGAACGCGATGCGGATCGTGGCCCAGAAACCGGCTGCCATAGACGACATCCGCTTTACCGTCGAGAATGGGCTTGATGAGACGCGGGTATTCCTGTGGGTCGTACTCGAGATCGGAGTCCTGAATGATGACAATGTCCCCGGTCGCCGCAGTTATTCCGTCGCGCAGAGCGGCGCCTTTGCCCTGATTGCGCGCGTGGTGGATCAGCACTGTAATCTTGTCATGAAGCCTCGACTGGAGAAGCTCCGTCGTGCCGTCCGTTGAGCCATCGTTGACGACAATGATCTCCTTGTCATCGACAGGCGCTGCGTGCACCGCCTTAAGCAGCGCTTCCACTGTATGAACCTCGTTATAACAAGGAATAACGATGGATAATTTTGGCATGATCTTATTAAAGACGTTCCCGAATCGTGAGCGTATTTCCAGCCTTTGGAGGGGCCGAAAATCTTTCTTTCTCACTATAGTCCATAAAATGCGCCCGGCCGGGAAACCGGGCAGGTCACCGGTTCGGTCGCGCTGGGTTAATCCGCAAAAGCCCGACACTTCCTCTCCGCGCCCATCTGTTCTAAAATCCGCCGGCTTCCGGACCGGGAAATCCGCCGGGCCGGAACACGGGGCGGTAGCTCAGCTGGGAGAGCGTCGCGTTCGCAATGCGAAGGTCGAGGGTTCGATCCCCTTCCGCTCCACCAATCCCGCAATGGCCGGTTAGTCCGGCCATTTTTTTGACGGCGCCGCCTTGCTCAAAAGCTTGCTGGCTCGATCCCTGGCTAGGCCCGCCGCTCACCCTGCTAGAATAGCGGCGAGCCCCGGTAGCTCAGTGGATAGAGCAGCCGCCTCCTAAGCGGCAGGTCGCCGGTTCAACTCCGGCCTGGGGCACCATGTTCAAAGATTGACGTATCCCCAACCTGCCTGAGGGAGGCCGTCTTTGCTGGGAGCCGTCGATCTGGAATATGTCCGCGGTGACCGGCCTCTGTTCAGTCACCTATCGTTCTCCCTCAAACCGGGCGAACTGCTGCACGTAACCGGTACCAACGGCAACGGCAAGCCCGCACTGCTGCGCACGCTCTGCGACCTGACATCGGCACGCGCCGCCGAAGTTCGCTGGCACGTCAACGACATCAACAAACTCGGTGATGACTATCACACCCAGCTCGCCCATGTCGGACATGCCAATGGCATCCCGGGTGGCCTGACAACGGTTGAGAATCTGAGCGTGGCTTCCAGTGTGAACGGCGATACTGACAAATCGCGGAAATGAGCGCGCCCTGAGCCGGGTTGGTGCGGGACCACTCGCGCATCCCTTATCCTTCCCCCAGCGCCATTTGATCTGCGTCAACGGTCACGG
>Ga0187775_10000124_pt1 | contig 17465 bp, 13 predicted proteins | sample 0216_BV02_MP12_1_FD_132441 | JGI IMG/M metagenome (GOLD analysis project Ga0187775, IMG submission 132441) | Tropical peat soil microbial communities from peatlands in Department of Meta, Colombia - 0216_BV02_MP12_10_MG | ecosystem: Environmental > Terrestrial > Soil > Wetlands > Peat | place... | reverse complement strand
CTGCACGTCAGTGAATTTGACGTCGACCTCAAGCCTTCGAGCGGCGAGGAGCAAAAGCGATTACTGGAGCAAATTCGCCAGACGCTTAGTCGGTTCCCGGGCGTGGCATTTACCGTCCGCACTTATCTTACGGAACGGATCGAGGAAACCATTTCCGGCTACACGGCCCAGGTCATTGTGAATATTTTCGGCAATAATCTGGACGTGCTGGATATCAAAGCCGCGGGAATCGCAAAAATATTAAGCGGCATTCCCGGCGCAACGGGAGTGCAAATGCAATCCCCGCAAGGCACTCCGCAGCTGACGATACGTTTGCGCCCTGAGCAGTTGGCGCGCTGGGGCTTCGCGCCGCTCGATGTGCTGGATTCGATCCAGGCGGCGTACGAAGGCGCGGTAGTCGGACAAGTTTACGAAGGCAGCCGGGTTTTCGACGTTTCCGTGTTATTGAACGCAGCCGCTCGTCTCAATCCAACCGAGATCGGTGCCCTACCCCTGCGAACTCCGGAGGGATTAATGGTCCCGCTGCACGAGATTGCGGACATCTATCTGACGTCCGGCCGATACATCATTTTGCATAGCGGCGCGCAGCGTTTGCAAACTGTCACAGCCAACGTGACAGGCCGGGACGTGACTGACTTTGTCGAGGACGCAAAACGGCGGATCAACAGCGAAGTCTCTTTTCCGAAGGGTTTTTACGCGGCTTTCACGGGTGAGGCCGAAGCCCAGGCCCGATCGCAGTGGGATTTATTCGTATACTCGGCTATGGCCGGTGTGATCGTCATTGCCTTGCTTTTTTTGGCCCTGCGCAGCGCCAGGGCGCTATTGCTGGTCATGGTTAATCTTCCCTTTGCGCTAGTGGGCGGGGTGTTGATCGTGTGGATAACCGGTGGCACGCTGACGCTAGGTTCACTGGTCGGATTTGTCACGCTTTTCGGCATTACGCTACGCAATTCCATCATGCTGATTTCGCATTACCAGCATTTGATCAGCGCCGAGGGGATGAATTGGGGAGTGGAGGCGGCGATTCGCGGCGCGACCGAGCGCCTGGTTCCCATCTTTATGACAGCTCTGGTGACCGCGCTCGGCCTGTTGCCTCTGGCGGTTCAGAGCGGCGAGCCGGGAAACGAGATCGAGGGGCCAATGGCCACAGTCATACTCGGCGGGCTCATTACTTCTACACTGCTGAATCTGGTTGTCCTGCCGCCAGTAGCATTACGCTTTGGTCGATTCGTTCGGCCCCAGTGATGGGCTTTGTTTCAGAGCCGCATGGGTTGTTGAAATGATCTGCGCAGCGATTTGTTTGGAAATGGCCTTGGCATTCAATCCAGATCCCGTTGTTTCTTTGTGGTTCCAAGCGAGTAGCGGATGCCGACAAAACCGGCAATCGGCGCACCAGGTCCCACAAATAGCTCCGGTCTTCCAAATGCGTTGGCGGGATTAAAGTTGTTCGGGCCGGTGAAGAAATTGCTGCCGAGTACGCCCATATTGGCGTATGTCTTGTCGAACAAATTGTTAATGTTCGCGAAAAACTGCCATCGCGGCAGAAATTCATAGTTCGCATTCAAATTGACTACTGCATAACCGGCAACCGTGCCTTGGGGATCGAGGTTGTTCTCGTTGCCGCGGGCGATCTGGCTGCTGTAAGCCTGCACGCTCGCGCCTGCGACAAATTTGTCGTTGAAAGCATAGTCCACTCGCGCCTTGAAACTATTGCGCGGTATTCCGGGTATCCGGTTGCCGGGTATTACCAGAATCTGTCCATTTGCATTCGCAGCGGTGTTGTTGGGGCTGTTCTCGATGAATGGGGTTTGGAAAGTGGCATCGATATAGCTGTAATTGGCGGCAAAGGACAAACGGCCTTGCTTAGTGCTAAACCCCAGCTCAAGGCCTTGGCGCAGCGTGTCGCCGACATTTTGGAAGAATCCCGTGCTGATACTGCTGCTGATAAACTCGATGTCATTCGAAAGTTTGGTGGAAAAGAAAGCAGCTTTCCAGGCGGTATTTCCGGCAATCTGGCCGCGGGCGCCGACTTCCCAGGTTCTGGAAACGACTGCCTTGAGCGGCGGGTCGGATATAAACTCGTTGGGTAGGCTGCAAGGGGCGCTTGGGCTGGCACAGGTGAGTTCAACCGGAGTGGGCGCCCGCATTCCCTCGTTGTAGGCGGCGTAGGCGGTCAACGCCTTACTGGGATTGTAGTTCACGCCTACCGCCGGGTTGAAGCGAACAAAGACATTGTGTCCGTTCAGCGCTGGGGTAAGCCCGGTCAAATCCTCCAGATCTACCGAAGCGTAATTGTAGCGGCCTGAGGCGGTCAAATTGACTTGATTGGTCATCGAGAAGTTATTGTTAAAGTAAGCGCCATAATAGCGGTTGCTGCTATGAACATCGGTGATCGAGCTAAAGGGCGTTAGCAGTATAGCGTTGGAGTTCCCATCAGGAGTGATAGCCACCTCCTGCTGCGATTGAGTGAGATCGGTGCTCCCCAGATCCATGCTCGCCCCTGCGGTGAACTGATTGTTGTGGCTGAAGAGATTTCCCAGGTAGCTGTATTGCAGCGAGCCCCCGTACGAGGATTGATCGATATCTGTTTCCACATTGAAAGCCGGGGCGTTGCCTGGCGCGACTGGCAAAGTGGGATCGAAATCCCCATTGGTATTTCCGTTTAGGACGTTTTGGCTGAGCTGACGATAATAGACATTGGCGGCAATGAGATTGTTATCGGTGAGGAAATGGCTGCCTTTGACGTTAAAAAAAGTAAGCTGGTTCTTGGTGATGTCAGGAAAAGTGTAGACCAGATCTGAATTCACGTTGTAGAACGAAATGGGAATGGTTTGGCCTCCTTGCAGATTATTCGATGCGCCGGTATAACTCACATCGATATCGGTGGTGCTGTCCTGGTAGCCAACCTTGCCGAACCATTGCTGCACCGTGCTTGAGCTCGCATCATGATCCCGAAACCCGTCCGAGCTGAAATAGTTGCCTGTCAAAAAGTAATCCATGTGCTCCCCGTGCCCCCCCGCTTGCCCGACAACTGAATTAGTGGCGAATGAGCCGCCATAGCTCTCGATCGAATAGCCGGGATATTCAAAACCGGATTTGGTCTGTATGGCGAGCGAGCCGCCAAGCGTATTAAGGCCGAAAACCGGGTTCGAGCCGGGGATAAGATTGATGCTGGAGATGGCCGATTGCGGGATCAGGTCCCAATTAACGGTGTCCCCGAATGACTCGTTGACCCGCACCCCGTCCTGGAAAACGGAAAGCCCTTGTGGCGTTCCAAGCAATGGCGAGGCAGTGAAACCCCGGAAATCCACATCAGGCTGAAATGGGTTTCCTTGCGCTGAATTGATGTTGACGCTGGTGAGATTTTGCTCAAGGAACTGGGTTAGATCCTGCGAATGCTGCTCCTCCATTTGCGCGCCAGTCGCAGCTTGAACATTGGATGGTACCTGCTGTATCGGCGTTCCGATGCTGGGTAAAGGCGTGGTTCCGATCACTTCTACCGAGGGCGCCTCCAGTTCGGTGGCTGGATTTACCGGCTCTTCTGCCAGAGCTGGCATTGCTAAAAGGCTGGCCGCGGCAAAAAAATTTCCGATAAATCGTTTTTTTTGCATTTTTCCTCCCCAAATACATAGGGACAGGGATGCGCGCATTATGCGAGTTTGGCTTTAGAATCTAGCTGGACGAGGGAATTCACGCCCGAGCCGCGCGCGACCCGTCTATATGACCACGGTTTTTTGCAACAACAGGGTCTATTGCATGACCTCATGATTATCGCTTAAACCTGCCGGGAATAATTCCCGACCAACGAATATTGATTATCAATAACGAGAAGGATTAACTGCAAGAGTGGCAAAATGGCATCGATCACGCGAGTGGCGAGACGACTGATCGCCTATGCCGAAACCCTCTGTCTTGTGGGTAAACATTTCTTGTACCAGAATCGCTAACGATCACACGTGGAAATGGGAACGGTTTGAACCGTTGCGACAGGTTCTTGAAGGTAAACACAATGGATCTTAAACAACTGCTTCGAGTCTTTTGGAAACGGCCTGCGTGGTGGCGTGATGCGCTGGGCGTGGCAATTCTTACCATTGCGACATACGTCATTTCGGTCAAATTGGAATTAAGCGAAAAGATAGTTCCACTTACCCGCGCGTTTGAAAAATACCAGCTTGATGAGCTTCCCACTGTTTTGATAGTAATGCTGCTATCAATGGTATGGTTTTCCTGGCGCAGGCGCAGGGAGGCGAACCTCGAACTTTCAAAAAGGGTAGCGGTTGAAACCGAACTCGAGGCAAGCGAACGCCAATACCGTTTGCTTTTCTTCGAGAACTTTTCAGGCAATCTTCTGGCGTCACCGGACGGCGTATTGCGCTTGTGCAACCCCGCCACGGCTCGCATACTGGGGCTTGATTCGCCGCAGGAAGCGGTGGGTAGATCGCTCGAGGAGTTTTACGCTGACCGCGATCTCTGGCGCAGGCATCGGGAATGGCTGCTTGATCGAAAAAGAATTGAACTCGACCAATTACAACTCGTTGACTCGGCCGGTGCCGCAGTCGCAGTAATGGCCAGGATGATGGCAACGGTGTCCGCGGACAAAGTGACCGAATTGCACATTTTTTTGACCGACATCACTGCGCTAAAAGACATGGAGCAGAAGCTAGCGGACATGCTTTCCCAGAATCGGCATTTATCCCGTCAACAAATCCTTTTGCAGGAAGAAGAGCGCAGGAACATGGCGCGCGAATTGCATGATGAACTCGGACAGTATCTGAACGCCATCAAGCTGGACGCGGTGTTTATCCGCGATCGAAGCCAGGGCGTAACAACCGAGGTTCATGCGAGCGCTGAATCCATTGTGGAGATTTCAACTCGTGTTTACGATGTGGTTCGCAGCATGATGCGCAGGCTGCGCCCGGTAGCGCTTGACGAGCTCGGGCTGAGCTCAGCGCTGGAGCACATGGTCCAGGGCTGGCAGGAACGAATGCCCGCGACCATTTTTACGCTGAGTATCGGCGCTAGCGTAAACGGCTTCAGCGAATCGCTGAATATCACTTTGTACCGCTTGGTGCAGGAAGCCTTGACCAACGTTGCCAAACACGCCGGCGCCTCGAAAGTCAGCATCACATTGGACAGACGCGAGCCGGATGAATCGGGTATCTACTGGGTATATCTCTTGGTAAGCGATGACGGCGTCGGCTTTAATCTTAGTGATCATGATCCGGGTATGGGGATTCTCGGCATGCGTGAGCGGGTCGAAGGATTAGGCGGCAAGTTCGAAATGGAAAGTGCGCCCGGGCGCGGTCTCTGCCTGAGAGCTGCAATCCCGATTACAATGGGGACCTGATCCTTATGCCAGACTCAAAACAACTACGCGTTTTGCTTGTGGATGACCATGCTGTGGTTCGGGAAGGCTATAAACGATTACTCGAATGGGAAAAGTCCATTAGCGTGATCGGCGAAGCGGACGGCGGCCAGGACGCATACCGATTGTTTAGCGAAAGGCGGCCAGACGTTGTGGTCATGGACATTTCGCTTCCGGGAATGAGCGGAATTGAGGTCATGCGGCGCATGCTGATGAGGGCGCCTGACGCGAAGGTACTGATTTTCAGCATGCATGAGGACGAGGTGTTTGCATCGCAGGCATTGCAGGCCGGCGCGCGCGGCTATTTAACCAAGTCCAGTGCTCCTGAAGTCTTGGTCAGAGCAGTGCAGGCCGTGGCGCAGGACCAGTTGTACATCGACAGGAAAGTCATGGAAAGGCTTGCAAGGCGGCGTCAGGGTGGCGAAAATGCCTTGCAGCGGCTTTCTGCTCGGGAATTTGAAGTGTTTCGGCTCTTGGCCATTGGGCAGACGATTGCGCAGATTTCGGAGACCCTGAACCTGAGCTGGAAAACCGTTGCCAACTACCAGTCTATTCTCAGGCAGAAGCTCGGTGTGCAAAGCGCCGTACAAATGGCATGGCTCGCCATATCCCAAGGGCTCATTGGAAACAGGAATTGAAAACGCTTATTTTCATCAGCAGTTAATTGCTTTAACTATCCTTAAGCAGCGACTCGAGAGGACACAGCATGCCTTATGCGATCCGCATTCATGAGACCGGCGGACCGGAAAAAATGCGCTGGGAAGAAGTCGCAATTGAAGCGCCGGGGCCGGGACAGGTGCTGGTGCGCAACACGGCAATCGGTCTGAATTTCATCGATACCTATCACCGCAGCGGGATGTATCCGGTAACTCTCCCCGCGACCTTGGGCATGGAAGGCGCAGGTGTCGTTGATTCCGTGGGACCGAAAGTAACTGGCTTGAAGGCGGGAGATCGCGTGGCTTACGCGCAACCGCTCGGCGCCTACGGGGAATTCGTGCTACGGCCGGCTGACCGGCTGGTTAAAATTCCCGCGGGCATCGAAGATAAAACCGCTGCGGCGATGATGCTCAAGGGAATGACCGCCCAGTATCTCCTCAGGCGAACCTACAAGGTGAAGGCTGGCGATACGATTCTGGTGCACGCTGCGGCCGGAGGCGTGGGCCAAATCCTTTGCCAGTGGGGGAAACACTTGGGTGCCGCGGTGATCGGCACCGTCGGCAGCGAGGAAAAAGCAAGACTGGCAAAAAAAGCCGGCTGCAGGCATGTCATCGTCACAGCCCGGGAAAAATTTTCCGAGCGGGTCAAGGAAATCACCAAGGGCGCCGGAGTGCCGGTGGTTTACGATGGTGTCGGCAAGGACACCTTTATGGGCTCGCTCGACTGCCTCGCACCACTGGGCTTGATGGTCAGCTACGGCAGCGCTTCCGGCGCAGTTCCGCCGTTCGATATTCTCATCCTCTCCCGAAAAGGCTCATTGTATGTGACGCGCCCGACCTTGATGACCTACACCGCGAAGCGCGAAGATCTGCTAAAGAGCGCGGCGGAACTTTTTTCAGTGGTGAAGAAAGGCGCAGTCAAGATCACCATCAATCAAACTTATGCCTTGCGAGACGCTGCGCAGGCGCACCGCGACCTAGAATCGCGCAAAACCACCGGCTCTACCGTATTGCTGCCCTAGGCTTCGTTTCAGGTTACTTTCATCGGTAGAATCACCATCTGCATTCCGCGCAGATGCAGACGGGCTTGCATGGTGAGAGCAGTTTGGTTGTGCAGCATGCGGGTCAGGAAATTGTCGTGCTGGAAAATCAGCTTGCTAGCGAAAAATACACAATTGGGAAATTGCTGTGCAACTTTTTCAGTGAGCTCGGTGAGTTCATCGACTGGGTCGCAGCCGAATACTTGAAAGGCGGCGGCGGCCAGACCGTGGCTGTGGCAAAACCCGATGTAGTAATTGAGCGAGTCGCTGATCTTCTGTTGCAGTTCATTCAGCGTCTCCTTTGCGTCATAGCTTTTTGCGTCGACCTCGCCTGCGGCGAGGAAAATGAAATTCTTGAAATGGTTCGGGAACAAGCGCTGTACCCAGAGCAGCGTGTGCATACCGACGCCAAGGTTTTTGCCCACCAGAAACACCGCAGTGGGTAGCGAAGGGTCGATTTGCGGAACAGGCACGGAGTTGTTCCAGGTGGGCGCGGTCACAAACAGTTCGTCGATTTTCCGCAACTGCTCGCGCACTTCGTCGTAATGATTGTGGATCAGCAAGCATACGCCGATGACCACGCCGGTAATCAGCAAGGTCACCCAGCCACCTTCGGTGAATTTTTCGATCAGTGTAACCAGCAAAATACCACTGGTGACCAACAAGCCGGATATCGACAGTACAAACCTGCGGCGCCAATGTTCCAGCGTCTGGCGATTGCGCCACCAGTGCACGCATAAGCCCAATATCGACATGGAAAAGGTGAGAAACACGTTAATGCTGTATAACACGACCAGAAGATTGACGCTGCCACGTGTCCAAATTAGGATAGCGAGCGCTGCGACGCCCATAAGGGAAATACCGTTTTGCGTTACCAGCCGGCTTGAGAGCTGGCGGAATTGGCGCGGCACCCAGGAATCCGCCGCCATGTTGGCCATCACCGCTGGCCCGCCGAGAAAACCGGTGTTTGCAGCAACCAGCAGCAATCCTGCTTCCAGCGCCAGTACCACTGCCAGCGCAGTCTGGTTTATCCATTCACTGGTCTCGCCATAGCTCGTGATGATCGCGTTGAACACTACTGCGTTCAGCGTTTGACCTGGCGCCGGTTTGGCCTCCCACAACAGGTAAAGCAGAATGATGCCGCCTGCGGTAAATGCCAGGGACAACGCCATATAAATCATGGTGAGCTTGCCGGTGCGCACTCGTGGCTCGGCAAGCCTGTTGATGTTGTTGGACACCGCCTCGATGCCGGTGTAGGTGCCACCACCCAGCGAATAGGCGCGCAAAAACAGCGAGGCTACAAACAGCCACCCGGTTTCGCTGGCCAAGCCAACGGTTTCGTCCAGGGTGTCGGGTATCAAACGCGGAAGATTTTCTACGTGGGATTGAACGCCGTACACGATCAGCAGAATATGGGTGATGACAAAGCCCAGAAAAATGGGTAGCAGAACTTTGATTGATTCTTTCATGCCGCGCAGATTAAGACCCGTCAACATCATGATGAGCAGGATTTCATTTGCCAGCTTGAATGGCTGCGCGCCGGTGGGAAGCAAACTGAACAGTGCGTCGACTCCGCTGGCCACTGAAATCGAAATGGTCAGCACGTAGTCGACGATTAACGCGGAGCCCGAAACCAGCCCGGCGTGCGGGCCGAGCAGTTGGCTCGCCACTTTGTACCCGCCACCTCCAGAGGGAAACAGTTCGATCACCTGGTTGTACGCAAGCGCGATGACGAAAACCGTTAGCGCGGTCGCTGCGGCCATATACAGACCAAGATGAGTGTGGGTTCCGAGCGCCAGAAAAGCTTCCTCCGGTCCGTATGCCGATGAAGACAGACCGTCGGCGCCCAGCCCTACCCAGGCCAGAAATGCAATCAGCACTATATTGCTGCGGGTTTCCGGCTTGAGCGGATCCAGAGGCGCACCGATGATGAACTTGCGGATTTTTTTTATGACAGGCATGTATTATTGTTTTTGCCCGGATGCTAAGCGCTGGGCCAACTGTTTTTCAATTCGGCGTGCAAATACCTGCATTTCCTTCGCAGCCTGCCGGTCACCTTTTTTCTGCGCGACTGCGATTCCCTGTTGATAGGCGGCCAGGGCTTCCCGCACTTTACCGCATGCGGTAAGCGCCTTGCCTAGCAGTTTCCAAGCAGCTGAATAAGCCGGGTCTTGACGCACCGCTTCGCGCAGGTGCCGCACCGCGGCAGTCACATCGTTGATCTTAAGATACTCGTTGCCGAGACTAAAGCGCAATAAAGCATTATCCCGTCCCCCCGCAAGCATTTTTTCCAGGTTTGCAACAAGCGAGTCCGTCATCTCGCACTAAATCCCAACGCGCATTTGCGGCTATCATAGCTCAATTAACGCGACAGGTGACCACTGAGTGCTGTGATACATTTTGTTAACAGGTGGCGATTCCTGATAACATCGGCAACACGAGGAAAATGCCCATGCCCAGGAAAATCATCTATACCGATGCCGCACCCAAGGCAATAGGTGTTTATTCGCAGGCGGTGCGTGTCGGACAAACGGTTTACTTATCCGGCCAAATTGGTCTCGATCCGGCAAGCTTGCAATTGGTGGAAGGCATTGAAGCGCAGATTTTGCGGGTGTTTGACAACCTCAAGGCGGTGGCGCAAGCCGCAGGGAGTAGTCTGGACGATGCAATAAAAATCAATGTGTATCTCGTCGATCTCAAGCATTTTTCACGGGTCAATGAAATAATGGCCAAATATTTTCGCGAACCCTACCCGGCGCGCGCAGCGGTAGGGGTCGCTGCGCTGCCGCGCGGCGCGCTGGTGGAAATGGATGCAGTCTTGTTTATCGGGAAGTGAGCAGGTGATGAGGATTGTGGTTCATCGCTTGTCCGGCGTCGAGATGTAAGGCATGCCCTTAGCCGCAGTGCAGCTCGATCGTAAAACAACTGGAGCGAAAGCTTCCGCCCCCCCGGGGCTTGCAGGAATCAGCCCGGCCACTCTGGAAAAGCTTGCGAGACTTGGCATATTACGTTCGCTCGATCTCGCGCTGCATCTGCCGCTCAGATACGAAGACGAAACTCGCATTTACCCGATCAAGGATGCGCCCTCCGGCCATACTGTCCAGGTCGAGGGAGTAATTGTAAATACCGAAATCCAGTATCGCCCGCGCCGCACGCTGGTATGTCAAATTGAAGACGCCGGCAGCCTGCTGGTGATGCGATTGCTGAATTTTTACGGCAGTCAAGTCAAAGCGCTTGCACCCGGCAGCCGACTGCGTCTGCTGGGCGAAATCCGGCAAGGTTTTTTCGGCGCCGAAATGGTTCATCCCAAATACCGTATCGTGCGCGGAGACATGCCGCTGCCCGATTCACTCACCCCAGTTTATCCGACGACCGCGGGCCTGTCACAGGACTCGCTACGAAAACTCATTAAACGCAGCCTTGCTGAAAACGATTTATCCGAGAGCCTGCCCCAAGAGATCCTGCAAGCGTTCAGGCTGCCGGGTTTTAAGGAAAGCGTGTTGTACTTGCATAAACCTCCGCCGCGAGCGAAATTGCAGCACCTTGCACAGCGCGATCATCCCGCATGGCGCAGGATCAAATTCGATGAGTTGCTTGCTCAGCAGTTGTCCATGCGTTTGCACTACCGCGAACGGCGCAGCCGCGTTGCTCCGGCATTGCCGAAACGCGGCCCGGTTACACGCGCCTTGCGCGAGACACTGCCGTTTGTCTTGACCGCCGCTCAGCGTCGAACGATTGAAGAGATCGCCACCGATCTCTCCCGGCCCTATCCGATGCAGCGCTTGTTGCAAGGCGACGTCGGCAGCGGCAAAACCATTGTCGCGGCTTTCGCGGTATTGCAGGCCGTGGAGAACGGATACCAGGCCGCGATCATGGCGCCCACCGAGATTCTCGCTGAACAGCATTATCACAAGTTTGCCGGCTGGCTGCAGTCGCCCGGGGTAAATGTGGCGTGGCTTGCCGGGAGTTTAAGCAAGAAGCAAAAACACACCGTGTTGGAAAGCGCGCTGCAAGGCGAAGCAGCCTTGGTGATCGGCACTCACGCTCTGATTCAGGAGCAGGTGGAATTTCGCAACTTGGGCCTTGCCATCATTGACGAGCAACACCGCTTCGGCGTGCACCAGCGATTGGCGTTGCGCGTCAAGGGGAGCCGCCCGGGCCTGCAGCCGCATCAATTAATGATGAGCGCGACACCCATTCCGCGCACCCTGAGCATGAGCTATTACGCGGACCTCGATGTGTCGGTTATCGATGAGATGCCGCCGGGACGTGTGCCGGTAACCACCAAGCTGGTGGCGGACAACCGACGTGCGGAAGTCATTGCGCGGGTGCGCGATGCCTGTGTTTCCGGGAAGCAGGCATATTGGGTATGTCCGTTGATTGAAGAATCCGAGGCATTGCAACTTAAGACCGCACTTGAAACCCATTCTCTTTTGAAAACAACTTTTCCCGAATTAAATGTCGGCTTGGTCCACGGCCGGCTTTCCGGTGATCAAAAAGCAGTGATAATGCGCGATTTCATGCAGGGAAAAATCCAGTTGTTGGTGTCAACCACGGTGATCGAAGTCGGGGTGGACGTGCCCAACGCTTCGTTGATGATCATCGAGAATGCCGAGCGTATGGGCCTATCACAGCTACACCAGTTGCGAGGACGGATCGGACGCGGCTCGGAGCACAGTGTGTGCATCCTGATGTACCAGAACCCGCTTGGCGAAGCGGCGCGGGCACGGCTTAAAATTGTGTTCGAGACGACTGACGGTTTCGAGATTGCCAAACACGATCTGCAGCTTCGTGGACCCGGGGAATTTCTCGGAGCCCGGCAAAGCGGGATGCCGATGTTACGCTTTGCCGATATCAATACCGATATTGATTTGCTGGAAAACGCACGCGCGGCCACGGCTCGGATGCTCGAGGAATTTCCCAAGTCCGTTGAGTTGCATCTGCAGCGCTGGCTGGGCGGCAGGCGAGACTTTCTGCGGGCGTAAAAACGTGCGAGTAATTCGGTATGAAAATCTCTCGACGCAATTGGCAGCCAAGTCCGGTAAATGTTCAATGTCCCTGTCATCGATGGCTGATCGACCGCGGTTCGCTCACACGCCGTTTGCAGTCGCACTGCCCGTCATTCAGCGTGCAGGCGGTGAGACAGCGACTTGACCGACCGTACCGGGACGAGCGCGCAGAAATCAGCTCCAAGGGCAAGGAACTGCAGTTGGTGCGGGAGGTATATCTGTATTGTCGAGAAACACCGATGGTCTTCGCGCACAGCGTTCTCAACCGGCGCAATTTGCGCGGCACCTGGCACAGCATTAGCCGGCAGGGCGCAAAACCCCTGGGTGCAGCATTATTTGCCAATCCGCGTGTCAAGCGCACAGCCTTGCATTTTAAAAAACTCGCTCCCCATCACCAGCTTTTCCTTAGGGCATGCCGCTTGCTGAAGACTCTGCCGAGTCACTTGTGGGCAAGACGATCAGTTTTTATGCTGCGAAACAAACCGATAATTGTGACTGAAGTTTTTCTCCCGGGAATCTTGGAACTTTAGCAATGACGCTCACGGAGCGGCTGCGGCTTTATGAAAGGCTGATGCGGCTCGATAAGCCAATCGGTATTTTGCTGCTCTTGTGGCCGACATTATGGGGACTGTGGATCTCGTCTTACGGTCGTCCCAACTGGGCAATACTCTGGATTTTTATTCTGGGCACCGTATTGATGCGTTCAGCTGGCTGCGTCATCAATGACTACGCTGATCGCGATATCGACAAGCAGGTCGAGCGAACGCGAAATCGGCCGCTGGCAAGGGGCCAAGTCGGCGCTAACGAAGCATTGTTACTGGCTGCGTTTCTAGCGCTGTTTGCGTTTTTGTTAATCCTGCGCCTCCACCCCCTGGTGATTGTTCTCGCAGTGCCGGCACTGCTGATTGCTCTCAGCTACCCTTTCACAAAAAGGTTTTTTGCCATCCCCCAGGCCTACCTGGGCATTGCATTCGGTTTCGGCATTCCCATGGCCTACGCCGCGAATGTTGGAGCAGTTCCGTCTATTGCTTGGGTGCTTGTTCTGGCGAATGTGTTCTGGGCGGTTGCCTACGATACCGAATACGCTATGGTGGATCGCGATGACGATGTCAAGGTAGGGATAAAAACCTCGGCCATTACCTTCGGGAACTACGACGTGCTGGCGGTGATGTCCTGCTACGCGGCTATGCTAGCGATACTCGCTGGTGTCGGCGTGAACTTCAAGTTTGGAGCGCTTTATTTCGCAGGACTGCTTGTAGCCGCAGGAATAATGGGCTATCACTACACATTGATCAAGAACCGCGAGCGCGATAAATGCTTTAAGGCATTTCTGCACAACAACTGGATAGGCGCGGCCATTTTCGCGGGTGTGGCGCTCGACCAATACCTACGCTACTGAAACCGCGCTGTGGAAGACAAATATAAATGAAGTATCGAGATTTACGCGACTTCATCGCGCAGCTGGAAAAGCTCGGTGAACTCAAACGGGTGAGGACGGAAATCGACCCGTATCTAGAGATGACCGAAATCTGCGACCGGGTGTTAAAAGCACAGGGCCCGGCGATTTTGTTCGAGAGGCCCAAAGGTCACTCTATTCCGGTCCTGGGCAATTTATTCGGTACGGTTAGAAGAGTGGCCCTGGGCATGGGCGAAGAAACCGTCGCAGCGCTTCGCGAGGTCGGAAAACTCCTGGCATATCTTAAGGAACCCGATCCGCCCAAAGGCTTGAAAGATGCTTGGGAAAAACTCCCGGTACTTAAGCAGGTCATGAATATGGCCCCAAAAGAATTGAACTCCGCGCCTTGCCAGGAGATTGTGTGGGAAGGCAAGGATGTGGATTTATCGCGGCTCCCGGTCCAGACTTGCTGGCCTGAAGATGCCGCACCGCTCATTACTTGGGGTCTGGTCATTACTCAGGGGCCGTACAAAAAGCGGGAGAATCTGGGTATCTACCGACAGCAAGTGCTTGCACCCAATAAAGTCATCATGCGCTGGCTCAGCACAAGGGGAGGTGCGCTGGATTATCGGGACCATTGCATGCTCAACCCCGGCCAGCCGTTTCCCATAGCCGTGGCACTCGGCGCGGATCCAGCCACAATTCTTGGAGCGGTAACGCCGGTGCCGGATACGCTCGGCGAATTTCAATTCGCTGGGCTGTTGCGCGGCAGCAGGAGCGAAATTGTGAAATGCTTTGGTAATGACTTGCATGTGCCCGCAAGCGCAGAAATCGTGCTGGAAGGTGTAATCCATTCAAACGAAACGGCGCTGGAAGGACCGTTCGGTGATCATACTGGTTATTACAACGAACAAGAGCGTTTTCCGGTATTTACCATCGATCGCGTTACCCTGCGTCGCGATGCGATTTATCACAGCACCTACACCGGCAAACCCCCCGACGAGCCGGCGATTTTGGGAATGGCATTAAATGAGGTTTTTGTTCCAATATTGCAAAAGCAGTTCCCTGAGATAGTGGATTTTTACCTGCCGCCTGAAGCTTGCTCCTACCGGCTTGCTATTGTGAGTATCAAGAAACAATATCCCGGCCATGCCAAGCGTTTGATGTTTGGCGTTTGGTCATTCCTTCGCCAGTTCATGTTCACCAAGTTTGTAGTCGTCACCGATGATGATGTGAATATCCGCGATTGGAAAGAGGTAATATGGGCCATTGCGACGCGCGTAGACCCAGCGCGCGATTCTTTACTGGTCGAGAACACGCCAATAGATTATCTGGACTTTGCCAGCCCGGTTTCTGGTTTGGGCAGCAAATTGGCAGTGGATGCAACGAGCAAATGGCCAGCGGAAACCGCACGCCACTGGGGTACGCCAATCAAAATGGACGAGACGGTTAAGCGACGCGTAGATGCTCTGTGGCAAGAGCTGGGCTTATGAGCCTGCGCTAGAATTTGAGGCCGAATCCGAGCGAAAACCAGTGCACCTCATTTTGGATTTGGCTGTTGTAAGGATCGTCCAAGCCCATGCTGTTATAGCGGTCCCACCCAAAGCGCATGTCGAGATTCGAGCTGTAATTGTATTTCAAACCGATTCCATATTTGAGGTCTGAGTTTCTTGCTCCCAGAAAATAGGGAACATTTAGGTTTGGTCCGCTATCCGAACTAGACCGCGCGACGCCAAACCTCCCGAACAGCGAGAATTTTTCGCCGATCGGCAACGTTCCAACGCCCAGAAGATTCCGATTGCTTGACGAAAAGGCATAAGGCGTTGATAGAGCGGTGTCATTGCCATTCCCGAGTTCCGCTCCCAGATACTTTCCAAACGCGTAATACTGACCCTTAAACATGGGGTTTTTAAAGCCCACGCCACCCGTATTTCCGAGCAGCGCCGCGTAATCAGCTTCGGAGTACCCTTGGACATCATAATCCTGCGCGTTTGCCGCAAAGGGCAATATCCCGGCACTCACCACCAATGATATTAATACTTGAAATTTCATGACATTTTACTCAGTGCGGCAAGTATACACCTCTACAAAAACAGTATAGCCCCGCGACCGCATAATTAAAAGTAAGGCGGGTCAAGTAGGCCGCGCTGGTCAGCGCCGGTAGACCCATTGCAACAGGGCGTCCTCAAACTGCTCGGCATTTGCCGCGTGCGGACTGTTGATCAGACAAACCACAATCATCATCTTACCCTCGCGATCCAGCAGATAACCGGCTATGGCGCGAACGCCTTCTAGGCTGCCGGTCTTAATGTGCCCCATTCCCGCTATGTCCTCGTAGTAGAGACGCTTTTTCATGGTGCCGTCAACCGCGATAAGCGGTAATGACGCGAGCAATTCAGGCATCACCGGACTTTGATACGCTTTGTTCAGCAGCATTCCAAGATGCTTCGCGCTGATGCGCTCGCTGCGCGACAAGCCCGCGCCGTTTTCTAAAACCAGTTCGGGAAAAACCAAGCCTTTTTTTGCGAGAAATTGTTTTATCGCCAGTGCGGATTGCTCCGCGGTAGCAGGCGACTGCAGGGCTTCGGCACCAATAGTGAGGAACAATTGCCGGGCCATGACATTGTTGCTCCATTTGTTTATGTCGTGTACCGCTTCGCCCAGCGTCACTGATTCCCCGCTGAACAGGAGACGCGCTTCGACCGGCGTCTCCGATTTGCGAACACCGCCTTTTAGTGTGCCACCCAATTCTTGCCACAATTCTTTGAAGACGTCGTATACGTATTTGGTGTGGTCGAACAGTGCGACATACCAGGTCTGTTCGCCACAACCCGTAGGATAGGTCCCATTCAAGGCGATGCGCGCGGAATTCGCGGTAACCTGAATGTCGCTGACCAGTTTGGGACTCCAATCTCCGCAGGGCGCGTCTACTAAGCGCATATCGTTTTTAATTTCGATGTCCTCGGACAGCGGATCGGCAGCGACTTCGACCGTTCGCGTCTCCGCATCGGGAACAAATAACAGGCGGACACTGTTGAAGTTAAGCAACAGGGCGTCCGGCGAGACGTTGTAAGGCCGGAAGGGCTCATTGTCGAACTGGCCCGGGTCGTTGTTCGCGTTAGTGAGAAAAAATCCCCTGTCGAGCACAAGGTCACCGCGAATTTCGCGAACACCCCGTTGCCTCAGTTCGCGCAGCATCAGCCAGAAATTTTCCAAAGTAAGTTTCGGATTGCCATAACCCCTGATGATCAGATCGCCGTCAAGCACTCCCCCTTCGATCGCGCCGCGCGCATAGAACTCGGTTCTCCAGGTATATGCTGGGCCCAGCATCTCCAATCCCGCATACGTTGTGAGGAGCTTCATGGTGGACGCTGGATTGAATGCGCGGTCGGCACCGTAGGCCAATACTGGGGTTTTGGCATTTACTTGTTGTACAAAAATGCCTACCTGCGCCTCATCCAGCCCGGCGTTTTTCAAGGACTGACTTAACGCTGCGGGCAGCCGTTCGGCGGCGGCGGGAAAAGCCAGAGATAAGTAAAGCAGAACCAGTGCCGCGGCACGCATGGTTAAAATTTTTCGAGCAGCGCGCAGGTTGTTTCCAACAGAAAATTCATTTCTTCCTCATCTATGATGTAAGGTGGCATGAAATAGACGGTATTGCCCAGCGGCCGCAATAATAATCCCGATTCCAGTGCTGCCCGATAGAAATTCTTTGAGAAGTTCCGGTCGGGAGTCTTCACTTCAAATGCCCAAATCATGCCGGTGTTGCGAAAACCGTCGACTTTCGGGTGCTGAGACAAAATTTTTGCCATCTTGGAAAATTGGGCGGACTTTGTGTAATTGCTTTGAATGACCTCGTCCTGTTCGAAAATATCTAGAGTGGCGAGCGCGGCACGGCAGGAGAGCGCATTGCCGCTGTAAGAATGCGAATGCAAAAACCCGCTGGATACTTCATCGTGGTAAAACGCCCGGTAAATCGTATCGGTGCACATTACGACT
>Ga0187775_10000117_pt1 | contig 17754 bp, 23 predicted proteins | sample 0216_BV02_MP12_1_FD_132441 | JGI IMG/M metagenome (GOLD analysis project Ga0187775, IMG submission 132441) | Tropical peat soil microbial communities from peatlands in Department of Meta, Colombia - 0216_BV02_MP12_10_MG | ecosystem: Environmental > Terrestrial > Soil > Wetlands > Peat | place... | reverse complement strand
TATAACCGACATTGACGGCGATAAAATACAGCAGAAAAAACCACTGAAGTCCGTTAATCCAGGCGGCCCAGTTCATGGCGTCTGCTTTTCTGCGATGACTTGCGTGAGTATGTCTTTGGCGAAACGGTCGCCGATCTTGTCCCGGATTTGCCGCACTTCGTCCAGGGTGACTTGCGGCAGACCGGCCAGCGCTTGTGCCGCTCGGTAACGCACCCACCACACCGAGTCGCTTAAAGGCGCAATCAGCGCGTCCCGGTCTTCTCTCGATCCGATTCGGCCTACCGCGCTCACCGCCTGCACGCGCACGAACCAGCTTGGGTGGCGCGTATAGGTGCGCGCGAGCCCGACGTCTTCTGGATCGGTCAGAGCCTGCAAGCAGGAGGAAATTACCCGGTCATCGGTAGCCGACTGCAGAATACGGCGGATGGCGGGAAGAGCCTGTTCACTGTGTGCAACGTTGAGCAGCCGCACGAGTCGCGGGAAATCCTCGGGGGCAGCAGTTTCGACCGCTTGAGTGAGCGGCCCGGTTACTGCATCGGCGCCAGCTTCGCTAATCATGCTTGCAATTTTGTTGAGCGGCCAATCATGGCGGCTGGTAAAAAGCGGGAGAAGGTCAACCAGCGCGGCCTTGGCATCGATCTGCACCAGGGCGCGTGCCGCAGCGAGCGACAGCAGGGGGTGCGGGTCGTTCGCGATGCTTTTCAGCCTCGCCCACGCATTTTTTTCCTGCAAATGCCCCAAGGTAATGACGGCCATCAGCCGTGCACGCATGCTTTTCTGGGAGAGCAGTCGCTGCGCCACGTGGTTCACGCCGCAAGCCCAGGCGAGCTGATTAAGCTTGTGCTTGGCTTCTCCAGTGAGCGATTCCTGCGTGCTATTCCACAACTTGAGGAACGAATCCCAGTCCGACTTTCCGATTGGCGGTAAGGATTGCGGAAGTGCAGTCATGCTTTGCGCAAACAACGGCTGCCACAGCTCGGCCAGGCGCTGCTCGCGGCGCTGCCGCATGATGAGTTGCATGCGCAATAAAATGGTTTGCACCAGCAGAAGCAAAGTAATGCCGACTATGGCGACGCCCACCCACAGCAAGAGCTTTAAGTGCGGATCAAAATCAGCGGCAAAGTTCAGGGCTTGCTCCCATCGGAATCTATCGTTTCTTCAGTAAATTAGCTTTATGTATTCCGCCGGCAGGCATAAGTGTAACTGAAACAGACATTTTTTGAATGTTTTGGCTGTGCTCGGCCAATTGCTCCGGCAGCCGGGTTTGTTATAGACTGAGGCTCCGTATCACACCGCTTGTTTATCGAGGAGCGACAGAAATGAAAAATCCTTTGGATTCGCTGTGGGGCACGATAATTAGCGGCCTCATACTGACCCTGATCCTGTATAACATCGTTAATCATTTCGTGGGAGGCTAGTCATGGAGTACGTACCGGCATTTGCCCGCTGGCTGCATTTCATGGCGGGCGTCATGTGGATCGGCCTGCTTTACTACTTCAACTTTGTCCAGGTCGACGCACTAAAAGCGGCTCAGGCCGACGGCACTGCCGCGGGCATCACCAAACACGTTGTTCCGCGGGCACTCCTTTATTTCCGTTGGAGCGCCTTGGTAACATGGCTCGCCGGAGCGGCGCTACTCGGCGGCAACTTTTTCTTGGCTTTCGGACTGCAGGGAGTGTACTCAGCAATTGGTATCGGAGCCTGGCTTGGCACGATCATGCTTTTCAACGTGTGGTTCCTGATTTGGCCTAACCAGAAGAAGATTCTTGGAATCGTACAAGCCACCGATGAGGAAAAAACCAAAGCCCGGCGCGTAGCCTTTCTCGCTTCGCGCACCAATACCATGCTGTCTATCCCGATGCTGTTTTTCATGGGGGCTGGCGCGCATGTGGCAATTTTCTTCGGATAAAAGCTAAATGACCGAAAGCCCGCCCGCGCGGCGGGCTTTTTATTGGCCGGGCGGGGCGGGCGACAAACCTTCAACTTTCATGCCGGAATGGATACCCCGCTTGTTGAACCATCCCGTCGGCATTTCCAGTGCAAACTTTGCGGGTGCGCTGGCGTAGTGAGGCTTCTCGCTAAACGGGGTCATGTCGGCGATATTGATGATGACGCCACGTTCATCAAGAAATGCGATGCTCAAGTGCAGGGGAGTGTCTTTCATCCACATGGCATGCAAGCCCGGCTCTGGAAAAACGAACAGCATGCCGCGATTGGCGCCCAAGTGTTTCCGGTGCATTAATCCCTGTTGCCGGGCCTGCGGCGTGTTGGCAACTTCGGCAATTACCGAATTGCCAATGATATGCAGGGACAGGATCGAGTTTTCCGCCCAAACCGCCTGAAAGGACAGCGCGACAAAAATAAATACCAGGACCTTTTTCATAACAAGACTCACGTCCGCAACCCGCGCTTAGTTTTCATGTCAGCTAGCAATCCTGTTCACCGCAAACCCATTCAGCGATGGCGGCGAGAATGCCATGCACTTCGCCTATTGGCGGGGAAATCCGGAAAGAAACCGTGGGATGCTGCCTGCGGATCTCAGCAAGTTTGCGCGGCAGGTCTTCCTTCAGATGTCCGCCCTGCGCCATAAACAGGGGAATGACGCCGATGTTTTTTATGCCGCGCGCCGCGAGATTGGCGACAGCCTCATCAAGCGTGGGCTGCATTAATTCCAGAAATGCCAGTTCCACCACAACTCCAGGCATTTTGTCACGAACCATGCCCTGTATCTTCTGGAATGGCTGTGCCCAGTCTGGGTCGCGCGCTCCGTGCGCAAACAGCACGATAGCGGATTGCTGCGTCATCTTCCGGTGCTGCCGAAGCCGCCTTCCCCGCGCGGACTTTCCGCAAAATCACTTACGATATTGAATCCCACCTGCACTACTGGGACGACCACCAACTGTGCAATGCGCTCCATCGGATTGAGAACATAGTCCTTTCGTCCCCGGTTCCAAACCGAGACCAGAAGCTGCCCTTGGTAATCCGAGTCTATCAACCCCACCAAATTACCGAGTACGATGCCTTGCTTGTGGCCGAGTCCGGAGCGCGGCAGAATGAATGCGGCTAGCCCCGGATCATCCAAATGGATGGCGATCCCGGAAGGAATGAGCTCCGCTTGTCCGGGCTTAAAGGTAAGCGGAGATTCAATGCAGGCTCGCAGATCGAGGCCGGCGGAACCGGAAGTTGCGTAGTGGGGTAGCTGGTCTTTGATTCGCGGGTCAAGGATTTTGACGTCAATTTTTTTCATGTTCCAGCTTGGTTTTTTTTCAACTGGGCAACTTTGCGAGACTTGGCATAAAGCTCTGCGACGTGGCGAATCAGTTGGCGGGCGAGTGTTATTTTAGGCGCGCGCGGCAGAGGATGGGTGCCGCTGTCATCGAATAGTACGAGTTCGCTTTCATCCTTGCCGAGCGCGTTCTGCACCAAGTTGGCGGCGAGGACCGGGATGTTCTTGTCGCGGAGCTTTTGTTCGGCATGCTGCTCGAAATTCTCGCTCTCGGCGGCAAAGCCCACGCAGAACGGTCCGCGGGGAAGGCTGGCGACGTAGCTGAGAATATCCGGGTTCGGCGCGAGTTGCAGATTCAAGGCTTGCGACGACCTCTTGATTTTTTGCTTGCTGGGATTGACCACTCGATAGTCCGCCACCGCCGCGACTCCGATAAAGATGTCGGCCCCGCCCACCTCGCGCTCCACGGCGGCGAACATTTCCTGCGCGCTAACCACGGAGATAAGCTTGGCGCCCGCAGGCGGGGCGAGGCTGACCGTCCCGCTGACCAAGGTTACCTTCGCTCCGGCTTCAAGTGCAGCGCGCGCTGTGGCATAACCCATCTTGCCCGAACTTAGGTTGGTGATGCCGCGCACCGGGTCGATAGCCTCAAACGTGGGGCCCGCGGTAATCAGCACGCATTTATCCTGCAGCAATTTGGGATGGAAGGCTGCGCGGATATCGTCCAGCAACATTTCGGGCTCCAGCATTCGGCCCATTCCGGTTTCGCCACAGGCCTGTTCGCCACTCTCGGGACCCAGTATCGTTACGCCGTCCTGCTCGAGTTGTGCAATATTGCGCTGGGTTGCGGGGTTTTCCCACATCTGCCGGTTCATTGCGGGCGCAACCAACAACGGACATTCACGAGCTAGGCACAGGGTAGAGAGTAAATCGTCGGCCCGTCCATGCACCAGTTTGGCGATGAAGTCGGCGCTTGCCGGCGCGACCAGAATCAGATCGGCGCTACGGCTCAAATCAATGTGCGCCATATTGTTTTCGAAGCGCGCATCCCACAAGTTCGTGTAGACCGTGTTACCCGAGAGCGCCTGGAATGTGGCGGTGCCGACAAAGCGGCAAGCGGCTTCGGTCATCACTACCTGCACTTCGATGCCATCGAGCACCAGCAGGCGTGTCAATTCCGCGGCCTTGTACGCGGCAATACCGCCAGTGACGCCAAGCAACAGGCGTTTATTTTGGCTCATCTCAACCATCCGCAGGCTGTTGTGATGGGGCAGAGTGTAATATATTGATGCGAATTAAGAAACCATTTCTGAAGTACAGCCATGGGTATACGCGATTGGCCTGAAGACGAACGCCCGAGAGAAAAGTTGTTAAGCAAGGGTGCAAAAAGCCTGTCCGAAGCCGAACTGCTGGCGATTTTTTTGCGCACCGGAGCGCCGGGAAAGAGCGCGGTAGACGTGGCGCGCGGTTTGATCAAGCGCTTTGGCAGCCTCACCGAGCTTCTCAGCGCCTCGCAAAAAAAACTCTGCGAAGCACCCGGCCTGGGGCCAGCCAAATACGCACAACTGCAAGCGGTGCTGGAAATGGCGCGGCGCGCGTTGGACGAGAAAATCAGGGCAGGCGATGCGCTCAATTCCCCCAAAGCTGTGCGTGACTACCTGCGCTTGGCACTCTCCGGCAGCGAGCACGAAGTATTTACCGGAATTTTCCTAGACGCGCAGAACCGCGTGCTGGCAGTGGAAGAATTATTCCGTGGCACTCTAAGTCAGACCAGCGTTTTTCCACGTGAAGTCGTGAAGCGCGCGCTACATCACAACGCGGCAGGTGTGATCTTCGCCCATAATCATCCCTCTGGCGTGGCGGAGCCGAGCGGCTCAGACCAGGCACTCACCGCAGCCCTGAAGAAGTCGCTGGCGCTTGTTGACGTGAAAGTACTCGATCATTTTATCGTGGGTAAAAGCGGGATCATGTCGTTTGCTGAGCGCGGGCTGCTTTGAAATACGACGACCGCATTTATCTCTTGAGAAGTAGGCTTCAAATAGGTAAAATGCGCACTCTTTCGAATTGAGGTGAAGCATCATGGCCAGAGTGTGCGAGATAACCGGCAAGACACCAATGCTGGGGAATCGCGTTTCCCACGCCAACAACAAGACCCGGCGCCGATTTTTCCCCAATTTGCAATACCGCAAGTTCTGGGTGGAAAGCGAGAAGCGTTGGGTGCATCTGCGGGTGAGCAACGCGGCGCTGCGCACTATTGACCGGAAGGGAATTGAAGCGGTGCTCGGCGAGTTGCGCGGCAAGAAATAGGGAGCAGCGACATGCGCGAAAAGATCAAACTCGAATCATCTGCCGGCACGGGGCACTTTTATACCACCACTAAGAACAAACGCAGCCAGACGAATAAGTTGGAACTTAAGAAATTCGACCCGATTGCACGCAAGCACGTAATTTACAAGGAAACCAAGCTCAAGTAAGAAAGCATCAATAAAAAAACCCGCGGTTGTGCGGGTTTTTTGCTGGCGCCAACTCTTTACGCGTAGCGGCGGAGCTTGCGCGAGAATTCCTGCAGCGAGCTGATGCCACTTTCCTCAGCCCGGTGGCACCAGTCCTCGAGTTGCCTCACCAGTTGCTCCTTGGATGCGGCGGAACGCTGCCACAGGGAAGTGAGTTCCTGGCGCATCGAATAAATGGTCTGCAGCACTTTGCTTTTGCTCAGCACTTCGTCCAGTTTTGCGCGCTCCTGAGCTTTTAAAAATTTAGCATCCAGGTGCAGCCAGCGCTTTTTGATGGTCTTCAAGGTTCCACTGTCAAACTGCGCGGCGCGCTCCCTGAGCACGCCGATTTCCTCGCCACAGGTTTGTTTCACTGATTTCGCAAACTTCGCGAGCACATCGTAGCGATGGGTGATGACCGCTTGTAGAGTTTCGAGATCACACTGCGCTTTGTTGTTGAAGCGGATTTTAGGCGCAAGCTTCTTCACTTGAGCGAAGCCCAGCAATTTCAGTATGCTGATATATATCCAGCCGATGTCAAATTCGAACCATTTGTTGGAAAAACGGGCGGACGAGGCATAGGCGTGGTGATTATTGTGCAGTTCTTCACCGGCAATCAAAATGCCCCAGGGCACGATATTCTTGCTGGCGTCCGCGCACGCGAAATTGCGATATCCCCAGTAATGGCCAACGCCGTTGATTACACCGGCGGCGAAAAACGGTATCCAAATCATCTGCACCGCCCAAATGGAGATGCCGACAAATCCGAATAATACAAAGTCGACTATCGCCATAATGGCGATGCCCAGCGAATTATGCTTGGTGTACAGATTGCGCTCCAGCCAATCGTCCGGAGCGCCGTGGCCATATTTATCCAGCGTTTCGATTTTGCCGGCTTCGTGCCGGTACAGAACATAGCCCTCCCACAGCACCTTGCGCAGCCCGTATATTTGCGGGCTGTGCGGGTCCTCCTCAGTTTCAACCTTGGCATGGTGCTTGCGGTGCACAGCCGCCCATTCCTTGGTGACCATTCCAGTGGTGAGCCACAGCCAGAAGCGGAAGAAATGACTGGCAAGCGGGTGCAAATCCAAACCGTGATGTGCCTGACAGCGGTGCAGGTATATGGTGACTGCGATGTTGGTGAGATGAGTGAGAACCAGCGTGACAACGATATAGCCCCACCACGGCAGGTCGATCAATCCCGTCAGAAAACTCTCGGAAAAATAAGACATTAGATTTACACCGTATAATTTGAAGGGTAATTCTACCTGCTATTAATCGCAAAGCAAAGCGATTTTGGCGGATGCTTTCGGTGATGATTTTTTGCAACATTCGAAGCGCATCCTCAAATGCGATTTTGCCTAGCCGACGGGTGATTTCAGCAGTTTTCTCACCCGCGGAAGCGTAAGGAATGCGACAGATGGTGTTTCCAGTTTTGCAGGTAGGCGATGCTAATTTCAGGATTGTTGCGCAAGATCAGCAGATTTTCTGCGTTCTTGAATTGCGCCGCATAGGTGAAATTAAATGAACCGGTGATCACGGCCGAATGCGTGGTGCCGGCGTCGATGACCATGATTTTGCTGTGCGCACTTTGGTGCTGGGAGTCGAGATAGGTCGGTATGCCGGAAGCCGCAATCTCGGAAACTGCGTTGGGCAGTGTTTTTTCGGTTTGCTCCGAGTCCGCAATGAGCTGCACGTCCAGCCCGCGCTTCTTGGCTTTTATCAACGCATGGGCGATGTCCTCATCAGTGAAGCTGTATGCCTGCACGAGTATCTGCTGCTGCGCGCGATCGATGGCGCTGATGACCATCCTGTCAGCATCGTCTTCAGGCGTAAACGCTAATTCGACTGTTCCGGCAGCAGAGATGGTTCTACCGTGCGAAGATAAAGGCCGGTCAAAGGCCAGCGCGGTGAGCGCTGCGAGCGATGCCAGAATGGCGATCAGGAAAAACATCCGCGTATTAGGCATTTGAATTCTCCACAACTGCTGCAAAAAAGCCGTCGGTATTATGGGTATGGGGCAGAACCCGCAAAAATTCGCCAGTATCCAGCGCGATGCCCTGCTGCGCCAGGATATTCCCGCAATGGAGTTGCCTGAATTGCGGCTGCTGACTCAGAAAGCCATTCACAATGTCTTCGTTTTCCTCTGGCAGAATGCTGCACGAGGCGTAGACTAGCCTCCCTCCCGGCTTCAGGAGCCCCGCAGCACGCTCGAGAATTTGCGACTGTTTTTGCGCGAGCTCGGCAACTGCTTGTTGAGACTGCCGCCATTTAAGGTCGGGATTGCGGCGCAATGTTCCCAGACCGCTGCAGGGCGCATCGACCAGCACGCGGTCTATCTTTCCAAAGAGGCGCTTGATTTTGGCATCGTTTTCGTGCGCGATGCGCTGCGGAAAAATATTGCTCAGGCCGGAACGCTTAAGTCGCGGCTTGAGATTGGCAAGCCGTTTGTCCGAAACATCAAATGCGTAGACACGGCCACGGTTTTGCATCATCGCGCCAAGCAACAAGGCTTTTCCGCCTGAGCCGGCGCAGAAATCCACGATCATTTCATGGCGCCTCGGGGCCGTTAAGTAACAGATCAACTGACTGCCTTCGTCCTGCACTTCGAGCTTGCCGGTAAGAAACAGCGGATGCCGGCTAAGCGATATTCTTTTCTTTAACCGGATGCCGGTCGGTGAGTAAGGTGCAAGTTGTGCATCTACACCATCGGACCTGAGGCTGTGCAGCACTTCCTCGCGACTGGCACGTACCGTGTTTATGCGCAAATCGAGGGGCGCCGGGTTTTGCATACTGCGGCCGAGCGCAAGTATGTCGGCATCCGGCATGAAGTGTCTGAGTTTTTCCACGAGCCAGTCAGGAAAGTCCGACTGAATCGCGAGGGCAAGATCATCCGTGCGTTGGGCTTTTATTTTTTGCAGCCGTTGCATTTCAGCGCGGCTCAACAGCGGCTGCATTCCGTGCAGGTTGAGGCCGGCGAGCTTCACGAAATAGACAAGCACCAGTAGGCGCGGGCCCGAATCGCCGGCCAGATGTTCGATCAAACGTTTGTGTCGCAACATGCCGAACAGCGTGTCGGCGATGAAGCCGCGGTCATGGACGCCGAGTTCGCGGTGATCTCGAAAATACCGAGTAAGCAACCGGTCGGCTGGTTTGTCCAGTGGTGCGATCATGCGCCAGGCGGCAACCGCCATATCGAGACGTGCTGCAGTGAGTGACATCTATCTTACTGGTAGCTGATTTGCGTCGCGACCTGTTCGTAGCGGCTGCCGTCCTTGTCGGTAAAGACGATGCGCACCGGCAAAAAGTAATGGTCGCTGGCAAGCCAGATATCTGCGCCGCGATCGGTTTGTTTTTCGCGCTGCTTGCTCCAGTGAATGGTTTGAATTTTTCCCATGGGCGTATCCAGGCTTTCGCTTCCGACCATCAGGTAACGGTATTCAGTAAGGCGCTTGCCATCGGTCATGGAGAATTGAAAATCGTTGCCCAGTGGCTGGTAAAAGGCGAAATTGTAGGCGATGCACAGCCTGTCATAGGCCATATTCGGCAGGGTTTCACTTTGCTCGTTGCCTTCGCGTTCGTAGGTAATCAGTTTTTTGCTCCAATCAAATTTCGCGACCACAGGTTTGTCCTTGCCACGCTGGTCGAGAAATTGCTGCGGACGCAAGCCTTGAGGAGTAATCATGCCGCGGGATTCGCGCCGAATGTTGGCTTTGGGAATGAGCGCCACGATTCCGGCAGGGTGAGTTTGGCTGACGATGGAATAGCTGCTGCCATTCGTTTCCAGAACTTCCGTGCCAGTGCCCAGTGGTAAGCTACCCCTGTTCACGTCGAACACGATGGTGACTCGCTGCGGCAGCTCGCCCGCCATCGCATTCAGGCATAGGCAGGAAAGCAAAACAAGCGCATGCCTCATTCATCAACTCCCGGTGACAGCAAAGCACGATCCATTGCTTCAGCACCCATAACGCGCACGCACTGATTTTCGATGACCAGCCGATTCTCGGCGAACCAGCGGATCGCCTGCGGATAAATCCGGTGTTCCTGCTCCAGTACCCGTGCCGCCAGAGTCTCGGAGTCGTCAGCCTCGAGTACCGGCACTGCAGCTTGGACGATGATCGGCCCGTGGTCGAGTTCGCTCGTGACGAAGTGCACAGTGCAGCCGTGAATCTTCACCCCCGCGCGCAATGCCTTGGCGTGCGTGTCCAGCCCGGGAAACGCTGGGAGGAGTGATGGATGAATATTAATGACACGGCCGGCAAAGCGCTTAACAAACGAATCGCCGAGTATGAGCATGAATCCCGCGAGCGCAATCAAATCAGGTTTGAATGCCGCGATGCGTGAGGCCAGTTCCGCATCGAACGCGGCTCGCCCGGCAAACTGCTTGTAATCAAGCACTAGCGTTTCTATGCCATGCGCTTTGGCAATTGATAGGCCTTTTGCTCGCGGATTGTTGCTGACCACTGCGGCTATCTTTACCGGCAGCCGCGCCTTCAGTATTGCTTCGAGGTTACTGCCGCGCCCGGAAATTAGCACAACAATGGATTTCATGACACGATGATCTGCGGTCTATCCTTGGGGCGTTCTCTGATTTCGCCGACGCGCCACACCTGCTCTCCGCCGTCATGCAGCAGCTTTTGCGCTTCCTGGGCACGTTGCGGATCCACTACGACAATCATCCCGATTCCGCAGTTGAACGTGCGGTGCATTTCGCGCTCCGCAAGGTTGCCGTTTTCTTGTAGCCATTTGAAAAGCGGCGGCATATCCCACGCCGAACGATCCAATACCGCGCACAAGTTGTCAGCAAGGATACGAGGAATGTTTTCCAGTAGCCCTCCGCCCGTGATGTGCGCCAGGCCTTTCACTGGCAGGTGCTGCATAAGCCGGAGCAGCGGTTTCACGTAGATGCGCGTCGGCGTCAGCAGGACTTCGCCGAGGCTTTGTCCCTTGAAATCGGATGTCAAGCTGACGCCACTTCTTTCAACGATCTTGCGGATAAGTGAAAAGCCGTTGGAATGCGCGCCGCTGGAGGCCAGCCCCAGCATCACATCACCTGCGTTAATGGTGCGGCCCGTGATGGCTCTTTTTTTTTCCACGATACCCACCGCGAATCCCGCGAGGTCGTATTCGCCAGGGGCGTAAAAGCCCGGCATTTCTGCCGTTTCGCCGCCGATTAGCGAGCAACCGGCGAGCTCGCAGCCCTTGGAAATGCCCTGAATCACCTGTGTCGCGGTAGCTACATCAAGTTTCCCGCAGGCAAAATAATCCAGAAAAAATAGCGGCTCCGCACCTTGCACCAGAATATCGTTGACGCTCATCGCCACCAGATCGATTCCCACCGTATCATGCTTGTCGAGCTGAAAAGCAAGCTTGAGTTTTGTGCCCACGCCGTCGCAGCCCGAAACCAATACCGGGTCCCGATACTTTTTGGAGATTGCAAACAGTGCGCCAAACCCACCGATTCCGGCTAGCACCTCAGGCCGCATGGTTTTTTGGGCGAGCGGCTTGATTGTCTCGACCAGACGGTCGCCGGCATCGATATCCACCCCGGCATCAAAATAGGAGAGCTGGGTTTTGGAAGAGTCAGCAGAGCTCAAGTTGAGTTATTGCCTTCGGAAGATAAAAAGTCAAACGGCAATGACATTGTTAAATTTTACCTGAAACGGGTGTTGGGCGCTCCTGTGCTTGTCCTAATTTGGGGTTTTGGCGCCCGGCAGGCTTGCCGACGCATCTGGTAATAATGCGGCAGTTCTGCACGGTTACCGTTATCGCGTTATGTGAGGGGTGTTAGTCGGCTCGAACAAGCGCGATGGTTTCGGTATAGTGATCGCACCGGTAGCGGAATTCATTTAAAGCAAGCAAAGCCCGACGACGGTATTCCAGATTAGCGATTGAGATTTCATTTTGCTGTGGAAAATCGTTGGCCAGGGGCTATATACTGCACTGCTGACCCTGCTTGCAACAGAGATTGATCATGCAGAATCAAATGGTGCTTGATTTATCCTTGCGATCTCAACCCACGCTGGATAATTTTGTGATTGGCAGGAATATGGAGCTGGTCCACGTTTTGCGCGGCATGCTGGCCGCAAAACCGCGAGAGCGTTTCGTTTATATATGGGGTAATCCGGGCTCGGGGCGCAGCCACCTGCTAAAAGCCATGGTGGATGGATTCAGGCAGGAGCAGTTGAGCGCGTCTTATTTCCGCTGCGAGCCGAACGGCGAATTTGGCTCCGGACATGAACAACTGGATGCGCTGGCGGTAGACGATGTGGAGCGTTTGAGCCGGAATGGACAAATCGCACTTTTCAACCTTTACAACCAAATGCGCGAAGGGCGGGGCCTGCTTCTGGTGAGCGGCGATATGCCGCCGGCGCAGCTTCGGTTGCGCGAAGATTTGGTGACACGGCTGGGATGGGGCCTGGTGTTTCAGGTGCACGGCCTGAACGATGAAGAGAAAACTCAGGCCCTGAAAACTCATGCCATGAACCGCGGCTTTGAGCTGCCACACGATGTGGCTGGCTATTTGCTTAGCCGCGGGAGGCGAGACATGCCCTCGCTACTGGCGATGCTCGACGCGCTGGACACCTATTCTTTGCAAACCAAGCGGCCGGTGACCGTTCCCTTGCTGCGGGAAATCATGGAACCACGGCCTTATTCGGGCGGTGGGTGAAATTCGCCAAACGTCGCATCATTTCTGGCCAAACAGTGGGAACATTGCAATGAGGCAATGCTGCTTCCAAAATAAATAGCTAAGCCATGCGACTTGCTTTATTCGACCTCGACAACACGCTTCTAGCAGGTGACAGCGATTTTGAGTGGGCACAATTCCTGATCGATAAAAAGGTTCTCGACCGCGAGGTTTATGAAGCAAAAAACCGCGGTTTCTACGATCAGTACCGGGACGGTACCCTAGATATACACGCGTTTCTTGATTTTCAGCTGAAACCTCTGTCGCGCCATCGGCGGCGGGAACTCGAATCGTGGCGCATCGAGTTCGTGCAAAACCGGATACGGCCGATGATTACCAAGAAAGCCCGTACCCTCGTGCAAAGCCATATCGATGACGGCGATTTGACCGCCATCATTACCGCGACCAACCGTTTCGTTACCGCGCCTATTGCACGGGAATTTGGGGTTGAGCACCTGATTGCCACCGAGCCCGAGGAACGCGATGGCGAGTTTACCGGTAAAGTCGCGGGAACTCCCTGTTTCCGCGCGGGCAAGCTCGTCTGTTTGGAATACTGGTTACAGGAGCAGGGAGTGAAATTAGCCAGCTTCGAGGAAAGCTGGTTTTTCAGCGACTCGCTAAACGATTTGCCACTGCTTGAACAGGTCACTCATCCAGTCGCGGTGGACCCCGACGAGACCCTGCACGGTCATGCGTTGAAAAAAAAGTGGCAAGTCATCAGCCTGCGCTAGGTCGCGCACTCTTGCCCATGCCCCGTCCCTTATTGCTTGCCGTTTTGCTGCTAATTGCGCCCTTGACCTTGTTCGCAAGCCTGCTTTGCGGGAGCCTGGATCTGACCGCTTCGCAGGTCATGAGCGCGATACTTACTAAAACGCCCGGCCTGGCCCACGACGTGGTTTGGGAATTGCGTATGCCTCGCAGTGCCGGAGCGTTTATATGTGGAGGGCTGCTTGCGCTTTCCGGAACTTATCTACAGGTTTTACTGCGCAACCCCTTGGCTGATCCTTATATTCTGGGTATTTCCGGCGGCGCCGCAGTGGGCGCACTGGCGGCGATAATTTTGGGCATGAGCTGGGGCGGGGTGAACTTGTCCGCGCTGCTGGGAGCGGTTGCGGCAATCACGGTGGTGTTTGGCTTAAGCATGCACTCTGGCAGCTGGAATGTGCACAGCTTGCTGTTGACCGGCGTGGTGCTCTCGGCGGGCTTCAGCGCGCTGATCAGCCTGTTGCTCGTGCTGGCGCCCGCCGCTGAGATGCGCGGCATGCTGTTTTGGCTACTCGGCGATTTGTCGCACGCCGAAAATATTTTGCCCTACCTTGCAGTGTTGCTCATACTCTCGGCGTTAAGCCAATGGCAAGCCGGCAGCCTCAATGTACTGAACCTCGGGCAGCTCAAAGCCAGAACACTGGGTGTTGCAGTGCTGCCGCTGCAAACCGGAATTTATTTTTGCTCGGCGCTGGCTACGGTTTGCGCGGTCATGCTGGGCGGCACCGTCGGTTTCGTCGGATTAATCATCCCGCACCTGATCCGACTTTGTGGGGTTGCCGACCACCGATGGCTTTTGCCGATGGCCATCTTGCTCGGCGGAAGCTTTTTGACCGCCGCGGACACGCTCGCGCGCACCCTGTGGGCGCCTAATCAATTGCCGGTGGGGGTGCTGACTGCGTTGCTCGGCGTGCCGGCGATGTTGCTTCTGCTTTCGCGCAAACGCTGATGCTGAGCTGCGAAAATCTTCATCTCCGATATCCCGGCAAGCTGCTTTGCCGAAATTTAACTTTGAATATCAGCCCGGGTACGTGCTGGGGAATTTTGGGCCAGAACGGCATCGGCAAAACCACCATGTTGCACGCGTTGGGCGGCCTGCACGAACCTGCGGGCGGAAGCATCGCGCTCGATGGCCGCCTGCTTCGAAACTATACGCGCAGGCAGCTCGGGCAATCGCTCGGCATGCTGCTACAAGAGGAAGATAGCTGGTTTTGGGGAAGCGTACTCGAGTACGTGTTGCTGGGCAGGCATCCGCATGTGGTTTCGCTGTTTGGCTGGACCGGTAAGGACGAGGATCTGGCATGGGAAGCGTTACAAAAAATGGAATTGACCGAGCTTGCGCAACGGCCGATGAATTTGCTTTCCGGGGGGGAACGCCAGCGCGCGCGCTTGGCACAGTTGTTGGCACAAGATTCTGTGTACTTTTTGCTCGATGAACCGTTGCAGCATCTCGATTTGAGGCATCAACTGGAAACCATGAGCCTGTTGCGCGAGCTGGCCGTAAAGCGCGGCAAAGCAGTATTGATGGTATTGCACGATATGCTGTGGATTGCCCGGTATTGCGATCAGGTACTCCTGCTGTTCGAGGAGGGGCGTGCGGTAAGCGGCACAACCGCCTCGGTGCTCACGCGCGAGAACCTGGAGGCGCTCTATGACTGCGGATTGCGTGAATTCGGCACGGGAACCGACGCGCACTTTATTCCAAGGGCCGGTTGACCGCAGTGTATAATCGGCCTTGATTTCGCTGAGCTCATGGTTATGATCCGCAGACTTCTGCGCCGCGTCTTCAGCAAGCAAGGTTCGCTTCCCGATGCGCCATTGATTATTCCGCACCAGGTGCACGGCATCAAAAAGCATCAGATCAGCCAAGGCGCGCTGCGCACCGTAATGGCGCTCAAGGAAAAAGGTTTTGCTGCATTTGTGGTGGGCGGCGCGGTGCGAGACATGCTGTTTGGCCTAGCACCCAAGGATTTTGATGTCGCCACGAATGCCACACCGGAGCAAGTGCGCGCCGCATTTCGACGCGCGCATATCATAGGACGTCGTTTTCGCCTGGTGCATGTTCTGCACGGGAAAGAGACCGTAGAGGTTTCTACATTTCGTGGGCCGCGGTCGGAAGCGCACGAGGCGCAGGAAGACGCACACGGCAGGATTTTGCGCGACAACGTATTCGGCGATCAGGCTCAGGACGCAGAGCGGCGCGATTTCAGCATTAACGCGCTGTTCTTCGATCCAATTACCGAGGAGATCGTCGATTACCAGGGCGGGTTCGCCGATATCAAGGCACGGCGCTTGCGTATCATTGGGGACGCGGAGAGCCGTTACCGCGAAGACCCGGTGCGCATGCTGCGCGCGGTGCGCCTCGCCGCGAAGCTGGGCCTGCAAATCGAGCCGGCGACGCGTGCTCCGATTCGCAAACTTTCACCGCTTTTGCAAAACGTGCCGCCGTCGCGCCTGTTTGATGAAATGCTGAAGCTGTTGCTTTCGGGACACGCTGTCGAGTCAGTCAAGGCTATGAGGGAGCATGGCCTGCACCGCGGACTTTTTCCAATGCTTGATATGGTCCTGGAGCAGCCACTTGGCCATAGCTTCATCATGCTGGCGCTCAGAAATACCGACCAGCGCATCCGCGAGGACAAACCGGTTTCGCCCGGATTCCTGTTTGCGGCCTTATTGTGGCATGAGGTGCTGGCAGAGTGGAAAAATCTTGAAGACAGCGGGCTTCATTCCATGCAGGCGCTGCATCAGGCGATGGATCAGGTGATTCGCATGCAGGCAGAGCGGCTCGCCATACCCAAGCGTTACGGTGCGGTCATGAAGGAAATCTGGTCGCTGCAGCCGCGCTTTGAAAATCGCGCGGGCAAGCGTGCGTTCCGTCTTCTCGAACATCCGCGCTTTCGCGCGGCATACGACTTCCTGATGATGCGCTGTAGCAACGGAGAAGCCGAAGCAGCGCTGGGACACTGGTGGACGGCATTTCAAAATGCCGATCATGAACAACGCCGCAGCATGCTGGTTGCCGATGAGATTCCAAGAAGACGCAGGCGCCGCGGTCGCAGAAAACCGGCGCTTCACATTGTTGGCGGAAATCGCAACGGGGGAACTGCGCCGTGAATCCGCACACCGCGTTCATTGCGCTGGGCAGTAATCTCGAGGCACCGGTCACACAAATACACCAGGCTCTTGTCAAACTCGGGAAAATGCCGAAGACTAAGCTGACTGCTCGTTCTTCGCTTTACCGCAGCGTGCCGGTCGGCAACATCAACCAACCTCAGTTCATCAACGCCGTCGCTAAGCTCGAAACCAAGCTTGCGCCGCGCGAATTGCTCAGGTCGTTGCTGGATATCGAACTGCGCCACGGACGGCGGCGCGAGTACCCCAACGCGCCGCGCACGCTAGACCTGGATTTGCTGCTGTATGATGACCTGATTTATCACGAACATGGCTTGACCATTCCCCATCCACGCATGCACCAGCGCGCGTTCGTATTGCTGCCGCTGCATGAAATTGCGCCGGATTCTGTGGTACCCGGCATAGGAAGTGTTGCCGAGTTGCTCGCCGCCTGCAGCGGCCAGGATGTGCAGAGATTGGTGGAAGATTGACCCATGTTGCTCGATAAGTTTCATTATATTGTCGTCGAAGGTCCGATCGGGGTGGGAAAAACCAGTCTCGCTCGCCTTCTGTCGCAACACTTCAGCGCCCAGCCGCTCCTCGAAAACCCGAATAGCAATCCATTTTTGCCGATGTTTTACCAGGATATCCCGCGCTATGCGCTTTCCACACAGTTGTTCTTCCTTTTTCATCGAGTGAACCAGTTGCAGGGCTTGGCGCAGCTGGACATGTTCAACAGGTTGACCATTGCCGATTTCATCCTTGACAAAGACCCGTTATTTGCGCGGCTCACATTGAACGACGATGAATTCCGCCTTTATCATGAAATCTACCAGAAGCTGCAACCGCAATCACCGCGCCCGGACCTGGTGATTTACCTGCAGGCGTCGGTCGAGACGCTGGTTGAACGGGTGCGGCGCCGGGGTCAGGAATACGAAAGAAATATTCCGGAGAATTACCTGGCGCGGCTTGCCGAGGGATATAGCCGGTTTTTTCATCATTACGAAATGGCACCGCTGCTTATCGTCAACAGTGACAATCTCAATTTTGTTGATGAGCCTGGGGATTTTGATTTATTGTTGGAGCGCATTGCGCACATGCGCGGCGGCCGCGAATTTTTCAGCTTGGGGACCTAAATGCGATTCACGCTGAACACGCTTCAAAGAATGGCGCAGGACGGGGAGAAGATCGCAGTGCTGACCTGTTACGATGCAAGCTTCGCGGTGCTACTGGAAAATGCCGGAGTGGAGGTGCTGCTGGTCGGTGATTCGCTGGGCATGGTGTTGCAAGGGCAAGAGTCCACGTTGCCGGTGACGCTCGCTAATATGGCCTACCATACACGCTGCGTAGCCCGTGCTTCGAAGCGTGCCTTCATAGTCGCCGACATGCCGTTTGGCAGCTTTCAGGTGAGCCCGCAACAGACGTTTGAGAACGCGGCACGGCTTATGGCTGCGGGCGCGCACATGGTCAAG
>Ga0187775_10000116_pt1 | contig 17764 bp, 17 predicted proteins | sample 0216_BV02_MP12_1_FD_132441 | JGI IMG/M metagenome (GOLD analysis project Ga0187775, IMG submission 132441) | Tropical peat soil microbial communities from peatlands in Department of Meta, Colombia - 0216_BV02_MP12_10_MG | ecosystem: Environmental > Terrestrial > Soil > Wetlands > Peat | place... | reverse complement strand
GACAACGGTGTTCGGCGCGCTCGCCGGAAGGCCACGTGCGATGATCCGGGCGACCTCCTCGTCGGGCTGGAACGCAAGCAGCGCCTTGCCGACGGCGGTCGAGTGCACCGGCGCGCGCGTCCCCACCTTGGAGCCCATCCGCAGCGCCTGCTTGCTCTCGTGCGTGATGATGTAGAGCACCGAATCGTGGTCGAGGATAGCGAGGTGCACGGTTTCGCCCGTCTTCTCCATCAGCGCGCGAAGGAACGGCCGCGCTTCCGTGGTGAAATCCATCTTGCGGCGCACGAGCGTTCCCAGCTCGAACAGCGTGAGGCCGAGCCGGTACTTTCCGTCGCCCGCGTTCTGCTCGAGCATCCCCTGGTCGAGCAGCGTCGACGCGAGGCGGTGCACGGTGCTCTTGGCGAGGCCCAGGCGCTTGGCGAGATCGCTGATGCCGATCTCGTAATGGTCCTCCGAGAACGCGCGGATGAGGCGCAGCGAGTTGGCGACCGAGGAGAGGCGCGTGCGCCTTCTCGAGCGCCCTACTTCGACACCAGTTCGTTCCAGTGCTTGAGCCATTTTTCGTCCTCGTCGACGAGGGACACGGGGTCGAGCATCACGTAGGGGAACGTGACCAGCGGGCTCTTCACTTTCGCGCTGGCGGGAAACCGCCCCATGGAATTGAACAGCTCCTGCCCTTCCGGCGAGAGCACGAAATCGGCGAACAGCAGCGCCGCGTTCGGATGCGGCGCGGCGGCCGCGAGCCCCAGCGCCTGCGGCCTGCCGATCACCGGCTCGACCGGCTTCCAGTCGATCGGCATTCCCCTGCGCTTCATGGAGTCGGCGTTGGATGCGTAGTTGGTGAGGCTCACCGGGACCTCGCCGGCGGCCACCAGCTCCGACAGCAGCACGTGGCCCTTGCGCACATCGGGCTTCATCGCAACGAGCTTGCCGAAGAAGTCGAGCGCGCTCTTCTCGCCGCGGCGCTTCGCGAGCCCGGCGAGCCACTCCTGGTCGGTCGCTTCCAGGCCGATCCGGCCTTTCCACTTCGCATCGAGAAAGCCCTCGTAGGCGGCGGGCAGCTCGTCGCGCCTGACCTTGGCCGTGTTGAACGCGACCACGAAGAAATCGACCCGGTCGGCGATCCACCCGCGGTGGGCCGGCACGCCCCAGGGCGGGATGTCGGCGATGTAGGGGCTGTCAAATCGCGAGGTGACGCGCTCGCGGGCGAGCGCCTCGAGCTCGGGCCCGTTGGTCTCGACGACGTCGACCGCGTGGCGGCGTGCCTTCGCCTCGTTCAGCGCGCGCTGCATCACCTGCGAGCTGAGCGAGCGCCACAGCTGGACCTTGACGCCGGTCTTCTTCTCGAATGCCTGCGTGAGTGGAACCGACTCCGAGGTGGCGAGCGAAGTATAGAGGACCAGCGTTCCTTCCCTGCGCGCGCCTTCGGCCAGCCGCTGCGCGCGGTCGCCGCCGCCGTAGAGATAGACCGACTCCTGCGGAGACTGCGCGAAGGCGCCGGCCGCGAGGCCGATTCCCAGCGCGAGTGTCGCCAGACGCATCATCCCGGGAATTATATAATTTAATGTTGGAACCCCGTTCTGCATATAGGAACCATGCCGCACGACAAGGACCAGACCCACTGGCACGAGCCGAGCGGCTCCAAGCGCGCCGGCTTCGGCGAGTTCAGGAAGCAGCCGACACCCTACGACGCCTTCATGGAAGCCGAGGGCATCCCCGTCTTCCGCGGCATCGGCATCCGCAAAGTCCAGGACCTCGCACTCGCCCCCTGGAAGCGCACCGGCGGGCGCGGCCACTACATCCAGCTCCACGGCACCGAGACCAAGTGGGGCTGCTACGTCGTCGAGCTGCCGCCCGCGGGCGCGCTCAACCCCGAGAAGCACATGTACGAGGAGATTTTCCTCGTGGTCGAAGGCCGCGGCACGACCGAGGTGTGGCAGGAAGGCGAGCGGAAGAGGCACGTCTTCGAGTGGCAGCAGGGCTCGATGTTCTCCATCCCGATGAACGCCTGGCACCGCCTGGTGAACGCGACCTCGGGCGGCGCGCTGCTGCTCGCGGGCACCACCGCGCCCAACGTGCTCAACATGATCAACAACGTCGACGCGGTGTTCAGCAATCCCTTCGTCTTCCGCGACCGCTTCTCGGGCGCCGACGATTTCTTCAAGCCGAAGGACGATATCGAGCCCGACCCCGTGAGGGGCCTCGCCATGCGGCGCACCAACCTCATCCCCGACGTCGTCAACTGCGAGCTTCCCCTCGACAACCGGCGCTCGCCGGGCTGGCGGCGCGTCGAACCCTTCATGACGAACAACTGCTTCTACTTCTGGATCGGCCAGCACGAGCAGGGGCGCTACTCCAAGGGCCATGCGCACACGTCGGCCGCCGTCCTCATCTGCGTGAAGGGCAAGGGCTACACCTATACCTGGCCGGAGCGCCTCGGCGTCACGCCCTGGAAGGACGGGCGCTCGGGCGAAGTGAAGCGCGTCGACTACGAGCCGGTGGGCATGGTGAGCGCCGCGCCCGGCGGCGCGCGCTGGTACCACCAGCACTTCAGCGGCTCGAAGGACCCGCTGCGCCTCACCGCGTGGTTCGGCCCGCACAACCCGGGGCGCGACCCGGGCGTGCCCGGTGAGCGCGCGATCGACTACACCGGCATGGACATCCCCGAGGGCGGAACCTCGATCCCGTACTGGATGGAGGATCCGTTCATCCGCGCCGAATACGAGCAGACGCTCGCGAAGAACGGGGTCCCAGGCAGGATGGATCCCGGCTGGTACGTCCCGCCGAAGAAGTGATGGCCGAGGACGCGGGCGGCCGGATCTTCTTCAGCGGCACCGGGCGCAGCCTCGAGGTCGAAGACGAGATCGAGCTCGCCAGCGTCGGCGTCGATATCGGCTCCTCCACCTCGCACCTCGTGTTCTCCCGCCTCGTGCTCGAGCGCCTGGACAACCGCTACGTGGTCGCCGAGCGCGAGGTGGTGCACGAGTCGGAGATCCTCCTCACCCCCTACTCGGACGACTCCACTATCGATGCTCTGGCGCTCGGACGCTTCGTCGACCAGCAGTACCGCGCGGCAGGCATCGAGCCGGAAAAAATCGATACCGGCGCGCTCATCCTCACCGGGGTCGCGGTGCGGCGCTCGAACGCGCGCGCGATCGGCGATCTCTTCGCCGCACAGGCGGGCAAGTTCGTCTCGCTGAGCGCCGGCGATGCGCTCGAAGCCACTCTCGCCGCGTACGGCTCGGGCGCAGTGGCGCGCTCGATCCGCGAGTCGGCGCGGGTGATGAACGTCGACATCGGCGGCGGCACCTCCAAGATCGCCGCGTGCGAGGACGGCGAGGTCGTCGAGATCACCGCGCTCGACGTCGGCGCACGCATCGTGGCGTTCGATTCCGCGGGACGCGTGACCCGCGTCGAGGACGCCGGGAAGCGGTTTGCCGCGGAGGCGGGCGTGCCGCTCGAGATCGGGCGCGCGGCCGACCCCGAGGGACTGGGGCGGCTGATCGGGCGCATGGCCGACACTCTGTTCGAGGCGATGAGCCGCTCGTCTCTGGACCCGCGCACCGCCGCCCTCCTCCGCCTTCCTCCCCTGCTCAACGAGCGCAGCCCGGACGTGGTCACGTTCTCGGGCGGCGTATCCGAATACCTGTACGAGCGCGAGGCGCGCCAGTTCGGTGATCTGGGCGCGCCGCTCGCCCGGGCCGTTCTCGCGCGCGTGCGGGAATGGGGACCGCGCATCGAGCCCTCCGACGAAGGCATCCGTGCCACCGTGATCGGCGCTTCGCAGTACACGGTACAGGTGAGCGGCGGTACCATCTTCGTCGCTCCCCGTGACACCCTGCCCCTGCGCAACGTCCCGGTCATCGCGCCCGAGCTGCCGCTCGACGACGAGAACCTCGATCGCGTCAGCATCGCCGCTTCCATCCATGCGGCCCTGCGCCGCCTCGACCTGCAGTCGGGCGAGTCGCCGGTCGCCCTGTGCTACCGCTGGCGACACTCCGCGACTCACGCGCGCCTGGACGCCTTCTGCCGCGGCGTCCTCGCCGGACTCGCCAAGCCCCTCGAGCGCGGGCAGCCGCTCGTCCTCGTCGGCGAAGGCGATGTCGGCGGCCTCATCGGGATCCATTGCCGCGAAGAGCTACGCGCGCAGAATCCCATCGTCTCGATCGACGGCGTCGTCCTAAAGGAATTCGACTACATCGACGTCGGCGCGCTGCTGGAGGCTTCCGGTGCCGTCCCGGTCGTGATCAAGTCGCTGGTGTTCCCGAAATCGGACGCCGTGGGACGAGCCGAGTCAGAGCGCCGGGCTCGCGCGGATTGAGCGCGATATAGCGGCATATCGTTCCATATGCGTGCAGAGGTTTGCAGTTGCCGGCATATGGTTTTAGGATGGATCGGATGAGGTCACATCATGTGGGACGAACGATATAGCTCAATCGAGTACGCGTACGGAAAGACACCCAATGACTTCCTGGCCGCCCATTTTGGCAGAATTCCGAAGGGTAATGTCCTGAGTCTTGCCGAGGGTGAAGGACGTAATGCGGTTTTTCTGGCGAAACATGGTTATTCCGTCACCGCGGTCGATTCGTCTGTTGTCGGCCTCAAGAAGGCAGAGCTGCTGGCCAAAGAGCATGGCGTTTCAATCAAACTGGTTCACGCCGACCTCTCCGACTTCGACCTGGGTTTCGATGCTTGGAAGGGGATCATATCCATTTTCGTCCCATTGCCCTCAGCTGTTCGCAAGGACCTCTATCGGCGCCTTCAAGGCGCGTTAAAGAGCGGCGGTGTGTTCCTGCTTGAGGCATTCACGCCGGACCAGATTGGGCGCGGAACCGGAGGCGGAACCAATCCCGATACGATGCAAACAGAACGCTCGCTTCGCGCGGAACTTCCGTCCTTGAAGTTCGAGCACCTGGCCGAGCTCGAGCGGAATGTCATCGAGGGCGGCTTTCACACGGGGCAAAGCGCAGTTGTTCAAGCAATTGCCCGCAAAGAAGCGTAGCGAAGCAAGACAATGCTCGGTCTGGCACGCATGACCGGCGCCGAAACGCTGCTTCGCACGCTGCGCCGCATGGGCGTGGAGAAGATCTTCGCGTCTCCTGGATCGGACTGGGCGCCGCTGTGGGAGGCGCTCGCGATGCCGGCGGCGCGCGATGAATTCCCCGAGTACCTCTCCTCGCGGCACGAGGAGACCGCGATCGCGATGGCGAGCGGCTACGCCAAGGCCACCGGCAAGCTTCCGGCGGTGGCGCTCCACACCACGGTCGGCGCGCTGCACGCGACCATGGGAATGCGCGCGGCGCTGCACGAGCGCGTCCCGATGGTGGTGCTCGCCGGCGAGTCGATCAGCTTCGGGGAGCGACCGGAATACGGCATCGGCCCGCAGTGGCTGCGGCTGCTCTCCGACATCGGCGGTCCGGCGCGTCTGGTCGCCCCGTGCGCGAAATGGAGCTTCGGGTTGAACAACAGCGCGCTGCTCTCCGCCACGATCGAGCGCGCCTGCCGCATCGCGACCGCGGCGCCCTCGGGCCCGGCGTTCGTGTCGATCCCGACCGAGTTCCTGATGGACGCGCATCCCGAGCAGGTCCAGCGCTCGGCCGCGCCGGTACGCAGCCCGGCCGCCGACCCGGCGGCTCTCGAGGAGCTCGCGCAGCTCCTTTCGGCAGCAAAGCGCCCCGTGATCCTCACCGAGGAGGCCGGGAAGGGCGCCGCCGCCGTCGACCTGCTCGTCCGCCTCGCCGAGACGCTCGGCGCCCCGGTCTTCGACGCCTGGCAGCCGGGCTACCTGAATTTTCCGAGAAAGCACCCGCTCTACGGCGGAGTGGCCCCCGACATGAAGTCGCTGATCGGCGAAGCCGATCTGCTCTTCTGTGTCGAGGCCGTCGTTCCCGCGCATCCCCCGGCGCTGCTCTCCGGAGCCGGGGCGCGCGTCGCGTATCTCGGCGAGGATCCGCTGCACTCGCACCTGCCCTACTGGGGATTCCGCAGCGATGTCGCGGTCGCGGGGGCGCTCGCCCCTTCGCTCGTGCAGCTCGCCGAGCGCGTCTCGCGCGCCGTGCCGAAGGGATCGCGCGCTGCGCTTGCGTCGCAGTGGACCGAACGCAACGCCAGGACGCGCGAGCTGCTCCTCGAAAAAGGCCGCACCGGGGCCACTCGTACGCATATCGATTCCGCCTGGGTCGCCCACGAGCTGAACGCCGTCATTCCGGAAGGCGCGATCGTGGTCGACGAGACCATCACCCACCGCCTCGACGTCGTCCGCCAGCTCGAGCGCCTGGGAACCGGCGGCTTCATCTCGGCGAGCTACGGCGGACTGGGCATGGGAATCGGCACCGCGCTCGGCGTCAAAGTCGTCCATCCCGACCGCACCGTCGTCGCCACCATCGGCGACGGCGCCTTCTTCTACAACCCGGTGATCGCGTCGTTCGGCGCGGCGCAGGAGCTCAAGCTTCCCCTGCTCGTCGTGCTGTTCAACAACGGCGGCTACCTGTCCCAGAAGGGCGACGTGATCCGGGAGTATCCCGAAGGATGGGCGGTTCGCCAGAATCGCTTTGCGGGCTTGTCCATCACTCCACGCCCCGATTACCCCGCTCTCGCGCGGGCGTTCGGTGGTTACGGGGAAGCGGTCGAGAAGCCTTCCGAAGTGCGCGGGGCGCTGCAACGCGGGCTCGGCGAAGTCTCGAGCGGCAAGCTCGCGTTGATTGAGGTGGTACTCGCTTCGATCTAGGAGCGCCGCTACGACGGCAGGAAATCTATGGGATAGGTCACGACCATCGTGTCGACGGCCTTCGCGCCGAAATCGAACTGCTTGATGCGCACGAGGAGCTTCCGCTCGAGGTCCGGGGAGCGCAGCTCGCTCGAGACCAGCTGGCAATCCAGCACCTGCCCCGAAGCCGCGATCGTGAGCTTCACCACGACCTTGCCATGGAGGGTCGGATCGTCGCGCAGCGCGCGGTTGTAGATCACGTAGATCGACCCCTTGTTGCGGTCGAAGACGAGCTTGATGTCCTCGATCGAGCGCGACGCCTTGCCGCTCGCTCCGCGGCGCAGCGTGCCTCCCGTGCCGGCGCCTCCGCCGCCGTCGCCGCCCATGACTCCCTGGACCGCCGTCGTCGAGCGCCCCGCCAGGCCGCCGCCGCCGGTGTCCCGGCTCAGGGAAGCCGTATTGATCCCGCCGCTGCCGCCCGTGGCGTTCGAGGTGATCAGCGAGCGCGACGGCAGCCCCGGGCCCTTCCCCGCTCCCACGCCCGGACCGGAGCCGGTGCCGACGCCCGGGCCCGGCTTGATGTTCTTTTCGAACTGCGCGGCGACCGGAGCGCCGCGCAGATCGGCGAGCTCGTTCTTCATTGCCAGCAGACCGACGCCTGACGCCCTGCGGCGCGCGGCCTCGACCTTCTCCCCCGGCGCCTTGGCCGGCTCGGGCTTGCGCGCCTCGGTGACAAGGGGCTTCTTGGGCTCGGGCTTGCTCGCCTCGGGCTTGGGCTCGGGCTCGGGCTTGCGAACGACCGGAGGCGGAGGCGGCTCGCGCTCGAGAAGGGCCTTCGCCAGCCGGGGCGGCAGCTCCTCGGGTTGACTGCGGTCGGCCTTCGGCACCGGCAGCCAGGGCATGATGAGGCAAAGGAGAGCGCAGATGACGAGGATGTCCCGCAGGATGCGCCGGAAGCGGCGCTCCTCCTCTTCCGAGACCGTCCACGACGGCACCGCGATGCGATGCCGGAACTGAACGGCGGCCGCGGCAGTCATGCCTTGCCCTTCTGGATCACCGCGAAGGATAGATCGCTGTAGTCGGCCCGGGCGCAGGTCACCATGATCTTGCGCAGCAGCCGGTACGGGATGTCCTTGTCCCCCATGATCGTGATCGCCTTGTTCTTGGCCTCCTTGTCCTTCCGGATCAGCTGGCGCCCGGCCTGAAAGTCGAGCTCCGCCTTGAGCGGCGCGATGAGGTCACCCTCCGTCTTCATCGCCTCCGACACCGTGGCCACCTTGCGGCCCTGGACCAGGATGTCCTCGTTGCTCACGACGACGACCACCGTCTCCTTCGGGCTCTTCTCGGCCGTCGACTCCGGCAGCCTCACCGCCTTGGCGCTCGGCAGCACCTCGACTTCCGACGCGTTCGCCAGCAGGAAGAAGATGAGGATCGTGAAGATGTCGATGAGCGAGACCAGGTTGAGGTCCACCATGGACCTGTTCCGCCCCTGCCTTTCGGCCCGCTTCTGGATCGGCGACAGCTTCATCGCGGCTTCCCGGGGGGCGGAGCGTCGCCGACCGAGATCTCCGGGAACAGCTCGACACTACGGCTCCCCTGGGAGCTCTTGGCGAGCCGCACCGCGTCCATGGTGTGCACGAGCGTGTCGTACGACGTATCGGGCTCGGCGAGGATCGTCGCAGCGAGCTTGTCCGGATACCGGGCCTTCAGCTGCTGCATCAGCGACGACAGGGTCTGGAAATCGTAGCCGGCGCCTGTGTTCTCCACGCGCCGCAAGAGGCCGCCCATCCGGTCGCCGATCTCGAGCGCGTCGCGGCGGATTACGACCTCGAGCTGCAGATCGGGCTTCAGGTTCTCGAATCCCGACGAGCCGGCGGGAAGAGTCAGCTCCAGCACGGCGAGCCGCGAGAACACCGCAGTCGTCAGCAGGAACGGCACCAGCACCACGATCATGTTCATGAACGCGGTGATGTCCAGGCCCGCCGGGTGCTTGCGCAGGCGTCGGTTGCGGGCGCTCATTTGGCCGCCGCGTCGGCCTTCGCGCGCTCGACCAGGTTCAGGAAGCTGATCTTGGCCGCCTCCAGTCCGTCGACGATTTCGCTGGTACGCGCCTGGAGGAAGGCGTGGATCAGCAGGAACGGGATCGCGACCATCAGGGCGAACGCGGTGTTGTTCATCGCGATCGAGATGCTCGCCGAGAGCAGTTCGGCCTTTTCCGCGGGATTCACCTGGGCCACCGCCGTGAAGGCCTTGATCAGGCCGATGATCGTGCCGAGCAGGCCGACCAGCGTGATCACGTTGGCGAAGGTGGCGATGTAGTGCGTGCGCTTCTCCAGCCGCGGCACGATCTCCAGCATGCCCTCCTCCATGGCGGCGTCGATGTCCTCGCGCCTGCGAGCCGTCTTCACGCGCCCTAGCCCGTGGTTCACGATCTTGCTGATCGCGGCGCTCGACTGAGAGGTCACGGCGTAGACCTCCTGGAACTTGCCGCCCCGCAGCAGCGGCAGCAGCTCGTCCCAGATCCTGCGGTTGCTGCGGCGCGCATGGCCGAGATAGATGAAGCGCTCGAGCGAAATCGCAAGGCCGACCGCCATGATCAGGATGCTGAAATAGATGAAGACCCCGCTGTCCTGGAAAAACTTGACTACCGTCGCATACGTGCTCATCGACTGACCTCCACAAGAAAATCGAAGAATTCTTCGCGAAAGAGGCTCACTTGGCCTTCTCGCCGCCATCCCGCCGCGGCGGCGACTGCTCCGGCGCCTGCATCAGGGAATGGTAGTGGACCTGCCGCTCGAAGACCTCGCGGTCGACCGGAGACAATGCTTCGTCGAGCACGCTGCTCGCCGGGCGTCCGACCAAGTCGGTCGGCAGCGGCTGCTTCCAGGGAACGATGTACAGCACCTTCGGCAGCTCGCGGTTGCCGAGAATCTGGGTGCCTTCGAGATCCGCGCGGTCCGCCGCCCACGCAGGGCCGGCGAGCCACGGCACAACGGCGAGAATCATCCTCAGCTTCATCCGGGCTTCCCTCCTTTGGCCTGGCGGGCGCGCTCGCGCTGCTGCAAGTCGGCGATCCACTTGGTCATGGTCCCCGCCTCGCCCGGCGCGAGCTCCTGATAGCGCTGATAGTGCTGCATGGCTTTCTCGGCGTCCTGCAGGTAAAGATCGTACAAGATTCCGATGTTGAGATGCGCGTACGCGTAGGTCGGGTCGAGATCGAGCGCTTTGGCGTAGTAGCGGCGCGCTTCGTCGAACTTGCCCTCGCGTCGCGAGATCACCCCGAGCTCGTTGTAGTAGGCCGCCCGGTTGGGGTTGAGACGCACGGCCTCCTGAAGCGACGTCACCGCCTGCGCCGGACGCCCCGTGCGGCCGTAGAGGATGCCGAGGTTCGCGTGCGGGCCGGCGAGCTCCGGTTCGCGCCGCGCGACGGCGAGGAAGCCTCGCTCGGCTTCCGCGTAACGGCCGGCGCGGAGCGCGGCGAGCGCCTGCTGGTACAGCGCCCGGGACTCGGCGTCGACCGATGGCTCCATCTGCACCGGCTTCGCCGCCGGCGACTCGGCCTTCGCGGGCTTCGGCGGCGCAGCGGGCGCCTCGACGGGAGCGCGAATCAGCGCCTCGCAGCCCGTGAGCGCCACGCAGGCGAGCGCAAGCGCGAGCCGCGAGCCGGGCCTAGTGGAGCGCATCGATCACCCCCTCGTCCTTCTCGAACTTGGCGTATCGCACCGGGCGCAGCTTGCCCAGGGCGGCGAAGCTCCGCTTCACCCAGTCGTCGTACACACCGATGCGCACGCGCCGTGCATTGATCTCGTGGAGCTCGATCGCCTTCTCCTCGAAGGGGTACGCCTGCTCTTCGAGCATGAGGTTGTACTGCTCCACCTCGTCCTTGGACAGGCCCTTGGGGCGCTGCGAATCGAGGAGCGCCTTCCCGAAATCCGCGTACAGCTCCCCTGTGCGGTAGGTTGCCGCGGTCGCCGCCTCCTGCACGCCGTAGTCGGCCGCGACGGCATACGCCTGCAGCGCCTGCTGCATACGGTCCTTCTTGCGCTTGAGGTTCTTCTTGAGCGGCTCGACCAGGCGCACGCTCCGGTACGCCTCGTCCAGCGGCTCGGCGACCACCAGCGACGAGAGCGACCCCAGCGCGCGCGTGCGGTCAGTGCGCTCCTTTCCGCCCTTCTGCTCCGCTTCGACCAGCTCGCGCGACCAGGCCAGGCGCTGCGCCGGATGGCCTTCCTTGCGCGCGATCTCGGCGAGTCGGTAGCGGGCCTCGATCGCGGGCTCGAGCGGCCTCGGATTCTGGCGCACATAGCGCTCATACGCGGCCGCTGCGCCGCGCTCCTGCCCGCCTTTTTCGTAAAGCTCGGCCGACTGCCAGAGCGCCGCGCGCGCCAGCCCCGCATCCTTCCCGGTCGCGGCGAGCGCTGCGTACTCCCCGGCCGCCTTGAGCGTCTGGCCGCTCTCGACGTAGCACACCGCCAGCTTGCCCGGCACTTCCGCCTGAAGCGGATGCCTGGGGTATTCGCGGCGGAAGCCCTCGAGCACCGTGGCGGCACCGGCCCAGTCCTTGAGCGAGATCATGGCCGCCGCAGCGTCATACTGGGCGTTCGCGCGTATCGGCGAATCCGGCGCCACGCGACCGACGCGGAGAAAGTGGTCCGCCGCCTCGCGCATCTGGCCCGCCGCGCGCGCCTGCTCGCCCTGCTTGTACACCGCGGCCGCGAGCCGATCGGTGAGCGCGGCGCGGCTCGGGGAGTTCTTGGGCGTGAGGGCAAGCGCCTCGCGGTACTCGCGCTCGGCGCGGTCGAAGGCGCCCTGCTGGAAGTCGACGTGTCCCGTCACCGTGAAGGCGGTGCGCCTCAGCTCGGGCGCGGCCGGCGGCTGCATGGCGAGCACGCGCCGCGCCATGATCGCTGCGGAGGTGGGATCGTTGCCGGCGTAGAGCTTCTCCGCCGCGTCGGTGAGCACGCCCGCCGCACGCGCGTCCTTCGGGTTCGCCTCGGCGAATCTCAGCGCGCTCTCCACGGACTTGCCGCGCACCAGCCGCAGGTCCTCGCCCTTCGCCTGCTTCTCCTGCTGCGCATAGGCGAGAAGCGCCGCGTAGCCCGCGTCCGCCGACTTCTCGTGGCGTGGATACTCGTAGGCGGTGCGCTCGTACTCGGTCGCCGCCGCGGAAAATCGCCTGTCCTCGAACAGCGATTCCGCCAGCAGGAAATTCAGCGCCGGCGCGCGGGGATCGGTCGGGAAGGATTCCACGTACAAGCGGTACCAGCGTGCCGCCTCCCGGTAGTCGTCGCTCTTCTTGCTTTTCTGCGCGGTGGCGTGATAGTGGCGCGCCAGCTCCTCGACGTGCGTTTTCACGTACGGCGACACGCGCGCGTACGCGAGATCGCCGTTCACCCGGCGGAATTCGCTGTCGATCCCGTAGCGCAGCACGAACTCCTTCTTGGCCTCGAGCGCGAGCGCGGCGAAACCCGCCTGCTGGTAGGCCTGGATCACCCGCGACTGCATGAGCGGCGACTGCGGATTCGTGGGATAGCGGCGCGCGAACGTGTTGAGCACGTTGGCCGCGTCGGCGACACGGTCCTGCTTGAAGTACAGCTCGGCGAGCTGCTGGTAGACGCGGAACTGGTACTGCCGCCGCGGCGGCGTGGAGAAGTACTTCGGAATCGTGTCCGCACCCTGGAGATTCGCGAGGCTGAGGCTCAGCACTCGGAAGGTGTCTTCCGTGAGTTCGCGCTCCGCGCGCGTGAGGCCGGGGATCTCCTCGAGCGCTGCGCCGTTGTCGCGGCCGACCAGCTTGCGGTCGAGCACGGCGGCGAACGAAGGCACCGCCTCCTCCAGCCGTGCCTGCTTGAACAGGGACCAGCCGTGCATGTAAAGAGCGCGCTCGTAGAACGTCGAGGCCTCCGGCTTGCGCCATGGCGTCGCGCTGCTCTGTTCCTCGTCCGGCCCCTCGCCCGGCGCGCCGGTCATGATCTCTATCCGGCCTGTCGGGGTCTCGGGGACGGCCGGCCCCGGCTGCGCGTCGCCCTTGCGTATCACCGCCGCGTAGGCCTGCTCGGCCTCCGGATAGCGGCGCAGCGTGAACAGCAGCTCGCCGCGGCGGAACTCGGCCTCGTCGTGGTAGCTGCTCCTCGGGTACTGGGCGACCAGCCGGTCCAGGGTTGCGAGCGAGCGCGGGAGATCGCCCGTCTGGTCATAGGCCTGCGCGAGCTGGTAGAGGACACGGTCGGCGCCCGGATAGGCCGGATAGGCCGCCAGCAGATCCTCGTAGGCCTTGATCGCACCGCGGTATTCCTTCGAGCCAGAGCTCTCGGCGACGCCTTCACGCGCGTTCTCGATCTCGAGATCGCCGAGGCGCCGCATGGCCTCGGGACGCAGCCGGTCTCCGGGCGCGGCCTCGAGGAACTTGCGGTAGGCCTCAATGGCCGCGGCGCGGCTCGCCTCGACTGCCGTGTCGCGCTCGATCGCGACCTGCTTCTGCTCGAGGCTGCGCAGCGTGGCCGTTCCCGTCTGCTTCGGCGCCGCGCAGGCGCCGAGCAGGCAGGCAAAGGCCAGGATGGCGCGGCGATTCACTGTGCCTTCTCCGTCACCCGGACTGCGCGGTCGTAGATCTGCGCCACGGCGAACCGCGCCTGCGCAACGTAGGCCACCATCTGTTCGCGCCGCCGCGAGAGCTCCGCGACGGCGAGCTCGGCCAGGTCGTCTTCCTGCTCCCGGGCGGCCACCGCGACGCTCGCCTGCATCTGGCTCACCCGGAAGCGCAGGGCTTCGATGCGCCTTTCGAACTCCTGGAAGCGGGCGGGCGCCTGTGCTTGCGCCTGCTGCAGCTCCTCGCGGCGCGCCTCGGCCTGCGAGATCAGGCGGCCGGTTTCCTGCAGCGCCTTGTCCTCGTTTCGCAGGCGCGCGCTGAATTGCGAGGCCAGGTCCCACCCGAGAAGGCCGCGCAGGAACCGGTACTTGTCCCGCGCCGCCTCCCTCTCGGCGGGGTCCAGGCGCTCGAGGCCGGCGCGCACGCGCTCCAGGCGCGCGGCGAGAGCGCGCTCCTTCTCGTTCGCAAGCGCCTCGGCGTCCTCTTCGCCCTCGACGCGCGCCAGTCTCTGGACTTCGGCGAGATACGCTCCGCGCAATCCGTCGAGCCGGAGCGCCCGCTCGCCCGCGATGGTGCGCGGCAGCCGCTCGGCGAACCCCTGCCGGCGCACGTCGAGCATGTCGCGGTAACTGCCGATGCTCTTCCGCCAGGTGTCGAGCCTGCGGGACAGGAACAGCAGATCCCGGTAGTTCTTCAATCCTTCCTGAAACGCATTGCTCGCCAGCAGCTCGGTCAGGTAGCGGGCTTCGGGAGTATCCGGCAGCTGGCGCACCCGCCAGAACCATCCGGATTCCTCTCCCGGGTTGTCGCGCAGGATGTTCTCGACCAGCGCTCCCCGGCGAATCGCGGCGATCGCCTCGTCGACGCGGGCGATCTCGCGGGTGTAGGCGTCGAGCGCGCCCTCGTAGCGCTGCAGCGCCTGGCGGTATGCACCGAGCTTCCCGAGCGCGAACGGCACCGCGAGCATCGACTCCTGCACCGCCGCGTCCGCCATCGACCGGTCGGCCAGCTCCGTCCAGGGCACCAGGGCGCGCTCATACCGGTAGCGGGACGCCTGCGCCCAGCCCAGGCCGAGCAAGGCCTTGTTCGACATGAGCCCGTTGAGCCGCACCCGCTCCAGGTAGGACTCCGCGCGGGCCGGGGCATCGCTCTGCAGGAAGGCGTACGCGAGCGCGACGTTGGCCTTGTCGCGCAGCGCGGTGAGCTCCTCCCCCTGCGCCGGACCGCGTCCGATCTCGTCCAGGAGCGAAACCCCGTCGTCCCGGAGGCCTGCCTGGATCAACGCGACGCCAAGGTTGTAGCGGCCGTACGCAGCCCACGCCGACCGGCTCGAGGTCTTCTGCAGCATGCGGATGGCCTCGGCGTACTGCTTGCGCCGCATGAGCAGCGCGGCGTGCAGGACGACCTTTTCCTCCTCGAGCTCCCCGGGCAGGGGGCCGCGCACCCTGGAGATCGCGTCTTCGGCTTCGGCGGCGTCGCCGCGCTGATAGCGTATCTTGGCGAGAAAGAACCACGCCCGGTCGCGAACCCCAGGGGGCGCGCCGGCGTCGATCAGCGCCTGGAAGATGCGCCCGGCCTCGCGGTCCATGCCGTACGACACCAGCATTCCGCCGCGCAGCAGCTCCGCCTCGTGGTCGTGGTGCGGCATCCGGCCGAAATGCTGCGCAACCGTGAGCTGGGTCAGCGCCGTGAAATAGTATTCCTGGAAGAAGAAATACAGGACCTCGCCGAAGTGCGGGTCCTTGACCACGTGCGTCTCGGCGGCGCGAGCCGGGGCGGCGGCGAGCGCCGCGGCGCAGGCGAGCGCCGTCCACAGCGCCCGGCCCTTCCCGTGCATCGCTCGCGTCATCGTGGCCCTACCACTCCTTGACGCGGAAGTCCGGCTGCTGCCCGCGCGTATCGTCCCGGATCTGCAGCTCGATGTACTTGGGGTCGGTGCCCTTCTCGAACTTGAGCGATGTCCCGCGCCGGTAATCACGCCCCTTGGGCCCCTTGCCGACGAACACCGCGATCAGCTCGTGCTTTCCCGTTCTCAGGTTTCCCATGTAGAGGCGCTGCACGCCGCCGCGATGCAGCGCGCGCACCTCGCGCTCGGTGTAGAGATAGTTGGTCACCACCGAATCGTCGAGCTTCAGCTCCACCGAGTCGAGGTCGAAGAGCGCTCCTACGTCCACCGATACGAATACGGCCACCTGCGTGCTCGCCGGGAACAGCAGCTCCTCCTCGAGCACGAGAAGGTCGCGGTTGAGGTCCATCGCCTCCTGCTTGAGCGACTGGATGCGGGTGTCCAGAGCCTGCGGGTCCCGCGGCGGGGACTTGGGGGGCTCGGCCGCTCCCGCGAGGTTGCCCGCGAGCGCCAGCGCACCGAGGATTGACAGGGTCTTCATGGCTGCATCTCCGTCTAGAACCATCCTGAGAGGAACATCTGAATGACGTTGGCCTGATACGAATACAGCTGGCCGGTCCGCACGTCTGTGAAGTTGTTGTAGTGATAGCGCACGAGCTCGTAATCGAGGTTCAGGCTGGCGCGGCTGAGGCCGAAGCGGTTGTCGAAGAGCTGATAGCTCGCCCGGAGCCCCAGCGCGTTGTTGGTGAAGTCGCTCAGCTCGCGGTCCCGCGCCATATACACCATCTGGCTGGTGAAATTGTCGGCGTAGAAGGAGGCCGCCGACTGCCTGTAGTGGCGCAGCCGCGGCTCGACCAGCCAGCGCTCGTCGAGGCGGCGCGCGTAGCCCGCCTCGACGGTCTGCGCGCGGATGTCCCAGGTGTCCCAGAAGTAGCGGTAGCGCAGGTACGCGGACCCCTTGAGCTGGCCGTCGTCCGGGCCGAAGCCCTTCACGACTCCCAGCGCCACTGCATAGCCGTCGCGCGCGCGCGGATAGACCTCGGGAACCGACAGACCGAGCAGGCGCGCCGAGCGGTAGGGACTCTGCAGGTAGCCGGACTCCAGGTTGGCCTCGTAGTTCACGGTCGCGAGCACGCTCCTCGTGACGACCTGGGAGACGCCGAGCTTGTACTGGTAGCGGTCGGCGTGATCGGAGAAGTCCGTGTGCGACTTGCCCACGTCGGCGTGGCTCTCAGCGTACCCCAGGCCTACGGTCGTGAGGCCCTCGAAGACCTCGTGCGTCACGCTCAAGCCCACCGTGTTCGTCTTGTAGTCGGGCTCGGTGCTGCGCATCGCCGACACTCCAAGCGTCGTGTTGCGGTACAGGTAATCGACCCCCCCGCCGTACTCGGTGCGCTTCTCCTTGAACGGACTGGCCGTGGTCACGACGTCGATCGAGGCGCAGCTGACGCTGTCGACGAAGTACGAGGCGTACGCCGAAACGCTCTCGCCGAACCCCTTCCGCACCAGCAGGGCCGGCCCGTCCACCTTCGTTCCGCCCCCGTTGTAGTAGTGGTACATGAGATCGGCTCGGTCCGCGGGAAGCACGGCGCCGCGCGCAGGCGCGGCGAATAGGCCCGCCAGCGCGACCCAGAGGGCATGCGCGAGGGTCTTCAGTTGCAGCCGCATCCGCCTCCCTCTGCCACGGTGGCGCCGCGCGCCCCCTCGCGGACGTCGTGGACGTGCTGCAGAACCTTGTCGGAGAGCGGATCGCGGGAAGCGCTCATCAGTGAATCGGCGAGCCAGCCGCGCTCATAGGGCTGGACCCAGGGCGTGACAGTGCAGCCGGCAAGGCACGCCGCCACCGCAAGCGCCGATAGGGTCCTTCGCTTCATTCTTTGAGCAGCTCCCGCACCTGCTGCTCGTACTTGCGCTCGTAGCCGTCGTAGTAGCCGCGGTGAACGAAGCGCACGCGTCCGTCGCGGTCGATGACGAGGGTGGCCGGCATCGTATCGACGCCGTAGAGCTTGGCGACGCTCTTGTTGCCGTCGAACAGCGTCGGGAAGCGCAGGTCGAGCCGCTTGAGCATGGCCTCCGCGTCCCTGCGGTTGTCGTCGACGTTGACGGCGAGCAGCATGAAGCCGGCGCTCCGGTACTGAGTGTAGATCTTGTTCAGCAGGGGCAGCTCCTGGCGACAGGGGCTGCACCAGGTCGCCCAGAAATTCACCAGGACGACCTGGCCGCGCAGCTCGCTCAAGCGCACGTTGCGGCCGCTGTTGCTCTTCGCCGCAAAGTCGGGGGCCGCCGCCCCGACCTTCGGCAGGGCCGCGAGGGCCGCGTTGCTTCCCAGAGCCGCGAGCGCGAGCAGGACGGCAAGGCGACGCGCGAGTGCGGTCATGTCATTCCTCCTTCAGAAATACGCCCCGATGCCGAGCGTCATCTCGAAATTATGCGTGAGCTCGTTCTTGCCTAGGATGTCGGAGCTGAACATGTGGTCCCTCATCTCGAAGCGCAACGAGAGCCAGTCCTTCGGGAGAACGCGGATCCCGATCCCGACGTCGTAGGCAATCTGTTTCTCCGTGTTGAACTTGACGTTCCCCACTCCGCCGATGAGATACACCGCCGAGGTCATGGCCCAGTCCTT
>Ga0187775_10000113_pt1 | contig 17951 bp, 20 predicted proteins | sample 0216_BV02_MP12_1_FD_132441 | JGI IMG/M metagenome (GOLD analysis project Ga0187775, IMG submission 132441) | Tropical peat soil microbial communities from peatlands in Department of Meta, Colombia - 0216_BV02_MP12_10_MG | ecosystem: Environmental > Terrestrial > Soil > Wetlands > Peat | place... | reverse complement strand
CAGCGGCAAGGATCGGGATGACGATCGATCGAGACATCACAATACGCTCAAGGAGCCGTTTTGGGTGGAGTTTCCGGCGCCGGCGTCGGTGTGGCCGGGGCCGTTGAGGAAGGGGCGGCCGGGGCCGGAGCGGTTGACGGTGCTTCGGCCGGATTCGCCGGTGCCGTCGCCGATGGAGCGGTTCCCTCGCCCGTTGCGGGCGGCGCCATGGGCGCCTCTGCCGCCGGAGCTTCTTTTTTCTTCAGATCCAAGACGCTCGTGGATAAGAACCGTCCCTTCGACAGCACGGACAGACTTAGGGAAGTCACCATAAAGATGACCGCGGCCGAAACGGTCAGCTTGCTTAAAAACGTGCCCGGACCGCGACTGCCGAAGACGGTCTGACTGGATCCTCCGAACGAGGCGCCGATCTCGGCCCCCTTCCCGGCCTGAAGCAGGATAACGCCGACCATAATAAAGCTGACAATCACATGCAGAATAACCAACAAAACATACATCTTTTTATTCCTCCTTATTGTTTCATAATCTGCTTTAATCCTATCGTTTAACTTTTTCCATTGTCTTGACGATAGCCGCAAATCCATCGGCCTTGAGCGACGCACCGCCGACCAGCACACCGTCCAACTCTTTGATCGCGGCCAGATCCGCAATGTTTTTGGGCGTCACACTTCCGCCGTAGATCACCCGAACCGCCTCGGCCGATTCCGGACCCAAGATCTTGGCCAGTTGTTGACGGATCAATGCATGGACTTCGGAAACCTGGGCCGGGGTCGCCACCTGACCCGTTCCGATCGCCCAGATCGGCTCATAAGCGATTGCCAGCCGGTCGAACGGCCCTTGTGTTACATTCGCCAACCCTTTTTCGAGCTGCGTCATTACCACGGCCGCCGTCTGCCCCATCCGTCGCTGCTCCAGCGTTTCTCCGACACAAAGAACAACGCTCAAACCCTGCCTCAATGCAGCGATCACCTTTCGGTTTACCGATTCGTCCGTTTCTCCGAAAAGCGTTCGACGTTCGGAATGGCCGATTATAACGAATCGACAACCGGCATCTTTAAGCTGGATCGCAGAGACTTCGCCGGTATAAGCTCCCTCGTCGTCCCAGTGAACGTTCTGCGCCGCCAGCAGAATGCCGGTCCCTTTCAAGGCCTCACCGACGGTCTGCAGGGTGGTGTAACTCGGCGCGATCACGATCTCGACAAGCCGCGCATCCCCCAACAGCTTGGACAGTCGTCGCGCGGCCGTCGCGGCTTCCGCGAGGGTCATGTGCATCTTCCAGTTCCCGATCGCGATGGGCCGTCTTCGAAAGGATGTCGTCTTGGCGATCACACCCGCTGGGACTCCTCGGTACGACTGGGCAAAACGGCCAGGCCGGGAAGTTCTTTGCCCTCCAACAGCTGCAGGGCTGCGCCGCCGCCGGTCGAGATGAACGAGATGTTTTCGGATTCCCCCGCTCGATGAACGGCCAGCGCCGTATCCGCCCCGCCCACGATCGTCAAGGCATACGCGTTCGCGACGGCATGCGCGACGGCAAACGTTCCACGGGAATAGGCGTCCATCTCAAAGAGCCCCATTGGGCCATTCCAAAGAATCGTCTTAGCATTGGCCAGCGCTTCCGTGAATAATTTTACGGAGGCCGGACCGATGTCCAGCGCCATCCAGTCCTTGGGAATTTCCTGCATCGGGACGATCTTCGTCTCCGCACTGGGATCCCGGCTCTGCGCCACGACGCAGTCGACCGGAAGGTAGAACTTCACACCGCGGGCTCGGGCATGGTTTCGGATATCCATCGCCATCTGGAGCATCCCGTCCTCGACCAGCGAGTTCCCGATTTCGTAGCCCAGGGCTTTATAAAACGTGAAGGCCATCCCCCCGCCGATGATGACTTTATCCACCTTTTTCCCCAAATTCTCGACGACACCTAACTTTCCAGAAACCTTCGCCCCGCCCAGGATGGCCACGAACGGTCGGGCCGGATTGGCCATGGCCCCTTCGAGATAATCGATCTCTTTTTTCATCAGAAATCCGGCCGCGCATTGCGGAACAAACTTCGTGATGCCGGTCACGGAGGCATGGTTTCGGTGGACCGTTCCAAAGGCGTCGTTCACATACACATCGGCCAGGCGAGCCAGCGCCTTGGAAAATGCTTCGTCGTTTTTTTGTTCTCCGGGATGAAAACGGAGATTCTCCAAAAGGAGGACGTCGCCCGGTTTCATTTGGTTGACCATCTTCTCGACCTGCGGGCCGATGCAGTCCGGGGCAAAAGCCACTTCTTTCCCCAGCAACCTTTGAAGACGCTTCACCACCGGCGCGAGGCTCAGCCGTGGATCGATCTTTCCGTTGGGCCTTCCCAAATGGGAGCAGAGAATGATCTTCGCCCCCTCGTCGATCGCGTAATTAATTGTGGGCAGCGCCGACCGGATCCGGGTGTCGTCCGTGATGTTGAGGTGTTCGTCCAACGGCACGTTGAAATCGACCCGGACGATCACCCGTTTTTTCTTGATCTTCAGATCTTCAATGGTCACTTTGTGCATATTCATGGGAGTTCCTGTCTGCAACAATCGTTTCTTTATTCTCGAAGGGTGTGCGGTTGACGCCACCCGACTGGATCGAACCTAACCGATGCGGGATGCGCGTTAACCTTTCTGCCCGATGTATTGAATGAGGTCCCGCAGACGGCAGGAATAACCCCATTCGTTGTCGTACCAAGCGATGACCTTCACCATGCGTTTGTCCAGGACCTTCGTGAGGGTGGCGTCAAGGATGGCCGAATGGGGATTGTCGTTTAGATCGACCGAGACCAATGGCTCTTCCGTGTACTGAAGGATGCCTTTTAAAGGACCCTCGGCCGCCTGACGGTAGTGGGTGTTGAGTTCCGATTCGGTCACATCGCGTTCGACCTCGGCGACCAAGTCGATCACCGAAACGTTCGGCGTCGGCACGCGGATGGACATGCCGTCCATTTTCCCCTTCAACTGGGGGAGGACCAAGAAGAGGGCCTTGGCCGCGCCGGTGGTGGTGGGAATCATCGAAAGGTTCGCCGCCCGGGCCCGCCGAAGGTCTTTGTGAGGCAAATCCAGAAGGCGCTGATCGTTCGTCACAGAGTGGACGGTCGTCATCAGTCCGCGCTTGATGCCGAAGCCGTCCAAGAGCACCTTCGCCACGGGGGCGAGACAGTTCGTGGTGCAGGAGGCATTCGAAACAATGGCATGTTTTCCGGGGTCATACATCGACTCGTTAACGCCCAGCACGACCGTGAGATCGGGATCCTTGGCCGGCGCCGAGATGATCACTTTCCGGGCCCCGGCAGCGAGATGCGCGCTCGCCCCCTCGCGATCCGTGAATCGCCCCGTGGATTCGACAACGATATCCACTCCCAACTCTTTCCAGGGAAGTTTTTTAGGGTCTTTCTCGGCCAGCACTTCCATCGGCCGACCATTCACTCGGATCGACTTCTCCTTGGGCTCGATCTCGGCTGGAAGGATCCCATGGATCGAGTCGTATTTCAAGAGATGCGCGAGTGTTTTGGCGTCCGTCAGATCGTTGGCGGCAACGAACTCGATCTCGCGTTGGGACAGGGCCGACCGGAATAGGTTTCGCCCGATTCGTCCGAACCCATTAATCCCGACCTTAATGGTCATCATTCATCCTCAATGCGCGTTTTGGAAATCCGCAGGGTGGTTAAAAAAACGGATTTTTATAGTAGGTGAAATCGCCCTCAAAAGTCAACTGTCACCCACATCCCGTGCGGGACCTGCCGCTATCCATTGCTCGCATCGATTCGAAAGAATTCGGCCGGCTTGGGCTGAGGATGCGACAGTTTCGTGGGCTCGGTGCCTTTTACAAAGATTTCAACGACCGAGTCTTCGGCCCCTTCCGGCGCAAGAAGGCCTGTCTTCGGGTCAATATTGGAGAACACGACATTTTCCGGAATCGGAAAGGTCATTTCGGGCACTACTTCAAAAGCCGCCCGCATAAAGCTAATCCAAATCGGCAGCGCGGCCGATGCCCCGGCTTCGCGATCGCCCAGCGATCGAACGTCGTCGAAGCCCACCCAGACACCGGCCACAAGATTCGGGGCGAAACCGACAAACCAGGCGTCCGTAAAATCATTCGTCGTTCCGGTCTTCCCGGCGAGTGGACGCCCCAGCACTTTGGCACGCCAACCTGTTCCCTTCTGAATCACATCCTCCATCATGTTGGTAATTACATAGGCGGTCTCCTTCGCGATCACCTCATTCGCCACCGGCTCGTGCTCTTCCAGAACACGACCGGTTGAATCCGAAACGGACAGGACCGAGATCGGTTCGGCCCGGACCCCCTCGTTGGCAAAAACGCCAAAGGCCGAGGCGAGCTCGATCAGGCTCACGCTCGATGAACCGAGCGCCATGGACAGATCCGGCGTCAGCGGGCTGGTAATTCCCACGCGCTTGGCAAACTCCACAACATTCTTGATCCCCACGCGATCCAACAATTTCACGGTCGCCAGGTTCCGTGAATGGGCCAGGGCTTCCCGAAGGCTGATGGGACCGTAGAATCGCGATTCGTAATTCTCCGGCCGCCAGACCTTCTGCTGCTCCTCGTCCACAAACACGATTGGCGAGTCGACCATAATCGTGGCCGGGGTAAACCCGCGCTCGATGGCGGTGGCGTAAATGATCGGCTTAAAGGCCGAACCCGGTTGGCGGCGGGCCGAAAGGGCCCGGTTGAACTCGCTGCGCTTAAAATCGTATCCCCCGACCATCGCCTTGATCGCGCCGGTTCTCGGATCCAAAGCGATCAACGCGCCTTCGACTACCGGATCCTGATCCAGGCTGAGGACGGCTGTTTTTCCGCGGGGATCAATTCTTCGAACCTTGACCCGGATCACATCGCCGACATGAAGAATATCGGATGGTTTGGCATTGGCATTTAGCTCGACGTCTTTGAGGAGGTCCGGCCCTTTGAGCCGTTTCTTGGCCCAGGCCATCCCCTCGGGAGAGATCCGGCCGGTCCGGCCGGCCGCAACAACGGCGGCGCCTTGCTCGTCCACGGCTGTCACCACGCCGTCGATCACATCCCCTTCCTTGACCGCAGCCATTCCCATCATCCCAGTACCGGTTTCCAGGTCCTGGGTCAGTTCATTGGGACTTTTGTGCGCGAAAGGTCCCCGAAAGCCTTGGCGTTTATCGACCTCGCGGAGGCCTTCCTGTAAGGCCTGGGTGGCCGCCTTCTGCAGGGTGAAATTCAATGTGGTATAAACGCTCAGCCCGCCTTTGTAGACCATGTTCTCGCCATAGGTGGCACTGAGATACTGCCGGAGGTATTCCATGAAGTACGGCGCGATATCTTCTTCTTTCTCAAGTTTTTGAAAATAGAGGTCCTGTCGGTAGACCCGGCGGAATTGATCTTCGGTAATGAAGCCCTCCTCCACCATTCGGCGAAGGACGACACCCTGGCGTTGCTTCGCGCGTTCGGGATTGATGTAGGGGGAATATTCCGCCGGGGCGCGGGGCACGCCGGCCAGGTAAGCCACCTCAGACAGATTGAGCTGGTCCACGTTCTTGCCAAAATAGGTCCTGGCGGCGGACTGGACACCGTAGGCACCGTGTCCGAAATAGATCTGGTTCAGATACAACTCCAGGATTTCATCTTTGGTGAGAACCTTTTCGATTTTCCAGGCCAGCAGCGCTTCTTTGATTTTCCGCTTGAGGCTCTTCTCGGACGACAGGAACAGTGAGCGCGCCAGCTGTTGCGTGATCGTGCTGGCCCCCTGACGGAGCCGGAGGGTCTCGATATTGGTCAAAAGAGCACGCAGGATTCCCATGGGGTCGATGCCCTTATGTTCATAAAAACGGGAATCCTCCACCGCGATGATCGCGTGGAGAAGGTCCGGCGGCATCTGGCTGAACGGAACGACGACGCGCCGCTCGATATAAAACTGTCCGATCAGCTGGCGATTCTCGCCGTAAACCTTGGTCACGAGGCTGGGCTGGTATTCGCGAAGGGTTTCGATAGATGGAAGATCTTTTGAGAAATACCAGAGGATCCCGCCCAGACCGCCCGCCCCGACAATCAGAAGGGCCGCCAGGACTGTCAGCAACTTGATCTTCCAGGACCACTTCGGTTTCGAAGGCCCCTCATACTCGACTTCTAGAAAAATCTTGTCCTTTTCATGTTTGCCTTCGTACGGCACTTTTTACTCCAAATCAACCGTTCTCGAACCCCTTCAAATGTAATTCATTATACTTTGAAACAGATTTGGAACACAAGAAATCCAACGGACAGTCGATGACCAGGCCATGTGTCTCTTGTCATTTCTGTCGAGTTGAAAGGGAATCCTTAGAGGGCCTTACAACTGTATCGATTCAATGAGGTTGAGATGTCTCAGCAGCTGGGCATAGCGTTGGTCCGACATCGGTTCGAACTGGAGCCCGACCATATAAAGCTGTCCTGCGGATTTCGCCCATCGAACCCGAGCCGCCAGCTTCAATTCCTGCCCGGCCTGTTCTTCCTCGATCAGTTTGAGGGTCATAATCACCAGTTGCCTGACCTTGACCGGTCGGTGCAGATAAACACCGAACCCCCCACGGCCGATGCTGGCCAGGTAGGCTTCCTGGGGGTTTTCTCCCTGAACCGTCAGCGTCACCATCCCCATCGCCGTCAGGCGAAGATGTTTTCGCTGTTCGGAAATTTTGACGTTGGGAACTTTTTTCGGCGAGGAGTTGTCCACGTTATCCGTTGATCATGTCCAAGGCATCCCAAACGCGGCGACTCCGACATTCCACGCGATCCTATGAAAAGAGGCTGCTCAGCACGGCGTGGTATTTATCTTTCGCCATTCTATCAAACTCAACACCCACCATGTAGAGTTTCCCGGCTTTTGAAATCCAGGCCACTTGCGCTCCGAATTCCTCTTCTTGACCTTCTCGGCCTTTCAATGGAACTGCAATCCGGAGCTTCTGCCCGATTCGGGTCTTTTTATGAAGGTAGAACCCGATGCCGCCACGGCTGATATTGGCCAGATAGCCTTCGAAGGGTTTTGAATCGCCCGCCAACCAGACTTTGACGATCCCCATAATGGTCATCCGAAGATTCCGGCGGCGATTCTTCATAAACCTCCTTCCGTGTACAGGATTATTATATCAGAAAGGCGATTTCAGGCAACGGGAACCGGGAGGGTCCTTGCCGGTGCCAACCCCGTCTTTGTCTATCCCGGCGTTGTACCGGAATTTGACGCCGACGGCGTCGTTGGCGTTCGAGAGGTCTTGGAGCGATGCGACTTGATGATCGCCTTGACCAGTGGCAGGATCATGGCCTGCACGGCGGAGTCGATCGGTTGGCGGACGAATGATTTCGTGGCTTCTTTCATGGACGCAAACTGATCGCGGAGGATCCTGATTTCCGCCTGCACAGCCGCAATCTCGGCTTCCAGCTCCTCCATCGCCGCCTGTCGGACCTCTTTTGCCAAAGCCAGCTCAGAACCGGCCTTGACCCCCTGAGCCAAAAACAAGGCCGCCACAGCAATGAGGAAATCCGCCGCGGCCACCAGCAAGGCCGCAACGACAGCACCCATGCCGGATTGGAGGACGAAAAAACCGGCAACGTTGAGCATGGCAAGGCAAAAAATTCCGGCCAGGCCCGCAAACACCAAAAGCGTGCCTCGCTTCAAAGCAAGTCGCAACTTGATGCTGCTAATGAGCAATTCAGCCCGCCACAGAACGTGAAGATTTCGGATCAGCCTATCCATTTGACCCCCTCAGCGACTCAGCATCCGGCCGATTAGGATGCCCGCAAGTAATGCACCGAAGACATAGGCCACCGGCCGTTTGGAGATCCCTGTCTCGACGGACTCGGCAAGCTCCTCGATAAGGGCTCTGAGTTCGTCCGCCACTGGTTCTCCTTCCTCAACGAAAGAGCCTTTATCCACGTCATGAAGATCCCGGCCGCCGGTCGCGCTCTGAGGCACATCTCCAGTCGAGCGGCGCGCACGCAGCTCGGCCACTTCACGACGCAGCGCCCTAATCTCGGCATGGAGATCGACGTCCTTCGACTTCTCATCAGGTTCCCGACCCATTTATTTTATCCCTCTAATTTTTATATAGTTTGACCCACGTTATCGGCGAGCCCTGCCCTGTAAGGGCTTGCTGAAATTGTCCGCTAAGCATAGCAAAGGAAAAACCCCCAGACTACTCGTAAATTTACGAGGTTTCACGGATATGAATATAGGGGGACATCATGTGAAGAACTCCCCTGACCGGATGCGATCCCCGATTCGTCCGGCTAGCCCCGATCCGCCGCCTCACACAAAATTTCTTCGGTCGAGGGTTCGATACTGGATCGCCTCGGAGACGTGCGGAGGTTCGATCCGCTCTTTGGCCTCCAGATCGGCGATCGTCCGTGCGACCTTCAAAATCCGATTGTAGGCCCGGGCCGATAGACCCAGCTTGTTCATGGCCAGCTCGATCAGTTTCCGTCCGTCATCATCGAGGGCGCAATACTTTTTGAGTTGCCGTGGCCGTAGCTGCGCGTTGCAGTATATTCCGTCGTTCTTATACCGCTCCTGCTGGACCCGTCGCGCCTGGCTGACCCGTTTGCGGAGGGTGGTCGAATCCTCCCGCACACGCTCCACCGACAGATCCCGAAAAGGAACCGCCGGCACCTCCACATGAATATCGATACGGTCGAGCAGGGGGCCGGAGACTCGGGCGCGGTAGCGTTGGATCTGCAGCGGCGTGCAGACGCAGGCATGTGCCGGGTCCGTGAAAAAACCACAAGGACAGGGATTCATCGCCGCGATCAGCATAAACTGTGCGGGGTACGACAACGAGGCGGTGGCCCGAGCAATCGTTACGCGCCCATCCTCCAGGGGCTGTCGAAGTACTTCGAGAACGTTTCTCCGGAACTCCGGCAGTTCATCCAGGAAGAGCACGCCGTTGTGGGCCAGGCTGACCTCCCCGGGCTTCGGAATGTGTCCGCCTCCGATGAGACCGGCGTCGGAAATCGTATGGTGGGGGGAGCGGAACGGACGGGTCGCCAGCAGGGGCTGTCGCTCCGGAAGGAGGCCGGCGACGGAATGAACCTTGGTGGTTTCAATCGCTTCGTCGAAATTCATGGTCGGCAGAATCGACGGCAGTCGTTTCGCGAGCATCGTCTTCCCCGATCCGGGCGGACCGATCATCAAAAGATTATGGCCGCCGGCGGCCGCCACCTCGAGGGCGCGTTTGGCGTGCTCCTGGCCTTTCACATCCATGAAGTCGTCCCCGTAGAGGGCCTTCTCCGAGAAAATCTCCTGAAGGTTCACCGTGACGGGGACCATCGATTGATTCCGGTTCAAAAACTCGACCACTTGAGGCAGCGTCTCTGCGCCGTAGACCTGGATGCCCTCCACCACCGCCGCTTCGTTCGCATTCTCGATCGGAAGAATCAGTCCCTGCAGTCCGGCTTCCTTTACGGCGACCGCAATCGACAGGGCTCCCCGGATGGATTTGACGCGGCCGTCGAGCGACAGTTCCCCCACGACGAGATAGTCCCGGACCGAATCCGGTTCCATGACCTCTTCTGCCACCAGAATCCCGAGGGCCATCGGCAAGTCAAAGGCCGAACCCTCCTTCTTGACATCGGCCGGAGCCAGGTTCACCGTGATTTTCTTCACTGGAAAATTAAATCCGGTATTTTTGAGCGCGGCCCGGACGCGGTCCTTGCTTTCTTTGATCGCGGCATCCGGCAGTCCCACGATTGTGAACATCGGCAGACCCAGGGCCACATCCAGTTCCACATCCACGAGAAGAGCGTCGAGACCTAAAATGGCGCTGCTCAGTATTTTGGCGATCATGATTCCCTCCGCAAGCGGACGTCCCGCAGGGGCCATTCATCAAGCGCCTGCTTCTGTAACGTCCGGTTTAGGTTTTGAAGAACCCCGGCGTTTTGACCGGGAATTGCTCTCGCTATACGAATTCGTCCGCACGACAATGGTCCGACCGGCCAGGTCGCCCAGACGCTGCCAACGGTCGGTTGCCGCGATGCTGATCAGCCCCACCCAGTAGAAACAGATCCCGTCCACCAAGCGCAAGAAGTTGCGGACTACGGACTGCCCCATCGTGCAGGGCTTCAGATCCCTATCCTTCACCACAATCCTGCAGAACCACTTGCCAAGGGTCTGACCCCAGAGCCCTTCGGCCAGGACATGGTATGTAAAAAGCAAGAGGGGAGCGACCATCAATCCCAATCCGGCTTCCTCCATAAAATGCGAGAGTGGATTTGGAAAAAGCAGGTGTTCCGGATCCAGCCGAGACATGACGACGATCCCGACCGGAACGACGACCAGCGCGGTATCGATCGCTTTGGCCATGAACCTCTGCCCTACCGATGCATAGAGAACACCCGAATTTTCCGGCATCGGTTTCCAGTAGGTCAGCACGAATGTCAAACCCGCCGTGGCCAGCGTAGCCAATACGAAAAGCAGCGACAAAACTCGTTCCTGATAGCGGAGGACGGTTTGTCCAAGATCGCCGCCCATCCGAAAAACGGATTGTTCCGGCGGGCCGGTCTCCCAGATCATATCCTCGATTCTGATTCCCGTATTGATTAAGAGATGCGCCTTGCCTTGAAACCGGAAGGCCGAAATCTCGAGGAGACCCACCGGAGCGGAACGCTCGATATCTTTCTCTCCACGCCACCCTTCTCCATCGAGAATTTTCAGACCGATGGGAGCAATCTCTCGACCTCCCTTTGCCTGTAACGATATCGGATGATACCAAACGAAGATTCGACTGGAGTCCGACAAGGCATCGAAGCCTTCCAGTTTTCCAAACATTTCTCCCAAGGATTCGACGCGACCGGCATGTTCGCCATCCAACACCCATTGATAGAGGGTGTGGTCTTTCAACCAGAAGTAAAAGATCTTGTCTTTGAAGACCACCAGACGGGACGGACATCGTTCCGTGCAAAAGAGCTTCTGATCATTCGGATCGGTCGAAACCGGCATGGGCCGTTCCCAGACGTCATGGGTGTAAGACGTCAGCGAGAAATCCTTTCCAAGGCGGCTGAGAACCAAAAGTTGTTCCGGCGCGGCGGTGACGACCGGGTCGTCACCAATCCAGGGGGCATCAAACCGATGCCATTCTTTGCCGTCGAAGATCCGGTACATTCCCGCATTGAAGAACCAGAGATTGTCCGAAAAAGCGACGAAGGATTGAAAGGGTTTGATTTCCGATTCGCCCTGCATACGACCTTCTTCGACGGTGCTCATCCACCAGTTTTCTTTGGGCGGGGCGGCCGACGAATCAGGCCGCATCAGGAAAAGATAGATCCGATTACCGAGGCCGGCCGCCTGGAGGTTAAAGACAGGCGCTGGAAATTGCGGGACGGGAATGCGGTGAAATAAATCCAGGAAGACCCCGATCGTCAGCAGGCCGATGATCACGGCCGATCCGATTGGGGTAGCGAGTCGGCGGCTCCAGAAACGAAACTGATCCCGATGATGCATCATCATGATGGGTTATCGTCCGAGAAGGCCCTCATTATAAGAAGTTCCAAACGGGTTTGCAATCAAAACCCCTGCCCAAAAAAAATCCAGAGTGCGGAATAAACCAGGATCACCTCGACGGCGTGCGCCGCAATCGTGGAGAATAAGCTCCGGGTCCGTAGCAGCAGCGCGCCCCAGATCAAACCGTCCGTCAACGCCAGCCAGTGATAGCCCCGAAAGACCGTCATCATAAACGGGTCCCGGGAAAAAGTTACGGCCGAGATGATCACGGCCACGACCGATCCATACGGTTTGTCTCCCCACATCATCGCAATTCTTCCCAGAATGAATCCCCGGAAGTTCACCTCGACAGACAGGGCGATCAGGGTAATGCCCCATGGGACCATCAATGCAAACGGCATGCGAGCATGCGGCGTGTCACGAAGAAAATCAAAACTGAACCCCAGCCATGGGGTCAGTTTAACAATGACCCACAAGTTGAAAAGTCCGGTGAGACAGCCCACGACGGCGCCGACCCGCAGGCTTTCCCCAAGATGGCGAGAGACGATGAAAAGACGACCCATTCGGCGATCATTGACGGTCGACCAGACCGCCAGACAGGAATAGGAAAGGCATTGAGGAACCAGAGTCGACCATAACGACGCGGGGAGCGTCGGCGACCAAATCGAATAGGTGATTGTGAGGACGACCGGTATGACCGCAAGCCCGGTCCACCGTTCCCCCGGCGGTTGAATGGACGTCGAATCAGAAAACGAATCGAATCGCAGATGCGCGGTCGAACCGGCTTTTGGATTTGATCGAACGTCGGCGATGTCTACTCCCCGCCGGCGACATCGGCCTTGCAGTCGGCGCAGACCGTCAGGATATCCGTCCCGGAATAGACCGGGAAGAATTTCTCGGCCTCCTGTCCGCAAATATCGCAAGTCCGGGGCGGAAGCACGGAGGGACTGTATCGCTGGGAGGAATCCTGATTCATATATAAAGTACGGTCTCGGCTCCTTCCACCACGGTCAGTACTTGGGGAAGCCCCCAGACATCATCGATTAAAGAGGCCTGCCGGTTGTCATGCAAGGTTGTATCAATATCCATGTATTCCAGTCCGGCACTGCAGACGATCACCTTCACCCCGATTCCACGCGCCTCGCGAAGCATCTCGCTGACCGGAGGAACTTTTTTTTCCTTCATCAAATGGGTGATTTTATGACTCCAGGACTGGTACTCGACCGGAAAATCGGCATGGTCCAACTGGCCCGAATAGAATTTTTTTAAAGCCCAGAAAAATAGGATGATGTAGACCTCGCTGCCCATCGCGGCCGCGGTCAGAGCGATGGTGGCCGTCTGGTGCAGTTTATCATAGGTGCCGCTGTGGGCGAAGATGACGAATTTGCCTTTGTTTTTTTTCATTCCGGGCAGGATAACAGACCACCACGGGCAAGTCAATTCACTAGGGGAGGCCTATTACATACCATCCGTCATATAAAAAGCGTAATATCGGCCTCGCCGGCATACTCGAGGAAAGTCGCCGCTCCTACCGGATCCGGGAGTCCGTCGATCAGATCTTCTTTCTTCAAATTGAACATGTTCATCGCCATCTGACACGGCCACAGCGTGACCCCCGTCTCCATCGCGATCTGCATGAGCTCGGGGATCGTGGCGATCTTTTTCTTCTTGATCTCCCGCTTCATCATCAGGGTCGCCAGGGCTGTCATTCCCGGCAGTACGCTCACGATGTTGGGCATCGCCACCGGCATGGCCGGGTTTCCCAAAGGAACGACTTTGATCTTGTCCTGATTCCCCTTTTTAAGGATGTTCAGGCCGAAAAAGGAAAAATAAACCCCAACCTCCATCTCCATCGCGGCCGCGGTCGTGGCCAGGATCAGAGCGGCGTAGGCGGTCTCGATCGTACCCTTCGAGACCACGGCAATTGCCAGCCGTTTCCGTCGGCTTTCCTTCTCCTTTTTAAGTTTTTCCGCCACCAGCGCCTCGACGCGCTGATCGAGGATCTCCTTGACCTTGGCCTCAATCAGGTCATTGAGGCTCTTGTCCAGCGTGGTTGACATCTTTAATCTCCTTACTTTGCCTTTCGGATATAAAACTGAAACAGGCCGTTGCCCTGCCGATGTTCGATCAACTCATGCCCGGTTCGTTTCGACCAGGCCGTCATGTCGGCCACCGAACCCGGGTCGGTCGAAATCATTTCGAGAACCTGTCCCACGGCCATCTTGTCGATCGCCTGTTTCGTCCGGATCACGGGGAGGGGGCAGAGAAGCCCCTTACAATCCAAGGTTTGATCCACTTTAACGGTATCGGCCATGTTGATTGCTCCTCTTCATACAAATCTCATCCAGCTTAGAGCCCTTGGTTTATGCAAAACTTATCATAGTCCGCTGTCCGACGCTAAGTCAAGGCTTGATTGTGCCCTTCGCGAAGCGTGTTTCACCGTTGAACTTTCGCATGGAATAGATTATGATGGAAATGCTATGATGATGGACGAACTGCAAAGCTTTATGGGCCAGCAGGTCGAAGTAATTTATAATACCCTGACCTACCGTGGCGAATTGGCCGGCGCCTCGGAAGACGAAATCTTCCTCAAGACGGCTGCAGACTGGGTCTCTCTACCGATGGAAGGCATCACACAGGTCCGCAAAGCAGAAACTTCATAATCAAGAGTCTTGCAATGGAAAGACCATCCACACATCCGATTTCAATCCCCGAACCCGTTTCAGCCGCGATGGCCAATTCCGAATCGTTCCGCTCGGGTGACGAGGTCCGGGCTCGTAAACAGTTTCCATGGGTCAACACGGTACTTTTCATCGCGACGATCTTCACGACCCTGCTGGCCGGCGCGCTTCAACAAAGCGCAGAAATCTTCCAACATCCGGCCGAATTGATCCGGGGAATCCCTTTTTCTTTCACCCTGATGGCCATCCTCCTGACCCATGAGATGGGCCATTATCTTACCTCTCGCTATCATGGTGTGAGTGCCACGCTGCCCTATTTCATCCCGGCGCCGTCGATTATCGGAACCTTCGGTGCGTTCATTCGAATGACCTCGCCGATTCTAAGCAAACGCGCGCTGATTGATATCGGCGCCTCCGGACCGATCGCAGGATTCGTTGTGGCGATTGCCGCCGTGGCCGTCGGCCTGCACTATTCTCGGGTGGTCGAGGTTTCAACGCTCGAAGGGATGAAGCTCGGCACGCCGCTGATTTTCTCGATGATCTCTAATTTAATGATCGGCCCCGTCCCAATGGATCATGACGTGCTCTTGCACCCGGTCGCGTTTGCCGGCTGGATCGGGATGTTTGTCACGGCCCTCAACCTGATCCCAATCGGTCAACTGGACGGCGGTCATGTGGTCTACGCCGTCTTTGGCCGGCGGCATCGGACGATTTCACTGCTTATGATTCCCATATTGATCCTGTTTGGCATTTACGGATGGCCGGGCTGGTTTCTCTGGGCCGTCCTCCCGCTCATATTCGGAATCAATCACCCGCCGGTGCTGGATTCCGACCATCCTCTCGGCTTCAGCCGACAGATCATCGGATGGATCTCGCTGGCGATATTCATCCTGACCTTCACACCAACCCCTTTTATGGGATAGCCAATCGTGGGAATTCCCAGCCCGTCACCCCCCTCCGATTCAACCCGCAAACCCTTGACAGCTGGCCCAAATTTGCTATTCTTAGGAAAACAACGTCCCTTGAATCGTGAGGATTTGGATCGGATGCCGCCGGAAACCGAAAAGATCCTGATCGTAGACGACGAACCCAACATCCGAATGATCCTATCTCGCCATCTCTCCAAAGTCGGGTACCCCTGTACCCTCGCAGAAAATTCGCAGCGCGCCATGGATATCCTGGAGACGGACCCCCATGCCCTGGTGATCACGGATATTCGAATGCCCGGACGGGATGGAGTTTGGCTTCTGCAAGCCTTGAAGGTCAAGTGGCCGGATACCGCCGTCCTGATGATCACCGCGCTCGACGATTCCCAGATCGCGATCAATTGCCTCAAGCTGGGCGCGTACGATTACCTCATCAAACCGCTTCATCTCGAGGAGGTGACGCTGGCGACCCAGAGCGCACTGGAAAAGAGGCGCCTGGTCCTTGAGAATAAACAATACCAGGAGGATCTTGAGGCCAAGGTCGTGGAGCGAACCGCCAAGCTTCAGGACGCCCTGGCGGAGCTGGAGATCAATTACGATCATACCCTGGAGGCGCTGGTCGCCGCGCTGGACGCACGCGAGCACGAAACCGGCAATCACTCTAAACGCGTCGCACAATACGCCCTTCTATTATCGGACCCCTTCGAGATGTCCAATTTGGACCGCCTGGACATCTATCGGGGGGCCTTCCTGCACGACATCGGCAAAATCGGCGTCTCCGATAAAATTCTCCTCAAACCCGGCAAACTCACAGCCGAGGAATGGACCGAGATGCAACGTCACCCTTCGATCGGATTCAACATCCTCAAACAAATCGGATTCCTCGACGGCGCCCTGAAAACGGTCGTCAGCCATCACGAACGTTTCGACGGGAAAGGGTATCCAAAAGGACTCCGCGGCCAAGAGATTCCCCTGGGCGCGCGCATCTTTTCGGTGGCGGACGCCTTCGACACCATGACCACCGATCGGCCCTACCGCAAAGCGTTGACGTATCCGGCTTCCCGGGACGAGATTCTCCGCTGCTCCGGCTCGCAATTCGACCCCAAAGTGGTCGAAGCCTTTCTAAAGATCACGGAACGCGACTGGCTGGAATGCCAGCGGGCGGGTCGGGACCCCCACGCAAAGAAGTAGCGCTTCTGTCCGTCATGTCTTAAATTCCCGTCGGAGGTTGATTTCCCGCCTCAATCGCCGCCTTCCGAACATCCACACGAAATAGTAAAACCAGGCCCAAAATAAAAAAGATCACCAAGGAAACAATGGCGATACGATAGCTTCCGGTCAGCTGAAGCGATAGTCCGAAGAGGAGCGGTCCCAGCCAACTGGTCCCCCGTTCGCTCACCTCGTACAGGCTGAAATATTCCGCCTCCTGCCCCCTCGGAATCATCAGCGAATAGACCGACCGACTCAAGGCCTGAGTGCCGCCCAGGACGATGCCGATGACGGCGGCCAGTATGAAAAACTGGAAGGCGGTTTGGAGGAAACCATAGGCGTAAATCAGACAGCCGGTCCAGATCAGAAGACTGACCACGATGGCGTGTTTGCTGCCAATTCCCTTGGCGACATAGTTGAAAAGCAGGGATCCGAAAAAAGCTACGAACTGGACCATTAATATAACGGTCGTCAAGGTGGAGAGCGGTAATTTCAATTCTTCCTGGCCGAATTCCGAAGACAACGTGATCACCGTTTGGATCCCGTCGTTATAAAACAGATAGGCCACGACAAAGAGCAGGGTCTGCGGATAGGCCCGCACTTTTCCGAGGGTGTGACGAAGTTGTTTGAACCCGACCGTCAGATAGCTTTCCGTCGGCGGCAGCCGCTTGATCGGTTGCCGAGTTCTCAGGGCCATCAGCGGGATGATCGTAAAAATCCCCCACCACACTCCGGCCGAGGCCAGGCTGATCCTCACCGCCTGTCCGGGGGTCAGACCAAATGCGTCGGATTTCGAAAATAGAATCAGGTTCATCAGCAAGAGCAGGCCGCCGCCCAAATACCCGATCGCCCAGCCCATGGAGGAAACGGAGTCGCGCTGATCGGGGCTGGAGATCTCCGGTAGAAACGCGTTGTAGAAGACGACCGATGCCCCGAAGCTGAGATTGGCAAGGACGAAGAGCGCCCCGCCCAGCAGGTAGCGAGTTCCGTACAGAAAATACATGCCTGTCGTCGCCAACGCCCCAAAGTAGGCAAAGGCACCCAGCAACTGCTTCTTCCGATGCGAGTAATCCGCAATCGCCCCCAAGACCGGCAGCAAGATCACCTGGAGCAGCACGGATAAAGAAACCGCGTAGGGGAAAAATGATCCGGCATTCAAGCGGAGGCCGAAGAGGTCAAGGAACCCATCGGGACCGGCGGCCGAATTGGCAAGGGTGGTGAGATACGGACCCAGAAAAACCGTTACAACTGTCGTGGAGAAGGCGGAGTTGGCCCAATCGTAAAAATACCACCCTCGCTGCTCGGAACGATGGTTTTTCAATAGGGAATCTCTGCAAGGAGTAGATACCCACGGGCAAGCCCGTGACACTAATTGCGTCGGGCTTCGCGCAAAAACATCTTTCACCCTCGCCTGAAGGCGGGGTCCTCTGGCTTGCGCAGCCCGTGAGGATCTCCCCAGCGAGCATGGCGAGCGAGAGGGGGGAGGCTCCATCCGGCTTGGCCGGTGGAGGGGGCGACGCAAGCCCCTATAATCGATGATGACGAAGCGATGTGCGCCTTGAAACCTGTATCGTTATCGGCGGGGGCGCTTGGCCGATTCCAGAACTTCGATCATCTCCCGGTGAATCTTGCCGTTGGTGGCCAGAATCTCCTTCAAGTAGATCTGAT
>Ga0187775_10000111_pt1 | contig 18017 bp, 17 predicted proteins | sample 0216_BV02_MP12_1_FD_132441 | JGI IMG/M metagenome (GOLD analysis project Ga0187775, IMG submission 132441) | Tropical peat soil microbial communities from peatlands in Department of Meta, Colombia - 0216_BV02_MP12_10_MG | ecosystem: Environmental > Terrestrial > Soil > Wetlands > Peat | place... | reverse complement strand
GTTCGTGAACCACAGGCTGCCGGTTTGCGGGTTCCAGTCGAAGCCCACCGAGTTGCGGATGCCGGTCGCGTACAGCTCGAACCCGCTGCCGTCCGGCTGCATGCGGAAGATGCCGCCGTAGCGCCGCGGGTCCTTCTCGCAGATGTTGCAGGGAAATCCGACCGGCACATACAGGCGCCCGTCCGGCCCGAAGGCGATGAACTTCGCGCCGTGCCAGGTCTCGGTCGGCAGATCGCTGCGCACCTCGACCGGCCGAGGCGGCGCATCGAGCCGAGCCTCGATGTCGTCGTAGCGCAGGATGCGGCTGACCGCCGACACGTAAAGCGCGCCGCCGCGGAAAGCGACGCCGATCGGATCAGTGAGCCCGCGCGCGACCAGCAGCGGCTCGCGGCCGGCCGGCTTGAGCGCGTACACCTCGCCTCTTGCGAACGAGCCGACGAACAGCGTGCCGCGAGCGCCCCATGCCATCTCGCGGGCGTTCGGCACCCGCGCGACCAGCTCGATCCTGAATCCCGGGGGCAGTCTGATGTCTTCGAGCGGGAGCTCCCCGGCGCACGCGCCGAAGGGAAGCAGCATCAACCAGATCGCAAGCCGCTTCACGTGCGTCATCCCGACCGCAGGCTGGCGAGCACGCGGTCGACCATTGCGCCCGCCTGTCCCAGATAGTTGGCCGGGTCGCACAGCTCCGCGAGCCTTGCCCGGTTTGCGTGCTTCGTGATCTCGGCGTTCTCGGCGAGCAGCTCGAGCAGCGGCCTTCCCTGCCGGATCGCCTCGCGACAGATGTCGTACACCAGGTCGTGCGCGCGCTCGCGGCCGAGATGCGGCGCAAGCCCCATCATCACCGCCTCGGAGACGATCAGGCCGTGCGTCACGTCCAGGTTCGCGCGCATGCGTGCCGCGTCGACCTCGAGGCCGGCGAGGATGAACTTCGTCTGGTGCAGCGCGCCGGCGAGCAGGCAGAACGCGTCGGGCAGGACGATCCACTCGATCTCCCAGGGCCCCGTGGAGCGCTCGTGGTCGGCCACCATCGCGTCCATGAGCGAAGCGGCGTGCTGGCGCACCACGGACACCGCGGAGTGGATGTACAGGCAGGAGATCGGGTTGCGTTTCTGCGGCATGGTGGACGACGAGCCGCGCCCCGGCGCGAAAGGCTCGTAGACCTCGGCGACCTCGGTCTGCATCAGCAGCTTCACGTCCATGGCGATCTTGCCGAGCGATCCGCCCACCAGGCCGAGGAATGTGCCCACTTCCGCGATCGTGTCGCGCACCGTATGCCAGGCGATGACCGGCTGCGCGAGCCCGAGCTCGCGCATCAGCGCGGCCTGCGTCTCGAGCGCGCCGTGCTCGAGAGAGGCTAGCGTACCCGAGGCGCCGCCGAACTCGCCCATCAGGACGCGCGGCTTGAGCTGCGCCAGGCGCTCGCGCTGGCGCTCGATGCCCGCGAGGATGGTCGCCATCTTGTAGCCGAAGGTGATCGGCGTGGCCTGCTGCAGGTTGGAGCGCCCGGCCATGGGCGTGTCGCGGTTGGCCCTGGCGAGCGCCGCGAGCGAGCCCGAGAGCGCAGCGAGGTCCGCTTCGACGAGCGCCAGCGCCTCCCGGATCTGCAATACGGTCGCGGTGTCGGTGATGTCCTGAGTGGTCGCGCCCCAGTGGCACCACTCGCCCAGCCCGTCGCGGCACAGCGCGTTCAGCTGCGAGATGACACCCAGCACCGGGTAGCCGATCTGCTCGGTGCGCGTGCGCAGCTTCTGCATGTCGATCTTGGCGAGGTCGCAGTTGCGCACGATCTCGTCGGCCGCCTCCCGCGGGATGATGCCGAGCCTGCCTTGCACGCGAGCAAGCGCCGCCTCGATCGCGAGGTACTTGCGCGTGCGGTTCTCGTCCGACCACACCTCGCGCATCGCCGGCGTGCTGAAGAGGTTGCCGAGGATGGCCGAATCCACGATCGTCGCGGGCATTGCGCGTGCTCCTGCATTTCGATTGCGCGAGTGTAGCAACCTTGCTCGACGCTAAGCGGCAAAGCGGCTATTGTTCGGCAACCTTCAGGCTACGGAGCGCCATGGACGCACCCGCCAAGCTGCAGCAGGACGCTCTCGGGCTCACCGAGTCCTCGATCATGGGGATCGCCGGCACGGCCCCCGTGTACAGCATCGCAGCCACCACCGCCACGCTCATCGCCGCGGTTGGCGTGCTCTCGCCGGCGAGCCTGCTCTACTGCGGGTTGATCATGTTCGGCGTGACCTTCGCGTTCATGTACCTGAACCGACTGAACGCGAACGCCGGCGCATCCTACGCCTGGGTGGCCTCGATCTTCAGCCCGACGCTCGGCTTCCTGTGCGGCTGGACCGTGCTCGTATCGTCGGCGGTGTTCATGGTGTCGGGCACCATCCCGGCGGCGGTCGCCACGCTGCAGCTGTTCGCGCCGGAGCGAGTGAACGACATCGGCATGGTCGCCCTGGTGGCCGCCGGCTGGCTCGCGATCGTGAGCGCGATCCTGATCAAGGGCATCAAGCTCACGAGCTACGTGCAGGTCGCCCTTACCGCGGTCGAGGTGGTAATCCTGCTCGCGCTCGTCGTTGCGGCGCTCGTCGAGTACGCACACCATCCGGCGCGTCCGATCTCGCTCGCCTGGTTCTCGCCGGCGGGCCTGACGCCGCACCTGTTCGCCGCGGGCGCGCTCGCCGCGCTGTTCTTCTACTGGGGCTGGGACGTTACGGTCAACCTGAACGAGGAGACGCGCGACGGCGCGCGCATCGCCGGGCTCGGCTCGCTCGTCGCGATGCTGGTGCTGCTCGCGCTGTTCGTGACTTTCGCCGCGCTCACGCTCATGCTGCTCACCGACCAGGAGATCCAGCAATCGGGCGCGAACATCGTGTTCGCCGTTGCCGAGAAGCTCTTCCCCAGGCCCTGGAGCTACATGGCCGTGCTCGCGGTGATGCTCAGCACGATCGGCACGCTTGAGACCTCGATCCTTCAGTTCACGCGCACGATGTTCGCGCAGGGGCGCGACGGCTCGCTGCATCCGCGCTACGCGCGCCTGCATCCGAGCTGGAACACGCCCTGGCTCGCCACCGCGGCGATCGCGGTCGCCGGGCTCATGATGCTGCTCGCCGCCTCCCGCTACCCGTCGATCAGCCAGGTAATCCAGGACTCGGTCAACGCGGTCGGCATCCAGGCGGCGTTCTACTATGGCCTCGCCTGTCTCGCCTGCGCCTGGCACGTGTGGCGCAGCGGCAAGCGCGACGCGACCGCCCTGCTGCTGCTCATCGTCTGGCCGCTGGCGAGCACCGCATTCCTCGGCTTCATCGCGGTGTACGGCATCCCGAGCTTCGACACCACCGCGAACGTCGTCGGCATCGGCGGCATCGCGATCGGCCTGGTGCCGATGTGGCTGAACCGCGGCCGCGCGGCCTCGAATCGCGCGGCGCCGTAGCGCGCGCTTCCTTGCGCCGTGCTTGCGGCCACGCGCCGTGCGCGGCCGCGCGTGCTGCAGTACAGTGGCGGCGGGAATTCCATCGAGGGACCGCAACCGTGGCGACCCGCGTCAAGCGCATCGCATTGTCCGCATCTTTGCTGCTCGCGTGCGCGTGCGCCCAGCAGCCGCCCGCCTCTGCTCCTGGCGATGTCGCCTACGTCACCAGCCAGGGCGGCGGCGTCACGGTGCTCGACACGAGGACGCTCGCGCCGGTCGCGCAGATCGCCGTCGGCCCCGGCCCGCGCGGGGTCGCGATCACGCCCGACGGCCGCTGGCTGCTGACCGCCAACCAGAAGACCGCGGACGTGTCGGTCGTCGACACCGCTGCGCGCAAGGAAGTGCGGCGCATCCCGGTCGGCAAGAACGTAGAGTTCATGCGCGTCTCGCCAGACGGCAAGCTGGCCCTAGTCACCTACGAGCCCTCCTCCACTGGCAAGCCGGGCGAGGAAACCAAGGAATCCAAGGAGTCCGAAATTCCCGCCGAGGTGGCGGTCATCGACCTCGGCAAATGGGCCGTGGTCGGCCGCATGAAGGCGGCGCCCGAGACCGAAGGCATCGAATTCTCGCCGGACAACGAGTTCGCGGTCGTCGCGAACGAAGGCGACAACACGATCGCCGTGTACGACCTCGCGACGCAGCGCAAGGTGAGGACCATCGACGTCTCGCGCTACGGCAGCCGGCCGCGCGGGGTCAAGCTCTCGCCCGACGGGCAGCGCTACGTCGTCACCCTGGAGAACTCGAACAACTTCCTGCTGCTCGACACCGACTTCAAGGTGCTCAAGTCGGTGCCGACGGCGAGGGGACCCTACGGCGTCGCGTTCGACCGCGAGGGCCGCCGGATCTGGATCGCCGCGGCGCGCTCCCGCCGTCTGGAGGCGTTCGATGCGCACAGCCTCGCGCAGCTCGCTTCGATCCCGGTCGGCAAGCGCTGCTGGCATTTTAGCTTCACGCCCGACGCGCGGAACCTGCTGCTCGCTTGTGGCCGCTCGAACGCACTCGAGGTCGTCGATCCGACGCACTACGAGGTGACCGAAACGCTGCGCGGCTACGAGTTGCCCTGGGGCGTCGTGACTTATCCGAAATCGCCCGGCAGCCTGGACGCGCCGCGATGAAATTTGTCACGTGCTGCGGCGCGAGGGGGCGACAGCTTCCTTGACAGCCCGCGCCGGCCCGCGAACCATGGGCGGGATGAATGCGCGGACTTATTTCGCCGACCTATCCTCTCGCGTGCGCTGGGCGCTGGCGCCGCCGCGGCGCAGACTGCGCCTGCTCTGGTACCGCGCGGATGGAGAAGCGCTGGCGTTCGCGCTTGTGGTAGGCGCCATCGCGACGGGCTTCGCCTTCGTGCTGCATGCGTACTTCGCGCATCAGGACGCGGTGGGCGTGCAGGCGGTAGAAGCCAGGAACCAGGAGCTGAATTGCCTCGCGCGCAACGTCTACTACGAGGCGCGCGGCGAGCCCCTGGCGGGCCAGTACGCCGTGGCCGAGGTGACGATGAACCGCAAGGCCTCGCCGCTCTACCCGCAATCGGTATGCGCGGTGGTCTACCAGAAGAACTGGGACGCCCTGCGCGGGCGCTACGTCGGCGCATTCTCGTGGACCGAGTTCGGCACGCTGCCGCAGCCGGGCGGCGCGGACTGGGCGCGCGCGCAGAAGGTGGCGCAGGACGTGTACGACGGCCGCCGCGAGCCGGACTTGCAGGGCGCCATGTACTTCCACGCCACCTACGTCAAGCCCTCGTGGGCGAGGGAGAAAAAGCTCGTCGCCCGCATCGGCGGGCTCGTGTTCTACAGGTGAGGCGTCTGCTCGCCCGAGCCTGAACTAGGAAAGCCCCGCCGGATTGTAGCCGAACTGAAACGCCAAGTGATCGCGGTGTATGGGCGGGATCTTGTCCGGGAGAAAAGGCATCTCGTACATATGGGTGAGTCGGTGACAGAGGTGGTTGTTTGGGTCCCGCCGCCATATCGGACACTTTCGATAGACGCGATCATGAGATCTGAGGCGTCAGATAGCGCAAACGAGATTCGCGACTGAAATCAAGCGCGAGGCGGGAGCCGACGAACTTGAACGTGGGAGCAATAAAGCGCCCCGCCTCGGCATGGCTTTTCGTTTCCACGCTCGGCTGATGCGCGACAATCTTCACTTGCTCGAATTGAGCAACTGGGGGCGTCACCAATGAAAATCGCGAGCTTACTTGCCGGCCTGCTCCTGATGTACTGCGGATCATCATGCGCAGGCCCGCGCCTTTGGAGCGGTAAGCAACTGCTGCCCTACTACCAGGCTTATCAGTCCGCGACGGCAGATCGAGGAAGGAGTACGGACATAGCGGGCTTTGCGCACTATCTCGGTTACATTCGCGGATCATACGAAGTTTTAGAGGCCTTACCCGAAGCAGACATGTGCATCGGGAACTCCGTGACTCTTGACCAGATGGCGCGTGTGGTGGGCCGCTACATGGTAGAGAACCCGCAGCAATTGAATCTCCCGGCTTTCTACCTTGTCTCGGAATCGCTGAAAGATGCGTTTCCATGCAAGTAGATGCGTCTTTGATGCCACCAGCCCTGCCTCGCCGTCAGCCCACCTTGTCCATGCCTTTCAGAATCAAGCTTGGTCCGTACCTTTCTCCACGTCCTGGTTCCTGAACCTATTCCAGCCCAGCAAGCCCAGCCCCCGCTTGATCAGTCTCTTGACCCATCGGCCCGGGATATGCCGGATGGCGGAGAGGCGTCCAACGGACGTCGAGGGATTGAACGCGATGAAGCCATAGTACTCACGAGCGTTGTTCATCCAGCCTCGCTTGTAATCGTCTCGCCCGTACCCGTAGTCGAGCTTGTTCACGCGATCATGGCCGAGCACATGGGCAATCATAAAATTGGTCAGCACTACGCCGACCGCCAACTTCTTGTATGTCTCGTCATAGGCGAGCCGCGCGCAATGGGCGGTGCCGCCGCTTACGATCCAGAACTGCACCGCGGCGGGCCTGCCGTCCAGGCGCAGGATACCCAGGCGCAGGGACCCCTTGATCGCGCAAAGATGCATCAGTTGCAGGGTTTCCAACGCAAACATGGTTGCCGGAGATTTCCAACTCGCGCGCGAGACGGCCATGTAGTCGGGGAGGCTGCTTTCCAGATCGGCCGGACTGGTCGCCAGGATGAACTCCAGCCTTCCCGTCCTTTCCAGGGCACGCTGTCGGCGTCTTACGTTGTAGCGCATGTTCGCGCTGCGTTGCGCGAAATAGGCCTCATAGGACAGCCCCATCGTGTCCTCGTAGCGGTTGAAAGAGTTGGCATAGGACTGAACGAAGAAACCGGCTCTCCGTAACGCCTGACGGATCGTGTCGCCCAGCGCGGAACCCAATTCAACCGGCCAGATCCGGACGGCATCGAAGCTCCGCGGATGCCCATCCGGAGAGGCTGATCTGAGATGCCTGAACAGCGTTTCCAACACGTGGATCGGATGCTCCAACTCAGGATCGAAGATCAGCGCTGCGGTGGTGTAATTCTCCGGGTGGCTGATGGAGCCGATCACATGGCCCTTTCTAACTGCGCGATCCCTGGTGCTGTAGAACAGGGGGGCCAGTAGGAGCGGCCGCCCGGAATCGGCCTCTTCCACGCCATAGAGACGGAGTTCATCGGTCTCGAAAAAATTCCGCATGAGGTACTCGAACCACTCCGGATCGCGGAACAGACCACGCCGTTTGATTTCCCCCTCCAGGAGCGTACGGTATGAGCCGGCGAGGTCTGTGAAGTCGCGAAACTGGCGGACACGGGATGCCCGGGTCACTTCCCGCGAGGCGCGGTGCCGTTGCTCCAAAGCCTCTGCTCTCGAGGTAGCTTGCCGCGGCATTTCTGCTTAGTTGGGCAGTCCGCCAGTGGTCGGGGTAGGGACGGGAACGCCACATCTCCTATAAAGCCCGCAACCTATATGGACTAGTACCGCAACTCAAGTCGAATTGAGCGCAAGTTGCTCCATACCGTCTCGGGAACGATTGCGCATTGCGACCGATTTTCGCAGTCTGGTCCATTCTCGCATTAGCATGCGGGATCTACGAGGACGCACTGGCCAGCCGCCAACTTGGGAAGCGCAAAGAATCATAACGTTGCAACACACTTGCAGCGGATTTGCGACGTCTTCTTTTGAAATGTGTAAGACGGATCGACAGATGGAAGGGCCGGATAAATACGAGGCAAAGCCTTGTACGGACTGAAGGCTATTTTCGGCCGCAGTGGCAGGAACTCGTTGCCGATGCGCATATGGCAAGCACAACCCATGCGTCGTCAGAGGAGCCGTGGGACTCGCAGACCCGCAACGTGCAGGCAAGTCGGACTGCGCTTGATAGTGCGAGCAGCATCGGCTAGTGGTTACGATCCCAGGCCCGTGGTGGGAGCGCGGCGCGGGGTGCGATACGCCTGAACAAGTACTAACGGCCACGAGCGGCCGTTCGCATGCGGTGTAGAAGGCTAGCAAAGGGACTAACTGTAGAACGCGGCAGCGCTACTTCCGCAACAAATCTTGGAACGATTCATGTCAGCGCGGATGCGCTAAACTAAAAAAAACGGGGGGCCGCAAGTGCGAATCGCTCTACCGGCCTGCGCTGTACTTCTTACAGCCCTGGCAGTTCGCCGCGGCTATCGCATGAGCATCCGACGAGCAAGGCGTTTAGGGCACATATGGATGGACTCATTGAACGCAGCTAGGGAGCAAGACGACCAGGCCTGAGATGCTAGAGGTTGGACTTGGTACGGTAGCGATCCAAGTGAGTCCCGACAAACTTCGATTGGTCATCATCGGCGCGAGCAACATCGTCTCCGATCTATTCGACTGCGCGTTAGCCAACCACTTGGTCCCATCGAAGGTGGTTTTGCATTTACCTGAAGATAGCGGCGAACGCAGCATCCCCCTGGCGGTACGCGTGGCGCAGTTCACCTTGGTGGGCCCGCCGCCCGTCATTGAGCAGTTCTCTGAATTCCAGCCTGCCCCAGGCGAGGTCTATCTTCTTGGCCCTACGACGCCGACGCGGGCCGTCCTAGCTGCAGAATTGCGTCGCAGGTTTGACCTTCCGTTTTGTACGCTGGTGCATCCCACAGCCTATGTCTCGCCCCTGGCCAAGATCGGTCCTGGTTCTTTCGTGGGTGCGAAGAGCGTAATTGCGCCGGGTGTTCTGATTGAAGAACACGTGTTCATAAACCGTGGCGCAACCATTGGACATGACACACGCATCGGCGCCTTTAGCCGAATTCAACCCGGAAGCAATCTGGGCAGTCTGTCAAAGCTGGGCCGCGGGGTCACGGTCGGAATCGGTGCAACACTCGTCGAGCGCCTGGTCATCGGCGACAACGTTGTGATCGGCGCCGGATGCACCGTGCTGGACGACGTGCCCGAAAACGTTGTGATGGTCGGTACGCCTGCACGCATTCTGAGATCTGTTACCAACCCTGTCTTTCGATCTGGCACTCCTCTCCCGAAATGACCCGGGGCGATCTGCAGTTCCCTTCTAGGTCAAGTTGTCGGCGCCACGAGTTAGGAATAGTGGCTGCGGCGTCTAAGCGGGTTCAAGGGTAGTGCGATGCAAGCGCATTGCTCGAGCGCGGCCGCGGCTCGCGATGCTCGTGTCGACGCTACGCTAGCAATTTTGAATAGTAGTCTGGCACAGACTCCGAGCGCCCGACGCACCAAGGCTGCGCAATTGTGCCCGGGGCGCCTGGGCATCGTTCGAGTCGTATGGCACAGTTGCAATGGGCATTCCCCATTTCATGATCCACTCGGCGCTGACATCTGTTCTGCTGACTCAGGTGGTGCTACCTGCGAAATGCGATTCTCAATCGTCGTCCCGACGCTAAATCGACATGAGGTCCTGCGCGAAGCACTCTCGAGCATTCGCTCGCAGACGTTTGCGGACTGGGAAGTCATCGTCGTGGATGACGGATCGCATCCACGGGTCACGATCGACGAGGTCACGGAAGCAGGAGGGCCCACGGCCAAATTGATTTGCCATGACACCACGCGCGGGATGCCGACAGTCAATAACACTGGGCTCGCTCACGCGTCAGGCGACATTGTGATCTACCTTGATGATGATGACTTGCTGGCCGATGGCACCCTCGCGGAACTGGACGCCCACTTTCGCCTCCACCAAGAAGTCGACTGCATTTTTATGAATGTACGCGCGTTCGGAGCAAATGCAGCGCAATCGAATGCTAACCAAGAAAAGGCCGTCGCGGAGGTCCTAAAGGAGGTCAGTGTTAAGGAAGAAGACGGGCTTTGGCTGCTGGGGCCGGAAACGTTCGATGCTTTGCTAAATAGAATCCCGGTAGCGTTTCAGCGACCCGCGGCGAGACAACGCGCGTGGAAGATTGTAGGAGGCTTCAACCTAGAGACGCCGTACTCGAGATCGGAGTGGGCGGTTCGCGCTTCAACACAGTGCCGGGTAGCTCTCACAAAGCGGCCACTTCAACTCTGGCGTGTCGACAATCAGAATTACTTCTCGGTGCCCGAAAAGTATCGGTTTGGGCTGGATGCTGCGCTTGCGACGCTTCATGCACTACTGCGGCGTTTCAAACAGGTGGACGCGGGCAAAGCGAGAAGGATCAGGCGTCACCTTGGCGATGCTTACTTCGGCAAAGCGTGGGCGATTCGCTCAATCGACGGGGAAGTGGATTGGGAAAGCCTGGCCCGGTCAATCCGTTATCGTCCGCACATCAGAGTGCTCCGATTCGCTTTTCGCAGCGTTCTGTCCTGGAGGACCTCGCGCTCGCGTTGGAGACGAGCAGGGTAGTGCACAGATAGCCCAAGCGCCGCCCTATGACACCATGCGCTTGCAACGACGTTTCTGTGCAAGCGCCGACGATAGCTGTGGCAGTACTTGCGAAGCGCTTTGTGTCATTCGGGGGAGTTCGAAGCGACGTTGGCGATCCACGTGCGACCGACGACTCTCCCGCGTGCCCTTTACGCCCCTTAAGGAATGCATGTGGGTGGAACGCGCTCGCTAGGCGCCCGAAGCACGTGGTCGAACGGGTCGACGGAAAGGAGACACGCGCCTCCTAAATGCCGGCGCTCATCTGCTCTCGACGCCGCCTGACCATGGCGTCCGCGTTGCTGCCACGCGCCGAACTGCGAAATCCTCCAGGGCTTTCCGGTACTCGGCCTGCGCCTGCAGGCTGACCGGCGTACCGCACTCGTAGCAGCATCCGGACATGCGGTCGAACCAGCGGCAGCCGCAAGCGTCGCAGGCCAACTCCGGCGCGCCCGAGGGGTTCTCGAAGATCACCGGCAGGCGCCCATGAACGCGAATCCCAGGGCTTCCAACAAGTCTTCGAAGCCGCGCGCCTCCAGGTCGCAGCGCCGGCGCAGCATGTAGCAGACCACGCCGCCCTGGCGAATGTCGGCACGCAGCGCCGCGAAGAGATCGCCGCCGACAGCGTCCCGGATGCGGCCCATGGACTCGGGGTCCGCGCTCAGCAGCATATCGAGCCCGCACGACGCGAAACCCGGGAAAGGCGCCACGCGCGCGGCAACGCCCTCTGCGCCCACCTCCCACAGCAGCATGCTCGCCGGCTGGGCGCGCGCGACGAGGCCGACGCGCGCTCCGGCATCGAGCGCCGCGAACAGCCCGGCGAAGCGGGCTGCCGCGGCGCGCCACGCAGCCACGTCCGGCAACGCGCTCATAGCCTTACGCCGAGCCGGAATCCTTCCTGGATTGCGTGCTCGAGCCCGCGCGCGACTACCGCATCGCCCGCCCCGTGCAGCTCGTCCACCATCCACTCGAACTCGCCGAACAGCTCGTGCGACGGCCGGATCGACGCCGCGAGGATCACCGAGTCCGCGGGCAGCAGGCGCTCCGCGCCCTTCGCGTCGCGCACCGTCAGTCCCTCGGCGGCGACCCTGACAGGATGGCAGGAAGTGAGACACGCGATGCCCAGCTCCTCCACCCAGGCCGCGTGGCGCCATTTGAACGAGGGCATGACGTCGCCGGCGATGCGCTTGTCCTGCTCGACCACGGTCACTTCGGCGCGCTGGCGCTTGCGCAGCGACTCCGCCAGCGTGAGCCCGATCTTGCCGCCGCCGACGACCACCACCCGCTTGCCGACCGCCACCCTTCCATGCGCCACGTCGAGGGCGTCAAGCATGCGCTCCGCTCCCGGCAGGTGCGCGAATGGAGCTCGATCGACGCGGGCGCCCGCGGCAACGACGCAGACGTCGTACTGGTGCAGCATGCTGCGCATGAACTTCGCGTGCACTTCGGTGTTCAGGCGCATCTCGATCCCGAGCTTGCGCGCCACCACTTCGTAGTGGGAAATCACCGACAGCAGATCGTCGGGCCGGGCCAGATCGTGGACCGCGTAGGCGCGCAGGTTCCCGCCGATCTGCGCGGCGCGCTCGAAGACAGTGACCTCGTGCCCGCGCCTGGCGGCCGTGATCGCACACTCCATGCCGGCGGGGCCGGCACCGATGACCATCACCTTCTTCTTGTACGCGGCGGGCCGGACCTCGTACTCGGGCTCGACCTCGTGCCCGAGCGCGGGATTCATGGTGCAGGTGTACGGCAGGTCGCGGAACAGGCGCGACAGGCAGTTCAGCGAGCCGATGCAGCGACGCACCTCGTCGAGCCGGTCCTCGGCCGCCTTGTGGATCAGCTCCGGATCGGCGAGCAGCGGACGGCACACTTCCCAGAAGTCGAGCACGCCGTCGCGCACGCATCGGTCGGCCATGCCCGGGTCGGGAAGGCGATTGCCGAAGGCGATCAGCGTGCCCGGAAACGCCTTCTTCGCCCGCTCGGAAAGATAGTTCCAGTAGCCGGGAGCGATGTCGCGGCCGATCGAGGACTCGGGCGCCTCCTGCCAGCCGACGGTCACGCTGATCATGTCCACGCCCGCGTCCACCGCCTGCTGCATCAGCTCGAAGCATTCGTCCTCGCTGTTGCCGCCCCACTTGTCCATCAGCTCGGCGCCGTTCAGGCGCACGACCAGCGGGTTCTCCGGCGTGGCCTGCTTGATGGCGTCGATCAGCTCGCGCATGAAACGCCCGCGGTTCGCGATCGATCCGCCGTACTCGTCGGCGCGCTGGTTCGTGAAGCGCGAATTGAAGTTCGCCAGCAGATAGCCCATGAAGCTCGTGATCTCGGTGCCGTCGAAGCCGGCGCGCACCGCGCGCCGGGCCGCGTCCGCATGCTGGCGGATGCAATCGCGGATCTCCTCCCTGGTCATCACCTTGGGCGGACGGAAGTGCGGCAGCGTCTGCGGCACGTCCGAGGGCTGTATGCAATAGCCCAGATCGATGCCGCCGTAGCGGCCGGCGTGCAGGATCTGCTGGATTGCAACCGCACCCTGCGACTTGATGTCGGCGGCGACGCGCTCGAACTGCGGCAGGAACTTGTCGTCGAAGATCGCCACCTGGCGAAAGTACGCCTTGCCCTCGCCGAGCGGATCCGGATACGCACCCTGGTTCGTGATGATGCCGCAGCCGGTGCGCGCGATGACGCGCATGCGGGCGATCTCGCGCTCGGTGATGAAGCCGTCGCGCGTGTTGTAGTTGGACACGCAGCAGGCGCCGTACTTGATGCGGTTGCGCGTGCTGAAGCGGCCCAGCCGGCCGGGCTGAAACAGGTTCGGGAGCTTGGCTTCCCCTGGTTTCATGGATCTTCCTCGATTTGCGTCAGCGCGAGGCCGGCATCGCTCAGGGCTTGGTTCGGAGTTCATGCCACTTGTAGTCGATCACCTCGAGGAGCACGCCGTTCACGGCCTTCGGGTGCACGAAGCCGAACTCGCAGTCGCGGAACTTGCGCGGCCCGCCGATGAGCGGATAACCCCTGCTCTCCAGCTCGCCGAGCGTCGCGCGCGTGTCGTCCACGTTCAGCGAGACGATCATCACCCCCTCGCCGCGCTTCTCGATGAACTTCGCCACCTCTCCGTCCGGGGTGAGCGATTCCATCAGCTCGAAGCCCACGCCGCCCAGCCAGTAGCGCGCGACGCGGATCTTCTCCGGCTCGTCCACGTAGGCATCGTCGGGCTTGTCCTTGCCGAGGATCGGTTCCCAGATCCTGCGCGCCGCCTCCAGGTCGCGCACCGCGATGCAGATATGATCCAACTTGTTCGCTTTCATCGCTCCTCCGCTTGCCCGGCATGCTGCGCGATCGCGACGCGCACCGCTTCCCTTTGCACCTTGCCAAGCGCCGTGCGCGGCAAGCGCTCGAGGAAGCGCACCTCGCGCGGGTGCTTATAGCGGGCGATGCGCCCGTCGAACAGCGCCATCGCCTCGGACCCGGTCATGCTGCAGCCGGACTTCAGCACCACCGCCGCCGCAACCACTTCGCCCCAGCGCGGATCCGGCCTGCCGACCACGCAGGCCTCCTCGACCGCGGGGCACTCGAGCAGCACGCTCTCCACCTCGGCGGGATAGATGTGCTCCCCGCCCGAGATGATCATGTCGTTTAAGCGCGAGACGACGTGCAGGTGGCCCTCGCCGTCGAAGTGGCCGACGTCGCCCGAGCGGTACCAGCCGTCCCTAAATGCGCGCGCGGTCTCCTCCGGCGCGCGCCAGTAGCCGCTCGCAACGTTCGGCCCGCGCACCAGGATCTCTCCGTCGCGTCCCGCGGGGCACTCGGCGCCGTCCTCGCCCACGACCTTCACCTCGCAGTGCAGCGCGGCGGCGCCCGCCGAGCCCGCCTTGCGCAGCGCGTCGGCGGCGCGCACGTAGGTCGCGACCGGGCAGGTCTCGGTCGCGCCGTAGACCTGCACCACGGGCACGCCGCATTCCGACACCTTGCGCACGAACGCCGCCGGCACGATGGTCGAGCCGGTGGTGATCATGCGCAGGCTGGAAAGATCGGCGCGCTTCCACTCCGGCAGCGCCATCATCGCGTCGAGCTGCGCCGGCACGAGCACGGTGAGGGAAATGCGCTCGCGCTCGATCGTCTCCAGGGTCGCGCGCGGATCGAAGCGCGGGTGCAGCGTGACGCTCGCGCCGGCGTGCAGCGCGGGCGTGGTCAGGATGTTCAGCCCGCCGACGTGAAACAGCGGCAGCGTAGTGAGGACCCGGTCGGCGCTCGTGAGATCGTGCATGTGCGTGCTGTTCACCGCGTTCCAGAACAGCGCACGCTGCGGCAGCACGACGCCCTTGGGCGCCCCGGTCGAGCCCGAGGTGTAGCAAAGCAGCAGCGGCGTGTCCTCCGCGCCGGCGGGCGGAGGCGGCGCGCCGGCCGCGCGCTCCAGCGCGTCGATGCCGAGCGCCTGCGGCGCGCCCTCGATCCCGCGCGCCGTATCCGCGAAGCCGTGCTCGACGAGCAGCACGCGCGGCGAGCAATCGGCGAGCACGCGCGCGAGCTCGGGCGGCGCGAGCCGCCAGTTGAGCGGCGCGTACATCGCGCCCAGGCGTGCACAGGCGAACAAGGCCGCCAGCGCCGCCGGATGGTTCAGTCCGAGGTAGGCGACGGCGTCGCCCGGACGCACGCCGCGCGCCGCGAGTGCCGCCGCGGCGCCGCGCACGCGCTCGGCGAGCTCGGCGTAGCCGATCGCGCGGCCCTCGAACCGGATGGCGGGCGCTCCCGGCGCGAAGCACGCGTGCCGCTCTATCCAGTGCGACAGGTCCATCGCTCAGCTCCCGGACCCCTCGAGCACCACCGCCATGATGTTGTACCGATGCTTCGGAATTCGCGATTCGTCCAACAGGTATTTGACGGTGTCGGTCATGTGGCCCTCCCCCCGATCGTACTATCCCGCGGCCTGCTCGCAACGGAGCCGGCAGTTACCTGATCGACATCAAGACAATCGCCAGGATCACCGGGCAGGCACGGGCGAACCGCTCAGCCGCTGGTCGTCGCTCCGCACACAACGGCCCGCCGTATACGCCATTACCGACGCGTGGCTTGCCTCGGACATCATCGCGAGGTTGGCGAGCTGGAGCGCCTGGACGTCTTTTGCCTGGGCGTACTCCTTCGAGGCTGCGTAGGACGAGTCGAAGTTGCGCTGCAGATTCCCCAGCATGCTGGTCCTTGCGGCCTCGCAGTCCGAGGCAGAATCGAATGCACCTTCCCGCTTCCACTCGGACAGCGGCTTGTCGTCCAGCATCTTGTAGCGGCTCAGGCTGGGCGCGCTTGCGTCGAAATCGCTCCAGGGCGGAGTAATGAGGTACCACCCGCCCGCTGCCCATGTGGCCGACATTCCGGTGAGCAGCACCCCCGCCGCGATCATGCGCTTCATGCCGCCGCCTCCTCGCCCCTGTCCTCGCCCGATGCATTGTCCGCATCGCGTGCGCAAGCGGCAACGACGCGACTGAACCGGCGTCAACAATTCGGATACCGGGCTGGGCGTCCTCGGTCCAGACGGGGAAACAATCACGGACGGCGTGAGGGACAACAACTCGCAGCGCTGCTGGGGCCTGGGGGGAACCGCGGGGTTCGCGTTTAGCGATGCGCTAAGCGGCGTCGTTACCTACGGAAGGGTCATCAGGCGGAACCAGCCGGCACTCGATATGCAAGCAGTCCGGGCCGACCTGATGTTCGCGTTCTAGGTTATTGCCAACGGCCCCGCGGCGAGTTGGTGCCTATCCAGCGACGCCACTTCTTTTCCCGCTGAAAGCTGCACTTCGATCGGCTTGGGCAACGTGTATCCGCCAGGTTCGCTTAGCCTGATCACCGGCATCGAGGCGCTGAACGGCCTGCTGCTGGTCGGCGTGGTTCACCTATCTTGCGATGCAGCGTCACTGGAATGCGCCAGAGCTAGAGTAGGCTCGCTTTGCGCTAGATCAACACCGGCGCTTTGACCGGGCGCAAGCTGCTCGCGTCAAGGGGAGCACGCGCCCATGCCCAAGGTCAAGGTCAACGATATCACCATGAACTACGAGCAGCAGGGCGCCGGCGAGCCGCTTCTGCTGATTCCCTACCTGGCGGCGGATAACGCCTGCTATGCGTTCCAGGTCTCGGACTACGCGAAGCACTACACCTGCATCAGCGTCGACCCGCGCGGGGCGGGCGAAACCGACAAACCGGCGGGTCGGTACTCGATGGAAATGTTTGCGGACGACATCGCCGCGTTCATGCAGGCCGTCGGCATCAAGCAGGCTCACGTCTCGGGTCTTTCGCTCGGCGCGGCGGTCGGCATGTGGCTCGCGGCGAAGCATCCGGCGCGCGTCAAGTCGCTGTCGCTGCACAGCGGCTGGAGCAAGTCCGACCCTTTCCTCAAGTCCGTGGTGCAAGGCTGGCAGGTGATCGCCAAGGGCCTCAACAGCGTGACCGAGATGATCATCCTCGGCATCTTCCCGTGGTGCTTCACTCCCGAACTGTACGCGGCGAAGCCCGAGTACATCGAGTCGCTGGCTCAGTTCGTGCGGGGCCGGCCGAAGCAGCCGCTGGAGGCCTTCCTGCGCCAGTCGGATGCGGTGATCGCGCATGACGCCGAAGCGCAGCTTAGCAAGATCAAGGCGCCGACCCAGATCACGTTCGGCCGCCACGACATGGTCTGCTCGACGCGCTTCGCCGAGAGGATGCACAAGGGCATCGTCGGGTCCGAGCTGCTCGTGTTCGAGGACTGCTCGCACGCGCCGATTTACGAGAACGTAGCCGACTTCAACGCCAAGACGCTCGCCTTCCTCAAGCGCCACTCGGGTTAGGGACGGAGCGTGCGCGGCTTCCGCGCCGCGGCATCGATGAGGCCTGGCAAAGCATAGGGGTTCTCTCCGCGCCCGCATTGCGGGACATGGGCACGAAAGAATTTCCTATCCCTCGCCTAGAATATGCGAGCGGTCGCTAGTTCCCTCGGCTTGACTGGGCTGTTCGCCGCGCTGCTGCTCGCGGGGTGCACGAATCGCTACCTGATTCATCCCGAGCGCGACCCGGTCGGCGTCGCGACGTGGAGCGAGGAAGTCACGCGAGGGCCGCTAACCTGCTGACTACACAGTGCTGCCCTGTGGAAGCGCGTGCAGTCGCGCGCAGGTAACTGACGCGTTCCCAGTCAAAAAAAAGGTACCCCGAAGGGTACCTTGTTGAGTGAACCTACTACGCTAGGCGATTACGGTATCGTCGCGCGGCAGGAGCCGGGCAGGTACTTGAGCGGCACGGGGTTGGTCGCCCCAGGGCCGCATTTCCAGCCGTACAGCTGCTGGCTCTGGCCGGCCGTAAACACCGCCGGCGTGGCAGCGTCCTGCATCGGTTCCAGCGCCAGGACCGAGCTGTTGACCACGGAGCTGATGTTCTGCACCGTAGCCGACACCAGGCCGTTGGCGTCGGTGTGCATTCCCAGGATGTACTTCGTCTCCTGCGACGCGGTCAGGATCTCGCAGCCCCAGCCGTCCGCAACCGGCGCTGGAGTCGGACCCGACTGGTACACCTCGGTGATCGACGTACGGCAGGCGCTCAGAGCGAGGATCGCTTCCGACAGCTTCGCCCGGATGGTGTAGTCCTGGTACGCCGGCAGCGCAACCGCGGCCAGAATACCGATGATCGCCACCACGATCATCAGTTCGATCAACGTGAAACCCTTCTGAAGCTTTCTCATTTGATTCGCCTTAGCGTGTTAGGAAGATGCGGCCTCGACTAGAACCCTTAGTGCCC